>Ga0310695_10006199_pt1 | contig 19988 bp, 21 predicted proteins | sample RumenRJG_04DNA_FD_203882 | JGI IMG/M metagenome (GOLD analysis project Ga0310695, IMG submission 203882) | Bovine rumen microbial communities from Lethbridge, Alberta, Canada - RJG_04 (v2) (version 2) | ecosystem: Host-associated > Mammals > Digestive system > Stomach > Rumen | place: Canada...
ACATCGACGAAGTCGATGTTGGTAATAGTATGGTGGGTATGGCGCAGTTGGCTAGCGCGCCAGATTGTGGCTCTGGAGGCCGTGGGTTCGAGTCCCACTATCCACCCTTTGAAGAATCCCTGTAAACTCAATGTTTGCAGGGGTTTTTATTGTCTGAAACAGGTGTATCCAAGTGTATCCAACTGTTTTTAGCCCAAAACCTGGCGGATTTTTTCGTACTCCAAAGTCTTAATAGACTTGTTGTAATGACGTGTCATATCAGCGGTAGTATGTCCCGACATACGCTGTATATCCTTCTCATTGATCCCAGCATCATACATAGCAGAGATATTATGGAATCTGATGCCGTGTGAACTGAAATACTTTACCTCTGCCTTTTCACAGACACGTTTGAGATTATCATTAAATCTGTGAAGTCTGATGGGACTATTTTCGCCTTTTGAAGGCAAAAGCCAAGGAGTGTCGGGGTAAGTCTCGAAAAGCCACTGTATGACGCTCACAGCGCGTTTTGAGAGGGGCTGTACACGTTTGCCGGCATCTGCCTTGCCCTTCATAATATCCGAGCGTACAGAGTGCCTGTTGACATTATCTGTTTGCACATCGATCATTTGATGCCCGATAAAGACCGTTTTATGCTCAAAATCCACATCCTCTTTGTATAACGCCCGGAGCTCGCCTATGCGTATATCAAGGCAGAACATAAGCTCAATGGCCTTTGTGTAAACAGTAGGCTTTAATTCCTCACAGACCTTAAGGATTTTTTGCCTGTCAGTAAGCGTATAAACGCCTTCCCATTTGTCTTTTGTCGGGGCAAACCGTAAGTCTTTTGTGCTGACCTCTTTTGCCTTAGTGCAAGGTACATCGTGGATAATTGCATAGTCGAATACAGCGTTGACTATAGACCTTACATTATTAAACGTAGACCGTTGCATCCTGCAACCTGCTGTAAGCTTCTTGTAATGGTCCCAGATCTTGCTCGGCGTGATGTCGCTGATGGGTTTATCTACCCAGTCACACTTAATCGGCTTCATTTCATCCGCCGCATAATCGCTAAGATCTTTGCTTGCCTCACCGCGCATAAACTTTTTCCAGTCAGCCTTGTAATGTGTAATAGTGAGATTAGCGTATATTCCTGCCTTCTCACGTTCCAGCATCATTGCCTCGAACATCTGCTGAACGGTGTATTTCAAGAATGGATTGACGCAATAATGCTCATACAGAGCGTCTATCAGATCGTCATAACTGTTTCTGTTAAGACGGCCTGCCGGCATCCACGGTGCAGTTGTCCTGTAAATCTCACGATCCCGGGACTTAAAAGGGCCTGCAATCTTGTATGTATGCTGTTTTAATACCTGCTTTTCTTTTTCTCTCCTTATCATTAATGATACGTTATCCGCAACGCTCGCATCTAATGTATCATCTTGCAGAAGAGATTGCAAAGACAGGATTTTACTGTTCTCTGCCATAAGTTGTATATCCTTCTATATACAACTATGGAAAAAACACAGAGATAGATGCTTTTTTTGAAAAATAGTTAGCAGAAATGTGAGATGAACTTATCGGTCAATTATCAGGTGTTGAAGATAGGTTAGTCGTCTGTGTTTTGGTTCCACCTGATATAAATCCGTCAGGATTTACCGTTTCGACCATCGGGAGAAGGTTTGGCGGAGCCAACATGGGGTTGGTAGGGTCTCCCTACCCAAGCGACATCTTATACGGCATTTGCGTATAGGATGTCTCTGCTTGTTAAGCTCTGATAAGAGCGTTTTTACTCCTACTTCAATAATGGACTTTTTGTATGTCGGGAGTCATTTTTCGTCCGGCAAGCCAAAAATTTGTTCCATTATGATCCATATTCATATCAGATTATGCCCTGTGATATATAAATATCTGTAGAATTTCATTTCGCGTCTTATTTTTGGATATATGGCAACATTTCGCGAAAAGTTGTCATTCTTATGCACATAAAGGTCATATTAAGGTAAATAATGAGAAAAAGTTTACCTATAACGGACACAAAATCACCATAGATATGCCATTAGATGAACAAGATATGAATATAGTTCCAACATCATGTAAATATCATCTGAATATCGTTTTAATATCGTCCGAATAAAAACGGCAACAAACACGAAATACCTGTCAAAATCAGCAAAATAGAGGTAATGTGGATTACTTTTCAAAAATTACTCAACAAAAGCGTCTATGGACGGGTAAATCGTCCATTATTGTAGTAGGCCGATAAAATTCGGGAAATATTATGAAAGGGAACGAAACGATATGAAGAATGGATTCACGAAAAAGGAACAGGAAAAGTATCCTGAACTCTGTCGATTACTTTCCGGTATGTCTGAAGGTAAGAAGAAGAGGAAGAGAATCATGAGGTATCTCGATAATATGTTCTCTGATTATAAGAATCAGAAATATGACAAATCTTCCATGACGATTCCAACGGACACCCTCGACGAGATGCTGAACGACCTCGAACAGATGGAGAACGAACTGGAAATCCGAAGAACGTATATGCGACATTTCGCATCGCTTTTTAGCAGCGGTTTTTCTCTGGTCTCTCCGGTAGCGAGACAGTATCTGACATTCATACGATCACTTCCGGTCGGAGCCGTGAAAGTATCAGCGAACGAGTGGGAACTTCCCGAAGAGAAGAAGTCAAATGGCAGAACGGACACAGCAGCCAAAGCAACACCGGCAAAGCGTGGTCCCGGCCGTCCAAGAAAGGCGAAGAACGAGTTTCTTGAACTTCTTAATAATATAAAAGCTGGCTAATAATAAGATATAAGTGGTAGTCCATACAGGTGTCTAACGTTCAGACGCACCATATCTATAGCACTAGAACCCCGCATTTCGAGGGCGTTTCACACCTCTCATATCGCTTCACGTACATTCTAGATCAACCCTAGTATGAACTAAATACAAGCCCTCGGATTATCACACCCGAGGGCTTATTTAGTAAATTTTACCATTCACATCCGCAGTCACGGCAACGGAAACCTAACATACCGCTTTCGCTGATTATAGCCACGTTTGAGGAACCACAGTGCGGACATTTGGGACGTTGTATCTCTTCATCTGCGCCTTCGCCGCCATTGACGTTTTTAAGCTGATCCTCTGGTATATTTTTTTCATATTCCATGATAACTTCTCCTTTCTGAGACCTGGACCATATCGGACTTGAACCGACAGGGTGCTTCGCAAACACTGATGAAAGGAGGGTCTGCGGCATCAGCATCACCCTGCAACACGTGTTGCAACACGTGGATTTAACCTGTTATTCCTTCTTCTTTTCAAATCCCTCTAAATTCAACTCGCGCCTAAGTTCATCTTTTGTTGGCATGTATGGAAGATATTTTGCTGCGAAGATCTGTTTATTATCTTCCGGCAGTGTATATTCTACAAGAGTATCACTTTTATCAGCACATAGGACAATCCCAATGGGAGGATTATCTCCTTCATTCATCATCTGTCTTGTGTAATAATTCACATACATCTGCATTTGACCGATATCCTGATGAGTAAGATCGCCAATCTTCAAATCTATCAACACAAAGCATTTCAGAATGTAGTTGTAGAAAACCAGATCAATATAGAAATGACGACCATCAACGTTAAAGTGTTTCTGCCTGGACACAAAGGAGTATCCTCTCCCGAGTTCCAACAAAAACTTTTGCAAGTGATCTATCAGAGCCTGTTCCAATTCGGATTCGTAAAAATGTTCATTTGCAGGAAGATCCAGAAACTCGAGAACATATGGGTCTTTGATGATCTTTTCATACTCGGGCTTTGGCTCTAATGAATCTATCTCTTCAGATACACTTCCTTTATCCTTGCTCGCAAGTATTCTTTGATAATAAAAAGAGTTGATCTGACGGTCAAGCTGCCTTGAACTCCAACCGCACTTTACGGTTTCTTCAAGGTAGAAATCCCTGGCATCTTCATCTTCAACACGCATCAGGCTGCGATAATGGGTCCAGCTCAATTCCGAACGCAGTGCGTTCGCATTTGGGAAAATGAGATAAAACTGTCTCATCATTTGCAGATTTCTTACTGAAAAACCCTTTCCAAACTCAGTTGTAAGTTTGTCCGCCAAAAACTTAAGAAGCTGCTTTCCGTACTCAGCGCGTTCGCATTCTCCACAGGCTTCATAAATACGTTTTCCTATATTCCAATAAGCTTCTACCATGGCAGAGTTAACTGCCACAGTAATCTGCTTCTGGGCAGCTACTATATATCCACGAACGGCATCATAGGTTTTCTGATCAACAAGATTAGTAGAATCGTTTGGCATAAGCTCATTATCAGGCATTAATACCACCTCTTTCTTTTTACAAAAAGACATAATAAGGTTTGTCATATTATATCATGCTGTATAGTGCAAATCCACGCGAGTATATATCATGTTTTTTGTTGACACGAGAAACGATTTTTATTATATTTACAGAGTATAGAAGATTTCAGGGAACGCCCGTAACACCGAGCCCAATTATTTGGATTTGACAGTGTCAAAGGGCAGGTGGACAATCTTGAGCAGAGCAGAGCAGAGCAGAGCAGAGCAGAGACTAACTGATTTTTTTCGTCTTGTGACCGCGAGGCGTTTGAAACAGTATACTACAATCGTGATGGATAACCGTCGGATTTTGACGGGGTAATATACCTTTTGAGGTTTTGTAACCTTTGAAGGTTTATACCTTGTCAGGTTCGACGTTTTTTGCGTTAGTAATGAAAAGCGCCAAGGACTAGATGGGCGCTTCGGATGTGAACAACACGGTCAGCGGCGGCCATAACAGTCGTGAATAATAACGAAGGAGATAAAACAGTTTATGAAAATGAAGAAACGATTTTTAGGCATTTTGTTGAGCCTGTTAATTATGATCGGATTTATTTTGGGAATGAGTTTGACGGCGTATGCGGATGATTCTTATGCAGGCCTTAAAAACACTACGAATGTAATAAAATTTGACGGCAAGGATTGGTATCTTATTGATTACGATGACACAACAGTAACCCTGCTTTCAAAAGAATGCGTTGGCGCGTCAGCATATAATGATTCTGATGGTAATAATAGTCGATATGTCGATTATGCTGATTCTACCGTGAAAACGGTAGTAGATAACTGGTATAAAGACAATATCTCAACAGACGCAAAAACAGCAGTCAACGGGGATATGTTTCTTCTGACAAAAGAGCAGGTAAAAGAAAATCAAGAGACTTATAAGATTGCTAAGGAAGTCCTAAAATGCTCTAGGCCGGCAGGGTTACCCGAGGGAGCTTCAAACGTTTGGTGGCTTTGCTCACGAGCTATTAATAAGGTTACTATTACTTCTTCTGAGAATGAAGCCGTAGTCGTGCGTAGCGATGACGGCGTCGTGGATTATTTCGGTGGCAGGGTACACTACATGTTCGGTGTACGTCCCGCTTTAAAGCTCAATTTGTCATCTGTAATTTTCTCATCTGAATCAAATACATTCTTAATAAAGAAAGACGTGACAGGTGTTTCACTAAACAAGCCTGAGATTACTCTCAATGTTAACGATACAAAAACGCTGACAGCTGAGATAGAGCCGGCAGACACAGAGATAACAGCCACGGACAAGACTGTTACATGGGAAAGCAGCAATGCCAATATAGCTTCAGTTGATAGTAACGGTAAGATCACTGCCGTATCTGAGGGCGAGGCAATAATAACTGTCACAACGCATGAAGGCAACTTTACCGACACCTGTAAGGTGACAGTTAAGAAAGATGTGTGCACCATAACCTTTGATCCGAACGGCGGTAAGGGTGATATGGATCCCCAAAAAGCTGATAAAGGGGAGACCGTCCAATTAAAAGCAAATGAATTTACACGAAGCGGGTATAGCTTTACGAAATGGAACACTGAGCCTGACGGAAGCGGTAATGATTACAGCGACAAACAGTCTGTAAAGCCAGAAGACAATATGACGCTGTATGCCCAGTGGAAGGAAAACGAACCTGATACATACTCCGTGACAGTAAAGACTGATGGAAAAGGAGAGGCAACTGCCAGCCCGAAGAGCGGTAAAACGGGTGATAAGATAAATCTGTCGGCAGATGCCGATAGTGGATGGAGATTTGATAAGTGGAAGGTTGTATCCGGCGATATCAGGCTTGAGGATCCGGAGGATGAGGATACAAGCTTTGTCATTAAGGATTCGGATGTTGTCGTAAAGGCTGTTTTTGAAAAGAAAGAAAAACATGACGATGATGATGAAGAGCCTGCTCCGAATAAGGAAGAGAAGTATCCGGACGGATTTGACGAGCTTCGCGGACTTCTTAATAAAGCTGTCTCTGATGCCAGAACAACCGGACAGAATCAGACCGTTACATGGAACAAGGGCACATCACTTCCTTACGATGTCATGAAGATGCTTCAGGATAATCCCAAGGTTACGCTTGTGTTCTCATATACATATCTGGGTCAGAACTATACCGTTACGATCCCGGGATCTGCTGTTATCGCCAACCCGGCGGTCCAGTGGTACGGCCCCGTATATCTGTATGCGCTGTATGGTAATAACAAAGCAGCCCTTCAGCCGTCACAGATACCTTCGGCAACGGGCACATATACGATAAAGCCGGGTGATTCCTTGTCTGCCATAGCAAAACGCCTTAAGACCACGGTAAAGCATCTGAAAGACGTCAATAACATCAAGGATGTCGATAAGATCAAGCCGGGTATGGTCTTAAAGCGTTTTTAGTTCTTGCGTTCAAGGATGGGCTCGGAAGAGTGGAGCATACGGGACTTGAACCCTCAAGTTCCCAAGCACGCTCCGCATTGTTTTGCTTGTTTTGGGGTGGCGCAGGTTAGTTCCTGCGCCTGATGTCGACCTTGCCCACGAAACGAAAGAATATCTCGAGTCTTTTTCCTTTCGTTCTCCGATTGTCGTCTTTTTTATGAACGAGAATGCGGTCGATAAGTTCATGGGAGATCTCGGTCGTCATCGCTGTTATATTGGCATGTTTCTCAACAAGATTCGCAAACTGACGAATTTCATCATCTGATATCCTGCGGGTAAGAAGAGATGCGTTAAGCTCTGGGATCTTTTCCTTTAACCTTGAAAGCTCTTTATCGTAGTTATCTGATAGCTTGGAATACATATCTTCGGTTATCTTCCCGAAAACACGGTCTTCGTACAGGCTACGTGTCAAAATGTTGATTTCTTCGACTCTTGCAGTGATCTTATCAAGTTCTTTGCGCGTCTTTGCATTTGCCCGTTCGAGTTCATTATCCGCATCACATATCAGTCTCTCAACAAAGGATTTCTTATCTGACTTAACCTTTGATGCAATGAGTTTAAACTCTCCAAGCACGATATCGTTGATCTCTTCAACCGTGATGTAATGAGCAGAGCAACCCCTTCTATAGGGCCTGAGCCTTGAACGTCCACAGGAGTAATACCCTTTAGTCTGTCTCCCCGGTCTTGCAGCGAAGTACATTACAAAGCCGCAGTCAGCGCAATAGCAGATTTCCTTGTAAATATTGTCATCAGGCGTGAAACGTATCGTCTTGTGGGACGTTTTGCTGAGAACCTGAACTTTGTTAAACTGATCTTCATCAATCAGTGGTTCATGGTTGTTCATACACTTGATCCACTGCTCCTCGGGAATTCTGACCTTTTTCTTGTCTTTGAATGAACGGTGAGCCGTCATACCAAAGTAGAGATGCCCGATGTAAGTGACATTTGACAAGATATCGCTCACGGTCTTTGGACACCACTCATAAGGATATTCGCATTTCTCGTTAACGCGGTAACTACCATCATTTTCAAGAACATATGCGGTAGGCTTCGGGACTTGTTTTTCCCTAAGAATGATAGATATCGCATATGAACTTTTTCCTTCCGCAGCAAGATCAAACATCATTTTGACCGTGGGAGCCGTGTTCCTGTCCGGTATGAGATGATTGCGGTTGTCAGGGTCACGCATATATCCGTACGGAGGAGTACCGTTAACAAATTCTCCGCGTTTTGCACGGATACGTGCCGAGGACTTGATCTTGCGCGATATGTCTTTCGCGTACATCTCATTTAACAGGTTCTTGAACGGCGCGAATTCGTTCTCACCGTTTGCAGTGTCAACTCCATCGTTGATGGCGATGAATCTTACATCATGCATCGGGAAGAATATCTCGGAATAATACCCTGTCTGAAGATATTCCCTTCCCAGCCTTGACAGATCCTTGACTACAACCGTACTGATTGTATTCTGTTCAACCATCTCGATCATACGGGAAAAATCAGGCCTGTTGAAGTTTGTACCGGAATACCCGTCGTCAACAAAGAACTCGCAATGGTCAAAGCCCTGATTTAAAGCGTATTCCTTGAGCATTGACTTCTGTGAATCGATACTGCAACTGTCATCTGCGTATCCGTCGTCCCTGCTGAGTCTGCAATACAATGCCGTTATTCTGTTGTCATGAAGCTGCTGTGTCATATAAACTCCTTTCCGCAGCTTCATACAGGATTCTTGTAAAATCATTATAACAAAGATGAACAAACATGCATTAGAATTCTGCATAAGCTGCCCAAGCGATACAATGTTCCTACAAAAGATTTATCGTACGAAATCCTTGGTATTGTTTGTTTTGCGGCGATCATCTGTTTTTTTTGTATAAGCTGCCGACGGTTGCGGTAAGTATGATAACCCATTGACAATGGTACTACGCAATGGTACTATAATAACATGAATAGCAAATGCAAGAAAACATATAAGAAGATATACCAGGATCCTGTTCAATCAAACATTGATTGGTCGGATATTGAGGCTTTATTTATAGCTTTGGGCGCCAAGATATCCGAGGGCTCGGGTTCAAGAGTACGTGTAGAGCTGAACGGCGAGAGAGCAGTTTTCCATAGGCCTCATCCTGAATCAACAACTGATAAAGGTGCTGTTAAATCTGTAAGAAGATTCCTTAGTAATGCGGGGGTTAAGCTATGAATACTATGATGTACAAAGGCTATGTAGGTGAAGTTGAATACGATGATGAATACAAGATATTCAGTGGGTCTGTTATCAATACTCGGACTGTGATCACTTTTCAGGGAGCATCTGTAGAGGAACTGAACAAAGAATTCCAGTTGTCTGTAGATGATTATCTTGAGTGGTGTAAAGAAGATGGTATTGATCCGGAAAAGCCATACTCAGGCAAATTTAATGTCCGCCTGAAACCCAATACGCATCAACGTGCTGCTGTTAAAGCCAAAACTCTGGGTATGTCCCTGAATAGTTTTATTGAAAAGGCCGTTGAGGATGAATTAAAGGTAACGGAAGGATAGGTCGTGGTCGTTAAGAAAATGACTGATATTGTCTATTAACAGTTTCGTACTATATAAGTGTAGATGTAAATGAAACATCTGCACTTATTTTTTTATAATTAGGGGAATAGCGGCCTGACGTTTTTACAGTTTGGGACACAGTAAGTGCTTCCGTTGAACAAACAGTCAGCCGTCCCCTTATTGTATGTATTCGGTTAAGCAGGTTGTGACCTGAACATCAGGATTACGTGTCACCAACGAAAATGAGTCTCAGTAAGTGTGGGTGGGCGCCGGCTATGAAAAATACTAAGGAGGTAAGATTTATTGATCAGTGTAGGTGTAGATGTGTCAAAAGGAAAGAGTACGATCTGTATTTTAAAACCGTACGGAGAGGTGATAATGTCACCCAAGGATTATGAGCACACTCAAAGTGATCTGAAAAAGCTAGCAGATCAACTGGATGATTTCGAAGATGAGATTCATGTGACTATGGAGTCTACCGGTAATTATCATCTTCCGATAGCGACGTATCTGAAGAAAAAGGATTTTGATGTACGGATCATAAATCCACTTGAGATGAAGCGTTACCGATGTCAGGGGCTACGAAATCCGAAGACTGACAGAATTGATGCTGTTTTGATCGCTCAGTATGGTATAGATTTCTGGTTTCGTTCTTTCCGGGATTATGTTGATGATAATGAGAGGATTGAATTAAAGGCTTTGGGTATGCAGTATTTTAAAACCATGAAAACCAGAAAGGACAGGTGCCTTGTGCTGGAGAGTATCATAGACCGGACGTTACCCGGGATCGGAGGCATTCTGAACGACTATGACAAACATACGGGGAAAGATAAAAAAAGCGACTTCATCTATGATTTCTATCATGCGGAAAAGATCACGGTGTATTCCGAAAAAAGATTCTGTGACAGGTATGCATCATGGTCAAAGAAAAAGGGATACCGCTATAGTGAAGATGAAGCCCGCCAGCTTTATTCTATCGCTAAGGACAGTATCCCAACACTTCCTCCGTCCGAGAACACAAAATTGATCGTTCAAGACGCAGTAAGAATACTTAGAGAAGTTGACGCTTCTCTGTATGATATTTTAACCCGTATGAACGAAATAGCCAAGAGTTTGCCGGAGTATACAACCGTAATGGAGATGAAGGGCGTCGGGATATCGATAGGTCCACGACTGATCGCAGAGATCGGAGACCCGAGAAGGTTTCATAGTGCCAAGGCACTGATCGCGTACGCAGGAATTGATGCGCCACCATATCAGTCCGGGAGATTCACAGGAACGGAAAGACATATGTCGAAAAGAGGATCGAGAATAATGCGTAAATTAGGATTTGAATTGATGAATACAATCAATACGCATCAGAAATCATACGCCGGAGATCCTGTATGCGAATACTTTCTGGCAAAACGCGCCGAAGGGAAAATGTGTCGGGTTGCGATGTTTGCAGCCTACAATAAGTTCCTAAGAATATACCATTCAAGAGTGTCAAGCGTTTTGAATGAGAGTGTGAAATAAGGCTTAATCTACAACTACAATAAATCATATATCAGAACACTCAGGGACCGTATTCGCTGGTCTTATTTGTTATACCCAAATATCTGAAAAAAACAGAGATAACGAAATGATCCAAAAAGTGCGTGCAAATTATTAGCAGGTTTGTTCATAATTTGAGAGAAAAGCGTCGCAAATGTTGATTTTTTTACGCCCGGGATATACAATGTATATACACAAAGGAGGTATCGCTTATGCAGGCGCAGGTCAAAACATGGGGCAATAGCCAAGGAATCAGATTACCCAAAGAAGTGCTTCAGGAAGCAGCTTTTTCATTAGATGATGTTCTTGATGTAAAGGTTTCAAATGGCATGATAATGCTTGTTAAACCATTTCGGCATCGGACATTAGAAGAGCGTGCCGCTGAATACGGCGGAAAACTTAATCTGGATGGCGAATTTGACTGGGGTGAACCGGTAGGAAGCGAGATTTGGTAATGAGCGAAGAACTACATCAGGGGGATATACTTAAGATTGAGCATATCAAAAAGCCGGTTCTTGTTGTGAGTAAAGATTTTTTTAATCAGACTTTTGAGATAATTGGCTGTCCAATTAATGAAAAAGGAGAAGCAGGAGCACTTCACATACATATCAAGACAGATAATGTTGATGGATATGTACAATGCGAAAAAATGGCATTACTTGATCTGAATATTAGAGGGTATTCGAAGATAGACAGAATTCATTACCCTGACATTATAAATATCACAGACGCTATTCAGGGAATCTTTGACTACATCTGAGTTGGGGTTATTTTATGAGTTCGCAGTTAATACAAGCCGGGACATTCTTCCGTAACGTTTTATACTAAAATGGCGCGCCAAAAACATTTATATAAATTGATAGATAATGGGTTGATCATTGGCGGCGCTTTTGCATTGCTGAGGCGCATTTTTGAAAACATATGATTATGCTTAAGTCTTTACAACCTGTTCTTTTTTTTTCTTGAGATTTCTGATATAATGCGTTTCGGATAAAGGGTTAAGTAGTTGTCCATCTGTAGAAAGTAGTATTATTCTGTAGGAGTGTAGAAAAATGAAGAGAAAATCATTCTTCAAGATTATTATCTGCCTTATATGCGCAATGCTTCTTGTAGGTTGTGGTGGCTCAATGCCGGCCGAGAATGATCCTAACTACAAGTCTGAAAACATCAATAAAGAAACCGAAGAAGGAGGGGCAGACAGTGGCAAAGACGAAGTAGACGCGGAGGTAACGGAGGATTCAGAGAAAGAGTCTGAGACACCTGTGGCATTAACAGAAGCGGAATGCGAGGATGAAGTCGAAAAACTTTTAAAGACTGACCCTGTCACACCGGATAATGCTGAGCTTCTTTCTGAAATGGCAAATTGCGTTACTTCTTCACGGATTGATGATTCGGGCGTTATATTCTCACAAATGGATAATGCATATAAAGAACGCCTGCGAATGAGCTTTTTAGACCAGATATTCTATGGTGGTTCGGAGATTCAAAAAGCTACAGCGGATGATTTTGATCCGGGTGCGGGAGTGCCATTGGAGGATTGTGAAAGTATATTTAAGGACGCATATGGGGAGGATGATCTTACTCCCGGTGAGTATGAAGATGTCAAAGAGGGGCGCCTTTTCCCTACATTTGGGGCAGGAGATGCGATCCATGTTATCGAACATATGCAGATCTTTGAGGATGAAGAGCACTATCTTCTTTCCGGCCCCATGATCAGCATCAGCGATGCCGAAGGAGATCGCTTTGAGGGTTATGGCGATATTCTGTTTTCAAAGAATCCTGCCAGCAGATATGGAGTGACTCTTTTGTATGGAAGATTCCGGGATGAGACGATCAACATTTCTTCCGTAGAAACATCGTCAACTCTTCCAGCTTCAAAAGACAAGTCCTATGAGGCAGATAATCTTATCGATAAAGACTATACAACCGTATGGGCCGAGGGTGCTCCGGGAGACGGTATCGGAGAGACAATAACAATACATCTTGACAAGAAGCAGCCACTATACGGTGTTCAGATAGTAAGCGGTTATACGGCAAGTTATAAGCAATACAATGATAATGGCATTCCGACGGAGTTTAAGGCGGACTTCGGAAACGGAGCAGTTGCTGAAGGAAGTCTTGATGAGTATTATGTTGGAGAGCAGGATACGTCTGAGGAACTGGCTGACTGCAGCCGGAGCAGGATCGAACTCGATAAACCCGCAATAACGGACACGGTTACTATAACGATTACCGGTGTCAGGCCCGGGGCTAAGTATGATGACACATGTGCCAGCGAGGTTTGGGTATACTAAGGTTGGATTGCAAAATTTTGCGGCGCTTTTGAGCTATGAAGGCCTCTTTTTGAAAATCGGTGAATTTCGCTCGCCTGTTTACGTTTCGTTCATATCTTCGCGAAACACTACACGATAACGCATGATATCGAAAATTGTGAAAGGACAAGACACTTTCCCTAAAATGATGAACAGGGAGAGTGTCTTTTTGTATGTGACAGTTTTGTGACGGATGGCATGATATAAAATAATTGAAAAGGGAACCGGAGAACTTGAGAAGGAGGACAAAACAATGATGAACGAAATGGAAGAGAAGAAACTGAATATGAACGAACTTGCTCGTACTGCAGGAGGATTTGATGATCCGTCTTTTGATGATTTTCCCACTGATGCAATTACTGACGAGCTTGTAAGCTTTCACTATGACAGCTATAGACCCGGAAGCCATGCCCCTTATCAACCCAAGGATCATCACCGTCCGAATAATCCATGGTGTTCAAAGGAACAGGGAATGGAGCTGATGAATAAGTTATTGGAGATGATCGAGCACCTGTTCACAGATATATGCAAACACGGTATGATGGGATAACTGATGGACCATATGTTACTTGCCTCACGGGTGCATCAGCATCCCTCGCCGGGCAGCATCTCGCAATCAAAAGGATTGTCAAAAAGGCAATCCTTTTGTGATGCCCAATTTCCCAAAATCAATTGAAGTTTGGGAGAAAGAGTAACAGATGCATAGAGATTTGCTGAAATTTACGAACTGTTCATATGGCGGTCAATTTAAGGTCACGCCAAATGAGATAGATATGGTACTTGAAAATGGCGAGAAGGTTGTATTATTCAAGCCTCTTGAACCATACGAGACAGCACCCGCAATAGAGGAGATTTGCAGTAAGTATCAAGAAGCCTTGGACAAGGACCTTGTAGACGAGTTAATCTTAATCCCATGCTTTTTGCTTGATTTCCTATGTATTCATCCATTTAATGATAAACTCGCAGCATAGGTCAAAGATTTTACTTGTGCTGGAAATATAGGCATTTTATAATAAAATGTGTGAAATTTTTTCTGTAAAAGAGATTTCCTAAGATAATTACGAACTGAATGGTGGTGAAATATCCATTGTTCAGCTCGTTTTGACTATACATAATCGCGTTGACCGCGTCAAGTATTATGTTAGAATGAGTTCGTATTATATTTCATATTAAATTTTATAATTGACGATTAATGATTGAGATAAGAAAAGATGGTAAAGAAAACATTTAAGATAATAGCATGTATTGCCGCTTCAGTTTTGCTGATTCTTCTCGTGCTGTGTCTGAGCTTGAAATATCAGATGTCCTGGAAAATAACAAATGTCGGAATGGAACAATCTCCGGATGGCAGATACAGTGTTGTTTTTCAGGCGGTAGGTGAAGCGGATTGACCTTTCGGGGCTTCGCATGCAAAGGTGACTGTTAAGGATGAAGATCGAATTGTTGATTCGTTTCGGCAGGATATCTATGATGACGGAGGGCAGTTTCGTCCGGCGAACTACTCTGTAGAATGGATGAAGTATGGGGTTATCATTACCTTTATGGGATCTGAACAACCGGACAGGGGATCGACAGTGTTCTGGTCGAAGGGGGAGGGACCCTTAATTACAGCCTTATAAGAGCCGGTCTTGTTGACAGGGTTGATATGTTTATCGCACCTAAGATATTCGGAGGAAGAGATGCGAGGACCCCTGTTGAAGGGACGGGAATAGCCGGAGTGGATGAGGCTGTAGGCCATGTATTAAAAGAGCTTTCCCGTCATGGCGAAGATATACGGTTAAGCTATGTTAAACGAAGCATATAAATTCTATTAATCAATTTGAAACCGCAAACATAATTAAACGGAACCGTAGCGGATGGATAATTATGGTGAGAAATGTATTTTAGTTGGAGAAACATATTATGAAAAAAAAGTTGGTTTTGATTCTTATAGTATCCGGTATGTTCGCATTGTTGCTGACTTCCTGCGCTAAGAGCTCCGAAGCGCCAAATACGACCGCCGGACAGGCTTCTTCTGAAGAAAAAAAATCAGATGAAGTTCAGGCAAATGATGACACTAAGGAAAGTGCGAAGGAAGATGCGGTCACAAATCATATGAAGATCACTTTTGATGAGGGAAAGGTTGTGGATACTTTCTCACACGAATACACTGTAAATTACAGCGATTCTCAAAGCGGAAAGATCTGTGTCATCAACTTTTCAGACAACGGCCACTCCTATGAAATGTGTGTATCGTCTCTTGCGGAAGAATTTACCGATGATCAGATCAATACAATGATCAGCGCATTCTTATCGGAAACGCCGGCTGTTCTTGAAAGCGATGATCTTATTGATGCCGAGAAGTTTTCAATTTATATGTATGGTTCACTGGGCAAATGGGTATTTACGGATGATGATTTCAGACAGGGTGATTATGATGACTGGGGCGATCACGGGATGTGCTGGGCAGCATCGGCTTCGGATATGCTCTGGAACGCCGGATGGGCTTCGCTTGCAATGCGGAAGAATCCTGATCTTTCTCTTAATAATGTTGATGATCTGTTTGATTATTTTTGTTCCAACTTCACCAACGGGACATTCGCCGATGCTTATGACGGCATTGACTGGTTCATGAATGGCGGGTATGCGGATCATTTTCCGGATATGGACCCCGGCAATCTCCCCGAATACGTTGCGAGTGATTACGCAAAAGAAGTATCATTCTCGGATAGTAACAATATCGAGACCGGCATCGAACTGATCAAAGCAATAAAAGACGGTGGAGCGGTCGGTCTTGCCGTTGACTTTTGTCAAAACGAATACCCGCTGAAAGAAAACAGTGATATCAGAGTATATTATGATCCGAATTACAACGGATACGTTGAGGGACGATACGAGCCAATCGACGAACCCGATAAAATCATAAAATCAGCATTTTATGTTTATGATGATAAAGGTCTGATCACAATCGTGGATAAAAAAGATGAAGATACATATACTAGCTCAGACGGTAACGAATATGATGTCTTTAACGTACTCAAAGGTGATATCTATCCATTGGACGACGGATCATACAGCCTGATAGAAGACGATGGATACATCTCTTATTCTCTTCTTAGGGAACCGGAAGATATTGATTTTGACAATGTCCGCAGCCTCATAATGATAGGAAATGGTGCGCATGCCATCACGGTATCCGGATATGTTATCGACACCGGTGAAGATCAGGCGATAGACAGCCTGAAAGCCTTGTTTATAGCAGATTCCGATAATGACGCGCATTACTACAACATGCCTAAAGAGGTGCGGGGAAACGAGATCTCATCAAGAGCCTTGCGTCCAAACACTATGCAGTTGTTTAGAACATCTCCCGTGGTTGTGGATAAAGGATATGATGACGGTAATATCGATTATACTCTTAATATAGAAGGGTATATGAAAGAAACCTATACCGCCATAGCTGTCCTGACCGGACTTAAACCGGCGCCTCGTATCCGTTGAAGCAAAGTTTTAACTTAAAAGCAACACTCGGCTCCTCTATTTACTCATAAAGAGAGGCCTTTTTGTAAGGATATTATAGCTTCAATCAGCATGGTGGAGAAGCAAGATTTATAACATTCCTGAATGACGGAAATACCGGCTTCGCAGCTTTATCATATGCCGGAGGAAGTGAGGGATTCCTATTTGAGACGTTTGATGGGGGTAAAAGCTATCAGGAGATAATCCTTCCCTCTCCCAAGATAGAACTTCCGACCGGAGAGTTCTACAACCCCTTTGTTATGCCTGAAGTGGCATGGGAGGAATCCGACACTGTTTATCTGAAAATCAGTCAGGGAATTGACGGTGATCATCACAGTGAGAAGCTTGGTGGTGCACGAACTGTTGGTATTTATGCCTCTTACGATAATGGAAAAACCTTTGAGTTTGTCAGAGAGGAAGCTGAGCCTGAAGAGGAGTAACATTTTAATAACTGGCTGATCGGTTGATGAAAGGGCCGCATAAACACTGGGTTTGTGAGACTCAAAACTCGGATTTACGAACAACTAACGAATAATTTTAAGACAACATAGGCAATTATTAGGACACTTTTCCGGAACAAAAACCGGGAGAAGTGTCCTTTTCTTGTGCTTGTAATATTTATGAAGTAGAATCATTAATACGAGGGTAGTTTTTTGACACTACCGGAGCCCAAAAGGGAGACAACATCTATGTTATGTACCGGGACAAAGGCTTGTCGTATCAGGAGATGGCAGCAGTTGTGGATGATGACGGAACCGTTCGTTTTACACTTGAGGATGCACTTGTAGGAACGGAATTTGTTCTTGTACGTGTAAACATTGAAAGTAAGCATTTACCGTCATAATAAGAGCGGTGTAAAGTTTTCTATATAAATTGGAGGAATGTTCCATGAGTATTAAAAAAAAGCAAAGATATGTATTGTCTTTGATAGGTGCTATGATGCTGGCAACCCTTTCGGTGACGGGATGCGGAGGAAGTGTGAATGTTAATTTAAACAAGACCGGGGAGATAAGTGAGGCACCGGAGAGCGGTTCAGACGACGAAACAGAAGACAGATCTGAAAATGAGGCATCGGATACCGCGATAACTGCGGATACGGAAGCACATACCGTGCATCTTAACAGCAAGGCAACAAGAGGTGCGGGATATATTTCGGTAAATGAGACTTTTACGGATCAAAAGGGAAATCAGTATAATCTTTTCATGAACGGGCTGAAGGATGAGAACAAGGATGCCATGATTGAAGCCCTGTCCTTGTATTACGATGCGGATAGTGAAGATGGACTTACGATCTATGATGATGCTTTTGCCGATGCGGAAAAGTATGATGATTATGCCAATTCGGATACTGTTGTCTCTTATGCTGAAATGGATCCGGAACAGGATAATGATTCCGAGCAATGCTGGGCGAGTGCCGCTGCCGATGCTCTCTGGGTAACCGGATGGGCTGAAAAACTGCAAAATCCAATTACTGGAAATGCGTTTTCCTCAGAGGATGATGTTTTCAGATACTACAACCGGAAAATTACAAACGATGGATCCGAATCGTCCGCTGCAGTTGATTTTCTCTTTATGGGTGAGTTATATGTGGACCCGGCTGGTAGCAATCACATGGCTGGTATTCTGAATGACCCAAGCCCGGAGGACGGACTGATGAAATCTTTCTTCAGCTCGAATATGATTACGCAATATGACCTGATCGAGGAACCGGATAATATCGAAGCCTTGAAGCACTGTGGCGATCAGGGTAGCGATGCTTCGGATTTTACACTTGATTTATCTGATATCGTGCCGGATGAGGAACTGAGTAGCGCCGTGCATGCTGTTTCCGCAATAGGGGTTATTACGGATCCAAATGCTGCCAATACGAAGGAAAGTATGAAAGCGATCCTGATTGTAGATCCGGATAATGATGCCCAACCCTCAGAGACTGACGGCATTGGTGAGAACCCTACGCTGGAAGATAAAGATGCGGCAAAGGAAGCTCGGCCGAATTCGGTTACGGTTTATAATCTGCAGTACACGAAGGATCCTAATGATGTTCCTTATTGGCTGATGAAGGGCTATGCATCATCAGAAACTATTCCGGGATCAGCCATTTACGGGGTCACCGAGATTCCGCATTATAGCGAGGACATAATTGCGGCAAATACGGAAACGGAAGGAACAAAATCCGCATATGACAGCGTGGATCTGTCGTTGGAAACTCTTTTCACTACGAGTGAGTCGGAAGCGATGGATTTGATTCCCAGGGACGAACTGAAAGAAGTAACCGTCAATGAATTTTCATCCGGCGATCCGGTCAATCTGAATTTCCTGATAGCCAACAGGGGGAATGTGATGTTGGATGAAGATTACATGAATGGCAAGGATCTTGTTGTGGATTGGAGCGTTGTACGTGACGGTGACGGCTCGGTCGTTGCAAAGGACCGGCTTGTTACAGACGACCCCGTTTTTGAACGTAGCGTGACCGCCTATCTGATCACTCTCAATCAGGACGGGGATAAAGTAGTGTCATGGGATCCCGGCGATTATACAGTCACTTTGGATCTTAATACAGACAGATCCGTACCGGAAGCCTATTACCTGAACAATGTGCCCAAAGAGTATCATTTCACAATAAAATGAACCTGTATTTTTCCTAAAAAATTTTTTTCTGTGATTTAGGAGAAAAAAATGAAAAAAAACCTGTTGCAGTATTGATTTCCACAGTCATGGTGCTGTCCCTGTTTTCTGGATGCGGAAAATCGGCAAGGCCCCAGGAAACCGTGGAAAACAATGAGACCCTTCCGGAGAGCACGGAGGCTTCCGAGGTAGAAGTTCCCGTAATGGTTGACCCGGATACGGGTGATTTGCCGCTGGGGGATGTAACAAGGCAGATACTTGTTGCGGATTTTAATGATTTTATGAATAATTACACCTTAACCCCCTGTGTCATAGAGCCTAATTGACAAATTTAAAGCAACTTTTGCCCTTCCAAGAAGCGAAAAAGGTTGCAATAACCATGTCAATGGTCGTGACTTATGCAATAAACAACTGTGACACTTCTGTGACACTTATATGTTATAATCATAGTGAAGCTAAACGAAGGAGAGCTGATTATGGCAGATAAAAACATGAATAATATTTCAAATGAGGAACTTGATGGGGTTGTTGGCGGAGTAACAACATTCGGAGTTGGAGCGGCAATTGAAAAAAGGCAAAAAAAGGACGCCATTATTGAAGAAGCAAAAAATAGAATGGACCCAAACGATCCTACATCTTGGTTTCAAACGGTTAGTGAAGTGTTCGATGAAAAAGGCGGGATATAAGACTTAATCGAAGGAGGTTTCAT
>Ga0310695_10006201_pt1 | contig 19985 bp, 15 predicted proteins | sample RumenRJG_04DNA_FD_203882 | JGI IMG/M metagenome (GOLD analysis project Ga0310695, IMG submission 203882) | Bovine rumen microbial communities from Lethbridge, Alberta, Canada - RJG_04 (v2) (version 2) | ecosystem: Host-associated > Mammals > Digestive system > Stomach > Rumen | place: Canada...
CCATAATAGACGGCCGGAATCTGACCAGCCTTACGCAAACGGGCGTTGTCGCGGTTTGCACCTAGCACTCTCGAGGCAGCTTTGAGCGTTGTGAGTTCCATTGTGTTATCTCCATTAGATAAAAAAATTCATTGGGGTAGCAGGATTCGAACCTACGAATAACGGAATCAAAATCCGTTGTCTTACCACTTGACGATACCCCAATGGTGCGACAAAGATAGTAAAAAAGTCTCTTTTGTCAAAGATTAACGAGCAAAAAAAGAGCTGAAAAAAGTCATTTTTCGCGCATTTTGACAAAAAAAGCCACACTACCGATGCCAGAACTTGGTGACCGTCTGGTAGCGGGAAATCGGTTTCATCGCAGCGGCAGCCTTTTCAGCAAGTTCCTTGGTCCTGAAAATCCCGAAAACAGAGGCGCCCGAACCAGACATCAAGGCTACATCGGCCCCAAGTTCAATGAACTTTTGCTTCATTTCGGCGACAAGCGGATGCGTCGGGAAAACCGAGACTTCAAATGCGTTGAAATAGGAATCCGGATTCAGGAACTGCGGAATTGTAGACTTCGCGCTTTGGGATTGCTCGGCTTTGAACTGCGCGGCATCTTGAGCATTCCAAGCAGCCTTGTACTGTTCCCAGCGGTCCGGGCCAGACTTCGGGACGCCAGCATAAGCATCTTTCGTCGGCACGGAATCAAGCGGGGTCGCAATGAGGAGCGCAGCCCCTTCCGGGAGATCCAGCGGATCCACGAACATCAAACGTTCGCCGATACCTTCGGCAAAAGCAGTCCCGCCACGAACGAGGAACGGCACATCGGCGCCAAGACGGGTTCCGATAGATTCCAACGTCTCGAACGGGAGGTTCAAGTTCCACAAGTTGTTGAGCAAACGGAGCGTTGCCGCAGCATCGGCACTGCCACCGCCAAGGCCCGCCCCAAGCGGCATGACCTTCGTGAGGTGGATGTTGGCACCGAGAGCGCAATTGGCATATTCCTTGAGCGCCTTTGCGGCCTTGAACACGAGGTCCGATTCCAGCGGGTAATTTTGCGGTTCATTGTACGTCAAATGAATTTCGCCATCTTCGCGAAGCGTCGCTTCGACCGTATCGCCAGCATCAACGGTCTGGAAAACAGTTCCAAGATCGTGGTAGCCATCTTCGCGCTTGCGGATGACATCTAAAAACAAATTGATTTTTGCAGGAGCGTATTCTTTCATAGGAGTAGGAAGTTAGAAGTAGGAAGTAGACAGTGATTAGTGGTTGGTGGTTAGGGGGCTCGAGCCTCGGACCTCGAGCCTAACCAAATCTTCCAGAGCGTTCGAGTTGCATGAGTTCGTCCATTCCAATAAGCATGGCTCGCGGTTTCGAGTTGCCCTTGCTCGGACCGCACACGCCAAGGCCATACAGTTGGTCCACAATCTTTCCGGCGCGGCTGTAGCCCACGCTAAAGTGGCGCTGCACAGCAGAGGTCGAAAGACCGTTCACGCTAATCGCCCATTGTGCAACTTCGAACAGGAGCTTGTCGAGTTTCTCGTTCTTGAGAGAACCGCCGCCTTCTTCATCGCCCTCTTCGCCGCCCGAAACGTCGAACGATTCCACCTGCGGGTAGAACACGTTCTGGTCGGAGCAGGCATCGGCCAAGCGTTCGGCTTCTTCGTCGCTGAGGAATGCACCGTGTACGCGCACCGGATCAGGATCGTTCACAGCCTTGTAAAGCATGTCGCCTCGACCGAGAAGCTTTTCTGCACCGGCATGGTCCATCACCGTGCGAGCGTCAATCTGCGATGCCACCTTGAAGCTGATTCGTGTCGGCAAGTTCGCCTTGATGATACCCGTAATGACCTTCACGGACGGGCGCTGTGTCGCCAGCACCAAGTGAATACCCACGGCACGAGCCTTAGCCGCCAAGCGAGCCACAGACTTTTCAATTTCCTTGCCGGCGACCATCATGAGGTCCGCCATTTCATCGATAATCACGACGATAAACGCCATACGGTGGCCGCGATCTTCTTCAGGGACTTCATCCGGCAATTCGCCTGCTTCGAACTTTGCATTGAAGCCACCGATGTTACGCACCTTTGCAGATGCCAAAACTTCGGTACGGCGGTCCATCTCGTAGCAGAGCCACTGGAGCGCCTGGATAGCAATTTCCGGCTTCGTGATGACAGGCGCGAGGAGATGCGGAATATTCTCGTACATTTTGAGTTCCACAGCCTTCGGGTCCACAAGAATCATGCGGAGTTCATCCGGAGTCTTGCTAAAGAGCATCGACGCCATGAGGGCGTTAATGCAAACGGACTTACCAGAACCCGTCTGACCTGCAATCAGCAAGTGCGGTGCCTTCGCCAAATCCATCGTGAACGATTCACCGGTGATGTCCTTCCCTAGCGCCACAAGAATCTTGTCATGCGCGGGCTTGAACTTTTCACTCATGAACACGTCACGACAGAACACCGTCTGGAACTTGCGATTCGGGATTTCAACGCCAACCGCAGCCTTGCCAGGAATCGGCGCCAGAATGCGGATGGACGAGACCTTGAGCGGGAGCGCCAAGTCTTCTTGCAACGCCGAGAAGCGGCTCACCTTCACGCCCGGGCCCGGTTCCACTTCAAAGCGAGTAATCATCGGGCCTGTTTCGCAACCGATCACGCGGCCCTTCACCTTAAAGTTTTCAAGCTTTTCTTCGAGCATTTTGCCGATAGCGTTCAGCTCTTCTTCGGTGTAGTCCGCCGTCTGCACTTCGTGCGTGTCGAGAATCTTTGCGATTTCAGGAATCTTGTATTCGTCGTAAGAGGCTGTAGGTGCGGGCGGAATTTGTGCAGACTGGACAGCCTTCGCTGCTGGGCGCGCACTTTCACCAGCATTTGCGCGACCTTCACCACCGCGAGAACGTCCAGCAAACTCACCTTCACCAAATGTCGGGTCCTCGCCCACTTCATCTGCAGTCACGACCACCGGGGCGAATGTTTCATCATCTTCGACCGCCGGGCTTCCCGGGAAGTCTTCAACGTAGGCGCCATCACCGCCCAAAAGTTCTTCAGCATGGATAGCGGCACGCGTTGCCACAGAATCCGCAAGCGTTGCATCACGGACAATCGTATTTGCACTTGTCGAAGATTTCGCATCACCACCCGCAGGTTTTGCCACCTTCGGTGCAGCCACCGTCACAGGCTTAGCAGGCTTCGGCGAAGCATTTCCACCTGCATTCCCAATAGCAGCATCCACAGTTTCAGAGCCCGCCGTACGGCGCACATCGCCCTTCACCTGCATGCGGCCCTTATGCCCCTTTTCCCAGTCGATCAAGTCGCGGGCACGGCGGAGCGCGCCAATGCGTTCCTTGATTTCCAGAATCTGGAGCGCGTTCATGTGGCGTTCGTTCAAACGCAATTCTTCTTCCAAACGACGGATTTCCGGATCTTCATAGACTCCATCATCAGCACCGCCCAATGTTGCACCCGCAGGCATATTCCCAAGCTGGGCATTTTGTGCGTTTTCAACCGGAATCTCTCGCAAATCGCCCGGTCGCACATTCCCCGCCGCTTTTTCAGGCAAAGCATTCCCAGCATATTGCGGCAAACCAAACGATTCACCGGCCTGCGTCTGCATATCCGAACGACTCACGTCCAGCTCATCCGTGAGCCAGTTATGGCGACCGTTGAACGGTTCCACTTTTCCGCGCCTGCGCATCTTCACGGAATCCGGGACAAAAATCATCGTCTCGTCTTCCATTACAACGCCACGGCGAAGTTGCTTTTTTTCGGAGCGTTCATCACGGATATTCGGCACGTATTCCGTTTTCGGTTCATCAACTTCATCTTTACGGCGACGTCCAAAAAGTCCTGCCAAATAACGCATCGTCTGGGCCACAAACTTAAAGTGTCTCGGACGTACCCCAAACGAAAGTACCAGAATCAAAGCCAAAGTGGTCAACAAAATAATCAGCGGAGCCACATATGAAACGCGCCCAAACACAGGAATCGCCAAATTCTGCAAAAAGAACTCGCCCAGTACGCCACCGCTCATCGAAAGCGCATCATTCGAGACATTCCTTACGCCAAAATTCTTGAGCGACATGAGAAACGACACATTCACCGCAAGCAGGCTTAACCCAACCGCAAAGCGCAACAACTTTGCACGGAGCGAAGCTATCGCGATAAACAGCCCCCAAAGCACAAGCGCTGCCGTAAACACGACAACAGCCACACGCCCAAACAGGAATGTCATAAAGCTTGGGAACATCACGCCAAAGTAATCGCCAAGCCAGTTTTCCTGTTCGCCCACAATTGAAATTGTAACACAGCCAAGCAACAAAATGACACCAGCAAGCAAAACCAGATAGCCAACCATCATCGTCACAAAATACGAATCCGGCTGAATATCTTTTTTCGGTTCAACTTTGGGTTTCTTCGATTTCTTTACAGTTTTTTTCTTTTGAACAGCCAAAAAACACGCTCCTCTATTATCCTCTTCAAATATAGTCTAATAACGGCCTTAACTTTGACACAAAAAAAGACACTATTTGCTCAATTATTATTTTTTTGACGTCATGGCACAAAAAAATTCGAAAAATCAAAGAAAACTGTATTTTGGGGTAGCATTTTCGGCAATCGCCGTTTTGCTCATTTTGATCTTTGGCAACAGGCAAAACAACTTTACTGCGGAATCTGCAGAAAATATTTTCTACGACCAGTTTTTTAAATGGACAACTGAAGTACGGGATACGACAAGCACAAAAGACGGCATCATCATGGAAAGCAAGCCGTACAACGATCCCAGTATTCTCATTGCAGATATTGATGAAAAGTCATTGCAAAAGCTCGGCCATTACTACGAATGGGACCGATCCATTCATGCAAAAGTCATCAAGAACTTAAGCGAAGGCGGGGCCGCAGCCATCGCCTTCGATATTCTTTTCAAAGAAGCGGACTTCGGAAAACGCAGAGGCGAGCAGTGCCGCGACATCCTTACCGCACTTGATCCAGACACAAGTCATATAGCGTTGTTCTCACAAATTCAATCGTACTACAATTACGATTCCGTTCTCGTCGAAGCCACACGCAATTCCGGCATTTGCATCGTCAGTTTCTTGATGAACAACACCTCGTACTACAAGAACAAAAGCGACTGGAATCCACTAAGCACATGGGACCGCGCCAAAGAAATCGGATTTTCATCGACTCTTCAGTTAAACCAGGTCGACAAGCCGCAAAATATTGAATCACGACAACTACTCGACAACGTATTCCCGGAGCTTTCCAACGCAGGCGCCCGCATCGGAGCCGTAAACGCATACCCCGACAACGACGGCACCATTCGCCGCATCAGCATGCTGTACAAGTTCCCATTTGTCAAAGACGATAAGCTCGCCCCGCAGCGCATCTACTCGACGCTTTCCTTAATGACCATTTTACACCTTTTCCACAAGGATCCCAAAGACATCACCGTAAAAACGGGAAAATACATCGATATCGGGAAGCCTTTTGGAATTTACCGAGACTCTATCGGCGAGTATCATACAACGTATCCAAACTTTACCTACCCCATGTTTATCGCCTTGCGCGATAAGATGAAGCAGATCAAGGAAAGCGGCGTTGAAAAGGCTAGTCTCGTCGAGACATCATCCAAGGTTACCGCCAAAAGAAATAACGAAGGACAAATCGTCTTTGACATATTCATTGACGACGACCAGCACCTAGACGAAAAGCTTTCCACGCTTTTACGAAAGCTTCCTGTAAGCATCTTTGACAAGCTCAAAGACAACAAATCCATTGATTTAAAGTTCGGCTATAAAATGGCAAAAAGCGAAGATGACGAAGGTGTTTACGTCATCACAAACGAAGACGATGAAGAAATCTATATCACGCCCAACATAATCAAGACCATCCATTTTTACGAATCAAGCTATCGACGCATCAAAGTTGGCGAGCACAAGCATTTGTCACGCCAAATGGATATAAGCTACAACAAATCAAAAGACGAATGGTCCGCTTCAATCGCATTTTTCACAAATCAAATCTTGCGGGACATTTCCAAGGTTACAGATAAACAAATCAGTAGCCTCACGCCCGGCGAAGAATTGCGATTCGGTCCTCACAAGCGCATTCCCATCGGAGAACATGGCGAATACCTCATCAAGTACAAGGGCCGTTTCAACCGAGTCACCCCCGAAACAAGAACCTTCAAGCACATATCTTACTTCGACATCTTTAGAGACTCCACAAATCTCGATCAATACGCCGGGAAAACAATTATTCTTGGGTCTTCCGTTTCTGCACTTTTCGATATCGTCAACGGACCGCACGAAGAAAACGTCCCGGCAATTCTCGTACACGCAAGCATCATCAAGAACATTCTCGAAGACGATTATCTGACCGTATTAAACGAACGCCACCAGCGTTATGCCGTGATTTTACTCGCCTTAATCAGCACCCTCATCGGGCTATACTTCAGAAGCTTTGCTTCACTATTCTTCACAATCACGCTTGCCATTCTATACACATTGCTAGCCTACATTTGCTTCAAGCACAATATTTACATAGGCGTTTCCAAGCAGCTCCTAGCCATCATTGCCACAAATACACTCGCCATGGTTGTGCAAGCGTATTTTGAGAGCAAGGAAAAGAAATTTATTACAAGTTCATTCAAGCAGTACATATCCCCGGAACTGATCGATGAAATGGTTGCAGGAGGCATCACCCCGCAACTCGGCGGTGAAGAATCAAACATCACGGCCTACTTCACTGACATCCAAAGTTTTTCGACTTTCTCTGAACAAATTGGCAACCCGACCAAGCTCGTTGAACTTCTGAATGAATATCTGACCGCGATGACCGAAGTTTTGACAACCAAGAACAAAGGAACGCTCGACAAGTACGAAGGGGATGCCATCATCGCCTTTTTCGGCGCCCCAATGAAATACGACGATCACGCAAAACGCGCTTGCGACACAGCACTCGACATGCAAAGCGAACTTTTAAAGCTCCGCAAAAAATGGCACAGCGAAGAAAAAAAATGGCCAAACGTCGTACTCAACATGCACATGCGAATCGGCATCAACACAGGTAACATCGTGACCGGAAACATGGGTTCCACCATGCGCAAGAACTACACAATGATGGGTGACGAAGTGAACCTTGCCGCGCGCCTTGAAAGTGCCGCCAAACAGTACGGAGCCTACATTCACATTTGCAAAAATACAATCGATCAACTTATCGAGCAGAAAGTAAACAACCAATATATTTACCGTCCACTCGATATCATTCGCGTAGTGGGAAAAGACGAACCTGTTGAAACATTCGAACTCCTCGCTTACGCAAACGACAAAAATTCAAGCAAGCTCAAAAAACTCTGCAAGCTCTGGGAACAGGCCCGTGCCGCTTATCTCGACATGCAATGGGGCAAGGCAATAGAACTATTCACGCAATGCCTCGCGTACGAGCCACATTTGCCCGAACGCGATCCGGGAAGCAAAACTTGCCCAAGCCAGGTCTACATCAAGCGCTGCGAAGCCTATAAACAAAATCCGCCCGCTCACGCAGGCGAAAAATGGGACGGAATCTTTACCGCTACAGAGAAATAGCGGCTTCGCCGCAGTTACTAGTTAATAGTTATTAGTTACTAGAGATTGCAATATAAACATTTCTAGTAACTAGTAACTCGGAACTTGAAACTACGCGCATCAGCGCGCTTAATTCAATTCCATATTGTCAATGAGGCGAGTCTTTCCGAAGAAGGCGGCAGCAAGAATTACGGCCTTGTCTTCAGCGGCAAGGGCGCCATTGCACCTCTGCAAGTTCTTCTGGTTTGCCACTTCCACGTACTGCACCACGCCACGGGCAGCCACAATCGACTTCACGACGATATCGCGAATCTTCGAGACGCTGCGTTCGCCAGCTTCGTAGGCAGCCTTTGCAGCCTTGAGTCCGCTGTAAATGCCGAGAGCCTGTTCGCGTTCTTCCTGAGTCAAGTATTCATTTCGGCTAGAGCGGGCAAGGCCACTTTCTTCACGCACTATCTTCACACGGTGAATCTTGATATTGAAGTTCAAGTCCTTCACCATTCTTTCAATCAGGAACACCTGCTGGTAATCCTTCTCGCCAAAGTAGGCGTCATTTGCGCCAGAAATGAGGAACAGCTTGGAAACGACCGTCAAGACACCGCGGAAATGACCCGGACGGTAAGCACCGCAATACATGCCTTCGAGAGCTTCATCACGGACAAGCGTCATCGGGTCGCCATCAGGGTACATTTCAGCAACAGACGGTGCAAAGACGTAATCGGCGCCAATGGATTCAGCGAGCTTAGCATCAGCTTCCAAGCGCTTCGGATACTTGTCCAGGTCTTCGTTCTTGCCAAACTGGATGGGGTTCAAGAACACACTTACAACAGTCACATCGCACTCGCTCACAGATGCCTTGATAAGAGCGCCATGACCTTCATGGAGAGCACCCATCGTTGGAACGAGACCGATTCTTTTCCCTTCCTTCGCAAGAGGAGCAAGCGTTTGACGTAGGGAATCGATAGACTTAATAATCTGCATGATTAGTTACCTTCTGGAACAAAATAAGTCGTTTGACTTGGGCAAGACGCAATCGCGTTCAATACCATCTGCAAATGGCTTTCGTTATGGACAAAATCGATATTGTCAGTATTGATGATGAGCACAGGAGCATCCGTGTAATGCCAGAAATGGTGGTCGTAACGGTCCTGCAATTCGCTCAGGTAATTGCCGTCAATGGTCTTTTCCATCGCGCGCCCACGGCCCCTGATGCGCTTTAAGAGTGTCGAAACGCTTGCCTGCAAATAGACAACGTAATCCGGCTTGCGGATATCGTGATTCAAGGCGTTCGACACCTGGTCATACATCGTAAGTTCATTTTCGGTGAGGTTCTGCGAAGCAAAGATGCGGTCTTTATCAAACGTATAATCACTCACCAGCAAATCGTGGAACAGATCGCTCTGCAAGGCTGAATTCTGGAGTTGCTTAAAACGGTCGAGCAAAAAGAAGAGCTGCGTCTGGAATGCGTATGCCGAACGGTTCTCGTAGAATTTTGGCAAGAAAGGATTCTCAGCAAAATTCTCTTCGATGAACATTGCATTCCAGCGTTCACAAATGGCACGGGCAAGCGAAGTCTTTCCGACACCAATCACACCCTCAATAGCCATGAAATGAATGTTCTTGTCAAGGAGCATTAAGGTTCCTCCCCATTTATAACACGGAACGGAATCTTTTCTTCTTTTGAAAGCAGTTCCGTAAGCAATTCCTTCACGGTCTTGTTCGTCTTCGGATCCACCCAGTCCGGTGCGATGTCGCATAACGGCACAAGCACAAACTGACGATTATAAATCTGCGGATGCGGTATAGTCGGGCGCCCAGAACAAATTTCACGACCAAAGAAGAGCAAATCCAGGTCCACTTCCCTAGAATTCCAATGGCCACGGTCCTTGCGCCCAAGAACAAGCTCGGAACCCTTTAAATAGTATAAAAGCTTAGTCGGATCACCATCGTACCAGAAGCTCACGACCTGATTAAAATACGGTCCTTGGCCCTCCGGTCCAACAGGTGGCGTTTCATAAATAGGACTTTCAACCCAGCCGCCTGCGCTTATACGGCGAAGCATCTCCCTCCCGGCATTCAAGTGGGCCGAGCGGTCTGGAAGATTGCTTCCGAGTGCTATATATACTCTATTTAAGGAATCCACGCCCCAAATATAGTCATTTTTAAAGTAGGATGTAGGAAGTAGACAGTCGGAAGTAAACGGCAGGCAATAAGAAGTACTTAGTTAATAGTTACTAGTTAACAGTTACTAGTGTTTCTAAAAATAAAATTCTCTTGTAACTTAGGACTTAGAAATCAAAACACATAATATTTTTCACAAAAAAAAATTTTTTTATGACATTTCACAAAATTTAATGTATCTTTTAACCCGTTCCGCTATTTCGGGACATAATATTAAATCATCAATAAAAATTTATGGGGCTGTAAGCCCTTATCATCCTTTCACTATATCGCCTATTTCATTTTTTGAAATATCCAATTATAGGACGCAATCGTGCCCAGAACACCCAAGAATCAAAATTTAGAACAAGACGTTCAAGCCCCCTCTTTGACGGATCTCGTTTATCCCGAAAGCACAGGCATTCCCGTACCCGATTATCTGGGAACACCCGACAAGCTTCCTGAAAGCGCCGATGAAGTGCCTCAGCCCAAGCGCCGCGGTAGAAAGCCAGGCCAAAAATCAAAAGCCCGCAAGGACGTTGATGTCGAAGAGAATTTCCAGGCCGATATCGAACAAAATTATCAGGAAAAAAAAGAACCGGTTGATGGCATAGCTGCAGCCGAAAAGCGTCTCGCCGAGCAGTACGGCGTTTCCAATATCGACGCCATTGCAGAACCAATTTACACTGGCGAACAGAACTACAAGCCGGCAGAATCTACCGAAGAAAGCGCTTTTGTCGGCGATAGCAACGTCGAATCCGTAATTCCGCCAACAGCCGATGTTGCACAGGTTCAGGCAGAAAATCAAGGTGAAAATTCGACCGATCCGAACGCCCAGCAGCAAGGCGAAGGCCTAGCCCAGAATGGCGAAGGTCAGGACGACCGCCGCTTCAACAACCAGAACGGCAAATTCAACAAGTTCAATAAGAACAACAAGTTCAACAAGAACAATCGCAATAACCGCAATTTCCAGCAAGAAGAATTTGTCGATGACTCTGCGACACTCCCAGCACCGGGTTCCGAAGCCATTTTAAAGGCCAAGGAAAACTGGCTCAAGTTCCGCAAGCTCTCCATGAGCGAACTCCAGGAACTCGCCGTGCAAAAGGAAGTGGACTTCCGCAGGATGAGGAAGCAGTCCCTCAACTACATTTTGCAGAGCCTCGAAAACGAAGGCAATATCATTTATACGGAAGGCGTTCTCGAAGTGACTCCGCAGGGTCACGGGTTCCTCCGCATGCCGGATCAGAACTACCAGACCAGCACGGACGACGTTTACGTGAGCCAAAACCTTATCCGTAAATTCAACCTCAAGATTGGCGATACCGTTGAAGGCCTTGTCCGCACTCCTCGCGAACAAGATAAGTACTTTTCCATGCGCCGCATCGACCGCGTGAACTTTGAAGAACCGGACAAGATGCGCCGCCGTGTGGCATTCGAATATTTAACGCCGATCCATCCGGAAGAAAAGATCCACCTCGAATGGAACGAGACGGAATACAGCACCCGCATCATGGACTTGTTCTCCCCGATCGGTAAAGGCCAGCGCAGTATCATCCTCGCACCTCCGCGTACCGGTAAGACCGTTCTCTTGCAGAACGTGACCCGCGCTATCGCAAAGAACCATCCTGAAATCATCCTCATCACACTCCTCATCGATGAACGCCCAGAAGAAGTCACGGAAATGCGCGACATCATCACGGACATCAAGGAAAAGGCAGCTGAAAAGGGAATTGAAATCAAGGCTGAAGTTGTCGCATCGACATTTGATGAACCGCCTGAGCATCACACCCGTGTCGCCAACATGGTTTTGGAAAAGGCAAAGCGCCTCGTCGAAAGCCAGAAGGACGTCGTGATTCTGCTCGACTCCATCACGCGTTTCGCTCGAGCAAACAACGTCGTGATTCCGCATTCCGGCAAGATCTTGTCTGGCGGTGTGGACGCTAACGCCATGCAGTTCCCGAAGAAATTCTTCGGTGCCGCCCGTAAGATCCAGGACAAGATCCGCACCGTGAAAAACGAAGACGGTTCCATCACGGAAGAAGTCCAGAAGAACGGCTCTCTCACCATCATCGGTACCGCCCTTATCGAAACGGGCAGCCGCATGGACGAAGTGATCTTCGAAGAATTCAAGGGCACCGGCAACATGGAACTCGTGCTCGACCGCCGTATCGCCGAAAAGCGCATCTGGCCTGCCATTGACGTGTTCAAGTCCGGCACCCGCAAGGAAGAACGATTGCTGACGCTCCTCGAACAGAATGCCGCATGGAACTTCCGCAGAGGTAGCCAGAACGAGACGGAAACAGGCATCATGGAGAACCTGCTCAAGCTCATGAGCAAGCTCAAGACAAATGCCGAACTCCTGAGCGTCCTCTCCAAACCAAAAGTCTAAAGCAATTTAGACAAGAAACGTCTTATTCAAATTTGACGAGAAGCCCGCGCATTAAAGCGCGGGCTTTTTTTAACGCTTGTCATACCGGACTTTGTTCCGGCATCGCCTTTTTTATGCTTGTCATGCCCGTCTCCGAACGGGCATCTCCTTTTTACAAGCGAAAAATTTTTACGTTTACTACCGTAACGTCATTGCGAGAACCCTGTAAGGGGCCGAAGCAATCCATAAAGTTTAAAAAGGACATAAAAATGAACACTACGATTTTCTTTGCCGGTACTGGTAACATGGGCGGAGCCATCCTCCGTGGTCTTTTGAATGCAGGCACAGACGCCAAGAACATTTTCTTCTTTGACCCGAGTGACAAGGCTGCCGAAGCCGTAAGCGCCCTCGGTTGCGTCCGCGTCAAGAGCTTTGCCGAAGGCATCGAAAAGGCTAACGTCACGTTCCTCTGCGTCAAGCCGCAGATTTTCAAACTTGTCGCTGCCGAATGGAAGGCGGCCGCATCCGCTCTCAAGAGCGAAAAGACGTTCATCAGCATCATGGCCGGTGTCGCCCGCAAGAGCCTCATCGAAGTGCTCGGTGAAAAGAACCAGGTTCTCCGCGTGATGCCGAACTTGCCGCTCACTGTTGGCAAGGGCTCCGTTGGCCTTGCCACCGACGGCGTCTCCGACGAAACGCTCAAGCTTGCCGAAGAAATCTTTGGCAACATCGGCGTGACCTGCCGCGTTGCAGAATCCCTCATCGACGCCGTAACCGGACTTTCCGGCAGCGCTCCGGCATACGTCTTTGAATTCATCGAAGGCCTTACCCGCGGTGGAGTGAAGGCTGGCCTCACCCGCGATGTCGCATTGAAGCTCGCTCTCGGCACCATCGAAGGCAGCGTCGAACTCGTCAAGCAATCCGGCAAGAGCCCGAGCGACCTCTGCGCTATGGTTTGCTCTCCGGCAGGCACGACAATCGCAGGCATCGACGCCCTCGAAGAAGGCGCATTCCGCAGTACGCTTATCAAGGCCGTTGTCGCCGGCACGAACCGCAGCAAGGAACTGGGAAAATAAACAAGTAGACGGTAGACAGTAGGAAGTAGACCGTAATAAGTTTGGCGGCAAAGCCGCGATTATAGACTTCCTACTTCCAACTTCCTACTTCCAACTAAAATGCCATCCATCGATTTTTTCACAAAAGAAACTTCGACGTCCTCGTTCATCCTGGACGTCCTTTCTTCTGTGGATAATACAGTCGATGTCCACTCCCCCACAAGTGACGAGGCGCCCGAAATCGCAGAAGCTTTACGCAATCCACTCGCCGCAATTGTCATCTGGGATCTTGATTCTTTCACTGCAAAAAATGCAGAACTGCTTGCAAGCCTTCGCAACTTTAGCCCGGATTCCATGATTCTCGCCTATGCAGAATTTCCCGAACGCTACAGCGATGTTTCAAGCAAGCTCTACGACACAATTCTCTCCGTCGAAGCGCTTCGCCTCCACCTGATGAGCAAGATTGCGAGGCTCAAGGAAATCTACAACGCAAAGCGCATTTTCCGCGAAAGAATGTCGCACCTCGTCGGCAAAAGCGAAGCCATGCAGCACCTCCGCAAAAAAGTGGAACGCGCCATCTTGCACACTGGCCCCGTCCTCATCCAAGGAGAATCGGGCGTCGGCAAAGACCTAGTCGCACGAGCCATCGCTTGCGTTTACGACAAATTCGTCACCGTCAACTGTAGCGCCATTCCCGAATCGCTTTTCGAAAGTGAACTTTTCGGCCATACGCGCGGAGCATTCACGGGCGCCCAAAACGAACGCATCGGTCTTTTCGAAGATGCAAACGGCGGCGCCATCTTCCTAGACGAAATCGGCGACATGCCGCTCCACGCACAAGTCAAGCTGTTGCGCGTCATCCAGAATCACGAAATCCGCCCCATCGGCGCAAACAAGACTCGACACATCGACGTGCGCATCATCGCCGCCACAAACCGAGACCTCCGCGAAGAAATCCGCGAAAAACGCTTCCGCGAAGACCTTTACTACCGCCTGAACGTAATTCCGATGCAGCTTTCGCCGCTCCGCGACCGCAAAGAAGACATCGAAGATTTAGCGAATTACTTTATCCGCCAGTACGCCCCCGAAGGCGAGCCTTACACTCTCTCGCCAGAAGCTTTACAAAAGCTTCAGAACCACAACTGGCCAGGCAACATTCGCGAACTCGAAAACGTCATCCAGCGCGCCCTCTGCTTTACAGACCCAGGCATTTTACGCGCCGAAGATTTGCAAATCGACGAAAGTTCCGACAGCTATTCAACAAGCTTTACTAGCGCCGATCGTGCGGCGATAAAAGCCTTCAACGTGAGCAATTACGAAGAATTCCGCGACATGCAGCTCGACGAAGAACGCGAATTTTTGAAATCAACCATCCGCAATTGCGATGGATCCGTAAGCCTTGCCGCCGAACGGCTCCGTATGAACCGCACGGCCCTTTACAACCGACTCACACGACTCGGCTTAAGCGTTAAAAACGTTCAATCTTAAAACCGCGCTTGCGAAGCGCATCAATCACGTTGTCTTTTTCAAGCGCCAAATGCGCTACACCGACCACGACAAAAACGTTTCTATCTTCGCGCAAGAAGGTCGCAATTGATTCGGCCATTTTTGCATTGCGATTTACATAAATACGTTGTTCAAAACCATCCTTAAACTTTTGATCGCTAGACAACGTTTCTTCACTTTCGTCTTCTTCGTCATCTTTATTCAGCAAGCTACGCAATAAATCGTCATCACCCGTTTTCCAAGCGTGAATCAAGTTTTTCACAAGCGTTTCAAATTCCGCAATTTCACGCAAAGTCGTCTTTAAGTAATACACTCCCGCCGAATCCGATTCCGTCGTATCAGCAAGCGCGCCAATCTGTTCTTCAGCTGTTTCCAGACCGACAATAGCCTTGCCATCTGACGCCGCTCTATCCAAAAGCACATAGTCAATCCCATATTCAGGATTCAATCCGGCCTGTTCAAACGCATATGCACTAAGCGTAGTTGCCACAAGCCAGGGGCGCATTTTTTCAAATACCACCATAGGAATATCCCAGGACGCACAAAGGCTATCTAAAGTTTTCCACATTTCCGGCGGCAATATATCACGGAGCAACCTATCTTCAAGCATTCCCTGCGAAACGGATTCCTTACCAATCTCCTTCACGACTTCTTCATCGTTCATGTTGAGTTCGACGGCAAGCTCGTCCGAACGTGCAAACGCCGAATCAATCACAGGAGCAAGCGGGTACAAAGTCGAATCCGCCAAATGAATGCTCCCGAGCACCCACACCGAAGAATTCTCATCAGACACTTTCCAAAAGAAATGTTTCTGTTCCGAAGAACCTGCCGCACTCCGGTTACCCGCACACGATGACAAACAAAGCGCAACACAAAACACACCAATAGCGTAAAATAAAATCAAAGAGCGTCGCATATTTCCGTCCAATCTAAAAGTCCTTTTCTACGAGCATCCGCAGCCGAAGCCACCTTTACCGTTCCGCCATTTACAACCATAATCTTATCGCAATAGCGTTCCGCGTATTCCACGGAATGCGTCGAAACAATAATGCCCATTTGGCGTTCCACGGCAATCTTCTTGAGCAACCTGAAAAGCGCATGGCTACGCGGGATATCCAAGAACGCATTCGGTTCATCGAGCAACAAGATTTTCACCTGCTGCGCCACAGCTTCTGCCAAAAACACACGGCTACGTTCACCATCGCTCAGTTCTGCAATCGGGCGATTCGCGAAATTCGCCACATCCAAAAGATTCATCGATTCTTTGACAATGCGGTTATCTTCATCCGTACGGCTGTCAAAAATTCCAGAATACGGCGAGCGTCCCAAGCGCACAAATTCACTCACACTCATTCGCGGGGGCACAGCACTTGACATTCGCACAAGCGAGATTTCCTGAGCGCGTTCACGAGGCGACCATTCCGTAAGAGATTTCCCTTCAAGCGAAACCTCGCCCGCCACCGGCGCAAGCAACCCAGCAAACGTTTTCAAAAGCGAACTTTTGCCGCAACCATTCTCGCCCATCAAAGCTACAACATTTCCCGATGCAAGCGAAAAATCAAACGGGAAATTCATCGACGGGAGCGCTTTACCATAGCCGACAAACAAATCCTTACATTCTAGCAAAATGTTCTGCGATTCAGCATTCGTCATAAAAGCCCCCCTAAAAACGCGCACCGGAACCGCGCACAAGCACCCACATAATCACAGGAACACCCACCAGCGAAAGCACTGCATTCAGCGGCACCGAAGCCGGGAAAAGCCCGCCCAAAAGCGCAAGCGCCACGCCGCACAACGCAGCACCCGGCAAAAGCACACGATGGTTCGTCGTCTTGAAAAGCAGATAAGCTAAATGCGGCACCGCAATTCCGATGAACGCGACAGGCCCGCAAAACGCTGTCGTAGCACCCGCCAAAAGGCTCGCCCCGAGCAACACACAAATCTTGGAGCGCTTCACATTCAGTCCAAGCCCATGCGCAAAATCATCGCCCAAAAGCGCCGCATTTAAATACCGCAACGAAACACCTATCATCACCAATCCCACAAGCACAGCGGCCACAAAAAACCAAACGTCTCCAAGCGTCACTCGGCCAAAGCTACCCATGCCCCACGCCACATACACACGCAGCGATTCCGAAGAGTTCCCAGCAATCAATACGCTCACAATCGAATCGATAAAGTAACCCGTCAAAAGTCCGACAATCAAAAGCACACCTGTCTGCGCAAAACGCGTCGCTGCAAACATCACGACAAGCGTCACAAGCAAAGCCCCGAGCGCCGCCGAACCCAGTACGCCCACACTTCCAAAGCCAATCCCCGCCAAAAGCGCAAGCGCCACTCCAAGACTCGCACCACTGCTAATGCCAAGCACAAACGGACCCGCCAGCGGATTCCGAAACACCGTCTGTAGCGACAAGCCCGACACCGCAAGCGAAGTACCCGCCAAAATCGCCGCAATCATTCGCGGAATTCTCAAGTTCCACAAAATGTTCGACGAAACATCCGCACCAGGGCTAAATAGCGCTTGCACCACCGACGAAAACGGAATGTTCACCGCGCCAAAACAAAGCGTCGCCACACACAGCAACACAATCAAAATCACCAACGCTATAAAGCCAATCAACAACCGCCGCAAAACACGCCTCCAATTATTCAAAAACAACCATAGAAAATTTCAACAAATTTATAAAAAGCTCCGATTCAATACATCTGAATAATACAAAAAAGCATTTGAGCGACAAGACAATAATTTCTATCTTTCTTGCCATGCTCGACTATTCTCAAGTTCCAAGTCCTTGTTTCGTACTTGACGAAACACGTCTCCGCCGCAACATGGAAATTCTCGCCGATATCCAGAACAAGACCGGCGTTAAAATCATCTGCGCCCTCAAGGGTTACAGCTTCTGGCGTTCTTTCCCGCTCATCGGCGAATACCTCGCCGGTGCCACCGCCTCTAGCCTCAACGAAGCCCGCCTCGCACGCGAAGAGATGAACAAGGAAGTCCACGTCTTTGCACCCGTCTACGAAGACGACGAAATCGACGCCATCCTCGATGCAGCGGACCACATCACGTTCAACAGCTTTTCGCAGTGGCAGCGTTTCAAGGACAAGACGCTCGCCCACGGCGTCAGTGCCGGCATCCGCGTGAACCCGGAATTTTCGACAGTCGAAACCGATATTTACAACCCTTGCGGTAAATTCTCCCGCCTCGGCGTGACCGAAAAAGAATTCAAGCCCGAACTCCTCGACGGCATTGACGGGCTACACTTCCACGCGCTTTGCGAACAGGATGCCGACGCCCTAGAAGGCGTTCTCGCCGCATTCGAGCGTCACTTCGGCAAGTACCTCCCGCAAATGAAGTGGGTGAACTTCGGCGGTGGCCACCACATTACCCGTAAGGACTACCACCGCGATGAACTCGTGCGCATCCTCAAGGATTTCTCCGCACGTTACCCGCACTTGCAAGTCATCATGGAACCGGGCGAAGCCATCGGCTGGCAAACCGGCGAACTCGTCACAAGCGTTGGCGACATCGTCCACAACGAAATGGACATCGCCATTCTTAACGTTTCCATCAGCGCCCACATGCCGGACTGCCTCGAAATGCCTTACCGTCCAAGCGTCATCGGCGCCGCATTCCCGGGCGAAAAGTCACACACCTACAAGCTCACGGGAAATTCCTGCCTCGCAGGCGACCAGCTCGGCGACTTCTCGTTCGACGAACCGCTCAAGGTCGGCGACCGCATTATTTTCGAAGACATGATCCACTACACGATGGTCAAGACCACATTCTTCAACGGTGTGCGCCATCCGAGCATTGGCAAGTTCGACGAAAACGGCAAGTTCCACCTGCTGCACAAATTCACGTACGAGCAGTTTAAGGAGAAGCTGTAAGCGGCTTTGCCGCTTTGAGCTATGAGGTCGGCACGTTGTGCCTTTGGGCATGCTTCGCTTGGGCTGTGGGCGTTTCTAAATACAATAATCTCATACCCCATACCTCAGAGGGGCGTAAGCCCCGAGCCCATACCTCATAAACTTCAGTCCTCATCCCCCATACCCGAATTTTTATCATGCGTTTCACATCAGAACAAGACACATACAACTGGGCGCTTGAATTCGCGAAGGAACTCAAGGTCGGCGACAAGGTCGCCCTCTACGGGAATCTCGGCGCAGGCAAGACCGTCATCAGCCGCGGCATCTGCAAAGGGCTCGGCTTCGAAGGCACGGTCTGTTCTCCGACCTACACAATTCTCCACGAATACCCGAACAACCCGCCCATTTTCCATTTCGACCTGTACCGTCTCGATGGCGGCGCAGACCTTTACGAAGTCGGCATGGATCCGGACTATCTTGAAAGCGGCATCAGCCTCATCGAATGGCCCGAGCGATTAGAAGAAAACGACGCAGGCATCACCCACGTCGTTAAAATCCAAATCATTTCCGAAACCGAACGCGAAATTTCTGTTGAGAAAATCGCGAAGTAATACCTTTTTTCGTAAAAATTGTCATTCCCGATTTAATCGGGAATCTCCATCTCGCTCATAAAAAGGCAATGCCGGAACAAGTCCGGCATGACATCTTAATTCCTAATTCCGAAATCCTAATTCCGAATTATTTTAGACCTTTTTGCGTTTCTTGCGAGCAAGTTTCTTGTTCGCTTTTTCAATAGAATCAGCAACGGCTTTTGCACGGAGTTCAGCAGCAACCTGAGCCAAGGAATCAGCAATCGCCTTTTCCCTTGCAATCGAATCAGCACGAGCGGCGGCAGCAGCGACACTAGCCTTGATTGCTTCGTTTTCGGCAATGTTGTCCCAATCCTTGCGGTCACCCTGATTCAAAAGCATCGGACCCTTGTAATCCTTCACGACATTGAATGCAGCAACGGTATCACGAGCTGCCATAGCACCCATAGCTTCAGCATACAGGTCCTTCTGCTGGTTGCGCAAGTCTTCAATCGCGCCCAGGCGGTTCTGGCGGAGAATTTCCATGGAATCGCTTACAAAGCCCAAGTCCCACGTTTCGTTATAGCAGGCTTCAGCTTCCACATACTTTGCAGCATCCGTTTCAGCGGCAACATACAAAGCATCGCACTTCGCAAAAGCATCAGTGCTTTTCTGCTTGGCATACTGATAGTAGTAATAACAACCCACGATCAAGCCGACAAGCACCAGCAAGAACACACCGTCCTGCCAGCCCATAATCGGCGCCTGCGGAAGTTTCGGTCTACCATTGATTGTTTCACCGGCTTCCAGTTTTTCTTCAGCCTCGTCAAACGGGCTTTTTCCATTCAAGAAACTAAACATAGAGTCGTCCTATTTTTTTGAAATTGCGTCAAAGACGCGTG
>Ga0310695_10006206_pt1 | contig 19967 bp, 17 predicted proteins | sample RumenRJG_04DNA_FD_203882 | JGI IMG/M metagenome (GOLD analysis project Ga0310695, IMG submission 203882) | Bovine rumen microbial communities from Lethbridge, Alberta, Canada - RJG_04 (v2) (version 2) | ecosystem: Host-associated > Mammals > Digestive system > Stomach > Rumen | place: Canada...
TAATGTTCCACCACCGAACTCTATTCTGTTACCTGGATAAACGGTATGAGTTATTATATCTATTGTTCCTCTTGATTTATAAAAAATATAAGAAAACAACACAAAAAACAAAACACTTATTAATGATATATAACCGATTTCTTTTTTACTGAATTTGAAACTTTGAAAATTATTGACAAACAACAAAATAATCAACATTATAAAAACATAAAAAAACGGTATCTGCCATGCAGGATAAAGAATTAATATATAACTGCCTGCCGATATAAAAAACAAAAATGTAAAAGTAATTCTTTTATTAATACTTTCAACAGACATATAGTTATACAATAAAACAATCATAAGTTCGCCGAATATCAAAATATCCGTTATATAACTTGGGGTAAACCACCACTGTACAATAGGTGAAAAAGTAATTAACAAAGTACCTATTAATGCTAATTTTTTATTTTGAGAAGTAATTATTAACAAAAATTCAAAAGAAATCCAAAACAATAAAATCAGTCGTAATATCCAAAAACAAGATAATCCCTTTGCCGTACCTAAAAATAAAAACGGCAGCAAAAACGGTCTAAAAGCAGATGCCATATTTTTTACGGGTTGTCCGTAAATCATGAACATATCGGTTTTTGTTCCCCTTACTATGTCATTAAAATAAGAATATTCCGGGGATTGAGATAACAACATCGGAGTATATACACCAAGCTCATCCGCTCTGACATTTCTTGCAGTACCAAATATTGTATTTGAAGGTATGGAAGTATCGGAAATTATATTTTTCCATAATCCTATAGACGAATTGTTAAGTTCAAAAAATACCACAAAAAGAACAACAAAGGCAAAGATATAATATTTGTTTTTATACAACCACTCATACAGAATATTAATATCAAATATAAAATGTAACCCTATAAAAAACACTAATATTAAAAAAATCAGATATCTAATCCAAAAAATTTTATTTTTTAATTCTTTTTGAAAATCATATTTAAGAATTTTATCTAAATTAAGTTTGTAATCATTACATAAAATGATTTTATCCAGGACAAAACTTTCTCCGATATTATCACCTATTTTAATTATTAAATTTCTAAAAGATTTATTAATATTTATTTCAAAACTTAAACCATCTTGAGATAACCTAATATCCGGGATATTAATAATTTTATTTTTGTTATCCGCTTTCTTTTCCACAAACACATCTATACAATCAGTTTTCAATTGTTCTTTAAATATTACATTTGCATTCGTTGAAAAACAATTGATATTTTCTATCATTAAAAAATTATTTTTGTTTAAAACAATAAACTTATCATTATTTTTTTCGTAATTAAAAAACAAAATATTATCAGAATATTTTTCTGTATTTTGCTGAGCATTACAAAAAGATAAGAAAGTGTTAAAAATATTATCTTTTGTTAAATAAACGAAAGATAACAAAAAAGACAAAAACGAAGAAAAAAGTATTAAAGATATAAATGATTTTAAATATTTATTTAAACAACTCATTATTTTTTTATTTGATTAAGCAGAACTTCATATAATTCATTATGTTTTCTAACTATAGTTTGAAGAATAATTCCGCAAACCCACATAACTAAAGACATTGTGGCTATGGCGCCGGAAACTATAAGTGTAGGATATCTCGGAACTTTACTTGTTTGTAAAAACTCTATAAATATAGGTATAAATAATATCATTGAAACAGAAAACAAAACAAATGCTATTAGTGAAAAGAAATAAAAAGGTTTATAATCTTTGAACAGCATAAAAATTGTTTTTAATACTAACAATCCGTCGGAAAAAGTATTTAGTTTGGAAATACTGCCTTGCGGTCTTTCTCTGTAATCTATGGAAAACTCTCTTATTGAAAACCTTTTATCCAAAGCATGAATTGTCATTTCAGTTTCTATTTCAAATCCTTCGGATAAAACAGGGAAAGATTTTACAAAAAAATTACTCATAACTCTATAACCCGACATAATATCTTTTATATTACTTTTAAAAATTTTATTTATAATAAATCTTACAACTTTATTTCCAATATTATGAAACGGTCTTTTGTTTTTATTAAAATATGCAGAAGATCTATCTCCTATTACCATATCTACTTTTTCGTTTAAAACCATATCACACATTTCTTTTACACGATTTAAAGGATGTGCACCGTCACCGTCAATCATAACATAACAATCAGCTTCAATTTCTCTAAACATCTTTCTTATAACATTTCCCTTTCCCTGTCTTGGCTCATACATTATCATAGCACCCGCTTCTTTTGCTATTTTTACGGTATTATCCGTGGAATTGTTATCACAAACATAAATATCCGCTTGCGGAAGATATTTCTTACAATCTTCTACAACTGTTTTTATTGTAACTTCTTCATTAAAACAAGGAATAATTACCGCTATTTTCGGCATATAAATGTCCGTCAAAATGATTTTTTTATTTATATTTAGTATATTATATTAAAAAAGAAATTAGCTATCAATAAAAAGTCTTTAATATGGAAAAAATCTTTAATTTTTTTAAAACACACAAAACAGAAGTCATTATATTTGTTTTCATTTTATTAATAAAATTTACTTTATTTTCTAAGTTACACATTTCTATTTCTCCTGATAGTATGGAATATTTAAATATTAACGGGTTTAATATTTTTCTTTTAAAACCTCATGAATACAGATTACCGTTATATCCTATTTTAATTAACATCTGTAACTTTATAACAAAAGAACATTTCATTAATTTATTATGTTATATTCAATTTTTATTATCTTGTTTGAGTGTTTTTTACTTATATAAAACTTTTAAATCAATAGGAAACAACAAATATATAAATTTTATTTTAATTCTAATTTATTCCGTATCAAACTGTATATATTCTTGGGATAAACTTGTTCTTACCGAATCAATATCATTATCTTTATCCGTTTTTATAATTTATCATTTTGTAAGATACATCTATACAAAAAACATAAAAAATTTTATTTTTATGTTAACGTTTACAACATTATGTATATTCATTAAACCGAATAGTGCAACAATGATTTTTGCGATATTAACACTATATTTGATTAATTATTTATTTATAAAAAAAGAAAGAGTTATCTGTATAAAAAATTTTATTTTAACACTTATCCCTTGTTTAATAATCTTAATATATGCAACTGTTTTTTATTTTAATTACGGAAATTTTTCTATTTCAAATTCACACTTGGCAAATAATCTTGATGTTTTTGTTGATAAAACAAACCTTTATCAGTTAGGATTTAACAAAGATATGATTAATATAATAGATAATGCAAAGGATATAAATTCATTTGAATATAAAGAATACAGAGCAAACAACAGCATTATTTTTTTAGGAAGAGACTATAAGTTTGCTTTAAACAAGAAATACACAAATAACGAAATCTTAAATTTTATAAATGAAATAAAATTTTCTTATCCGTTAGAATATTTAAAATATATTTGTTATAAATTCAAATATAATCTTTCGGCAGAATTTGTAGGTTACGGAATGTTTGCCGAAAACCAACTTGCTTTTACAAAATTTAATATTTTTCCTATATATATTTGGGAAGTTTTATTAATTTCGTGTGTTTTATTTATTTTGATATTATTTGATTTTATAAAAAACAAAACTTTCAATAAAACAGGTATTTTTATTTTTACTAATATAATTTTTATTTTTGCCGTAACTGTTTTAGGAAACATTAATATAGAAATGCCACGATTATGTTTATTATCCGTTCCTTTAACATTCGTGGCATTATCTATTATTATTTATAAATTATTTGCAAAGAAATATCTAGTGTAATTAAAGCTTACCTAATGATTTTTTTTGTGCTTTTATTATTTGATCTATTCCTGTTTTTGCAGAATCCAACATTTTGTTTAAATCTTTTCTTGAAAAAGTATGACCTTCTGCAGTTCCCTGAACTTCAACCAAATCTCCGTTATCAAGCATAACGACATTCATATCTATATCGGCAACATTATCTTCTTTTGCGGATAAATCCAATACCATCTTGTCACCGACAAACCCTACACTTATTGCCGCTAAAAAACCTTTTAAAGGTAATGTTTCTATTAATTTTTGTTTTTGTAATTTTTTAAGTGCAAGAGCAAGTGCAATAAAACCGCCGTTAATTGATGCCGTTCTTGTTCCGCCATCAGCTCTTATAACATCACAATCTATGGTTATTGTTCTTTTTCCCAACTTTTCCAAATCAACACAAGCTCTCAAAGATCTTCCTACCAATCTTGAAATTTCCTGTGCTCTGCCGTTTTGTAATTTCTTTCTTGAAATTCTGTCGTTACAGGACCTTGGCATCATTGAATATTCCGCTGTGACCCAACCTTGTTCTTTCTTTTCGGCTTCTATAAAAGGAGGAACTTTTTCTTCAACGGTTGCAACACACAAAACTTTTGTTTCTCCTAAAGAAAACATACAAGAACCTTCGGCATGTTTAAGATAATTTTTTACTATTTTAATTTTTCTCATTATTATTTCCCTTTCCTTATAAATAATTTTGAAAATAATTATATTAAAAGATTTTGTTTTTTACAATAAAAAACTCACAAACATTTAGTCTGTGAGTTTTAAATTTATTATATAAATATTAAACTTACTTTATTTTGTTAAATAAGCATGAATATTTTTTGCCGCTTGTTTACCCATACCCATAGCTTGAATAACCGTACTTCCGCCCGCTATATCACCACCGGCAAAAATACCTTCTCTTGTTGTCATAAACTTATCATCAACTATAAGATGTCCTTTTTTATCTGTTTGTAATCCTTTTGTTAATGAAGGTAATATCGGGTTAGGATTTAAACCTAAAGCAAGTATAACTAAATCCGTTTCTATTATAAAATTAGACCCTTCAATTTCTACAGGTTTTCTTCTTCCCGATGCATCCGGTTCTGTCAATTGCATTTTTACACATTCTACCGCTTTTACAAAACCTTTATCATCTGAAATAAATTTTTTGGGAGCCGTTAATTCTATAAATTCAATGCCTTCTTCCAAAGCATGTTTTCTTTCTTCAAGTCTTGCAGGCATTTCGTTTTGAGTTCTTCTGTACAACAATTTTACTGATTCTGCTCCGATTCTCTTTGCGGTTCTTACAGAATCCATTGCTGTATTTCCGCCACCTATAACAACCACATTTTTACCTTTGTGAACAGGAGTATCATATTCAGGAAACTGAAAAGCATTCATTAAATTTATTCTAACCAAAAATTCATTGGCAGAATAAATGTTGTTAAGGTTTTCTCCCTCAACCCCCGGGAATGTAGGTAGTCCTGCACCTGTTCCGACAAATATTGCTTTAAAACCTTCAGCTAATAAATCTTCAACTGTTTTTGTTCTGCCTATCAAATAATTAAATACAAATTTTATTCCGAGTTTTTTTAATGAATCTACTTCTTTATCCAATACTGCTACCGGTAATCTGAACTCGGGAATACCGTATCTTAAAACTCCGCCGCTGTCGTGCAAAGATTCAAATATAGTAACATCATAACCTAACTTTGCCAAGTCTCCCGCACAAGTAAGTCCTGCAGGACCCGAACCGATAACCGCAACTTTTATACCGTTAGGTTTTATATCAAATTTTTCTTCTTTAATATTTTTTGCTGCCCAATCCGCAGCATATCTTTCAAGATTACCTATTGCTATAGGTTCTTGTTTTATTCCCAATATACATTTGCTTTCACATTGTTTTTCCTGAGGGCAAACTCTACCGCAAACTGCAGGCAAGTTACTTTTTGATTTAATGACTTTTATTGCCTTGGCAGGATTATTGTTTGCCAATTCATGTATAAATTCAGGAATATTAACTTCAACAGGACATCCTGTTACACACATAGGATTTTTGCAATGCAAACATCTTTTTGCTTCCGTCAATGCTTGTTCATCACTATATCCTAAATTTACTTCTTCAAAATCTTTGTTTCTTATGTTTGGGTCTCTTTCGACCATCTTTATTCTTTGTGGCATTTGCACTCCATGTTAAGAATATTTTTATATTTTTCTAATGCTGCTTGTTCATTTTCTTTAAAAGCTCTTAAACGGCTTGTAAGTTCGTCCCAATCTACCAAATGTCCGTCGAATTCAGGACCGTCAACACAAGCAAATCTTATTTTTTTATCTACACTTACTCTGCATGCACCGCACATTCCTGTTCCGTCAACCATTATAGGATTTAAAGATACAAGAGTTTTTAAGTTATATTCTTTTGTCATATTTGATACTGCTTTCATCATAGGAACAGGACCTATTGCATAAACTATATTAACTTTTTCTCTTTTTATTACATCCGCTAAAACATTAGTAACAAAACCTTTTATTCCGTAAGAACCGTCGTCGGTAGCAGTTAAAAGTTCGGTTGAATTTGCTTTAAGTTCGTCTTGCAATAACAACAAATCTTTATTTCTTGCGCCTACTATTGTAATAACTTTATTTCCTGCTTTTAATAATTCACTTATAACAGGTAAAAGTTCTGCTGTCCCGACACCGCCTGCCATTGCAACTACGGTTCCGAAATTTTCAATTTCCGTAGGTTTTCCCAAAGGTCCGACAATATCTCTTATAAAATCACCTTCGTTTAAATTGCCGAGTTCCGTAGTGGATTTTCCCACTGTTTGAAATATTATTTTTATAGTTCCTTTTTCCAAATTTTTGCCTGCAACGGTTAAAGGAAATCTTTCACCTTTTTCATGCAATCTTAAAACTATAAATTGTCCCGGTTTAATGTTTTTTGCAATATCACGAGCTTCAATTTCAAAACTTTTAATTACTGACGATAAAACTTCTTTTTTTACAATTTTAAACATAGCTTTCTCACTAATATAAATTTCAAAAATTATATATATTTTATAAAAAATATTCAATTGCTGTTTTACAGCAAATGTTTTATGTTTTTATAAATTTTATCAGCTATTAATTTATATCCTTTGGAATTAGGGTGTATTTGATCCGAAAACAACTCTCTGTTATTCCAAATTTCGTTTAATATTCCGTCTATAAATAAAACCTTCTTTTCTTTAGCTAAAGATTTTAACATAACATACAGTTGTTTCATTTGTTTATCTTCCGTTGAAACTAAAACAACAATATTATTGGCACTTTTTAACTTATCAATAATTTGTTCCATGTTTTGTTTGGTTTGCAAAATCGGAACTTGTTGGAAAAAATCATTAGCTCCGAACTCTACTATTACGATAGAATTTTTAAATTGCAGTACATCATCTATTATGTTTAAGCCGCCTCTTGATGTGTTTCCGTTTAAACCTTTGTTTATTACAGGAAGATCTGTTAATTTTTGTAAAAAATAAGGATATGATTGTTCACCGGTTGCACCATACCCTTTTGTTAAACTATCTCCGAAACAAACTATATGTTCTATTTTTATTTGATTTTTATTTAAACAAGACATTAATATAATTACCGCAAAAAAAGACAGAAAAAATTTTAATAAAATTTTAAATTTCATAAACATATTTTATTTAGTTTTAAACATATTATTTCTGCCAAGGATGTTTTCCTTATCTAAACTAAGTTTGAATTTTCTCATTTCTTCTATACCGTCATCACCTAACATTGCCTGTAAGAAATGATGTTTTACTTTACCTATTCCATGTTCCGCAGTAACCGTACCGCCAAGCTCAACCGCTTTTTTGGCAATTTCCAAATATATTTCTTTACATTTGTTATATTCTTCTTGTGTCGATGCAATTATATTTGCATGCAAATGACTTTCCCCTATATGACCGAAAGTCAAATTAAACAATTTGTTATCATTAAACTTTTGTTCACAAAACAAAATCATTTCTTTTAATTTATCGTGAGGAACGGCAACATCCGTACCGACTTTAGGAATTTTATTTTTTCTTACTATTTCATTGACGGTTTCGGGAATTTTGTGTCTGAATATTCTGAACTCTTCCTGTTCTTTTACATTTGATGCAAACCAAACATTATCTATGTTTATGCCGTAACTTTCTATTACATTAACCCACTGTTCCATTAAAGTATCATAAGTATCATCCGAACAATCTTGTTCAAATAAAATTCCCGCATCAACATTTTGCGGAATTATGGGATAATAAGGTTTTATTAAATTAAGTGCATTTTTATCGAAATATTCCAAAGACAAAGCATTTATTTTTGTTTTACTGTTTTTATTTTCTGCAGAAAGTTCTCTTATTTCTTTAACAAAAGACCAAGATTTTTCTCTGTTATCAAAAAATATTATTCCGCCAAACAATTTTTCGAAAGGTCTTATTAATATAAGTTCTGCAGACACAATAACACCCAATGTTCCTTCGTGTCCTATAAAAACATCTATTAAATCGGCATTATCATAATTATAATAAGCCGCTGCATTTTTTATTTTAGGAAGTTTATATTTAGGTAAAGAAATTGTTTTTGTTCCTTTAGATGTTTCAAACTTAATTGTACCGTTATTGTCCGCGAAAATTTGGCCTCTTTTTATGTTTGCAAAAGAACCGTCCGGCAAAACAATTTCTATTGCATTAATGTAGTTTCTTGTTGTTCCGTACTTAAACCCCCTGCCGCCTGAAGCATCCGTTGAAATGTTTCCGCCTATGGTAGCATTTTTCTCGGTAGGGTCCGGTGCATACATCCAACCGTTTTGTAAAACATACTCTTTTATTTTATTTACAATAGCTCCCGAACCGACCGTTATTACGGCTTTATCTTTTGATAATTCTTTTATTGTTCCTATGGAATTTAATTTTTCCGTGGATAATACTATTCCGCCGTAAGCAAGACATCCGCCGGTAACACCGGTACAACCCGCAGCAACGGTTATTGGAGTTTTTGTCTTGTTTGCAAACTCTATTATTTCTACAACATCCTGCTTATTTTCCGGTATATAAACTTTGTCGGCATAAGCACCGAGCATTCCGGAAGAATCTTCAAAATAATGTTGAAAAGTGTCTTTATCTTCTTTTATAATCATAATTAATCGTTATCCAACAAACCTTCTTCGTATCTTTCATTTCTTGCAGTTCTTTTTCTGTCTAAAGCATTTAATATTTTCTTTCTTAACCTTAAAGATGTCGGTGTTACTTCCACCAATTCATCGGGAGCAATATATTCAACTGCCTGTTCCAAACTCATTACTCTGTGAGGTGTTAATGTTAAAGCTTCATCTGCAGCTTTACTTCTCATATTGGTAAGTTTCTTGGGTTTGCAAGGATTAACAACCAAATCTCTTTCTCTTGAATTTTGCCCGACTATCATACCTTCATAAACATCTTCACCGGGACCTACAAACATTTCCCCGCCGTCTTCCAAGTTATGCAAAGCATAAGCGGTTGTTTTTCCGGGTGCCATAGCAATAAATACTCCGTTTCCTCTTAAAGATGTAATATCCGCTTTAGGCAAATATCCGTAAAAACTGTGGTGCATTATTCCTGTACCTTTTGTTGCAGTTAAAAACTCATTTTTAAAACCTATTAATGCTCTTGAAGGAACTATATATTCCAATCTTAAATGATCCGTTCCTTCACTTACCATATTTTCAAGTTGAGCACTTCTTTTTCCTATAAGTTCAAATACTACACCTTGAAAATCCGAATCTATATCAAGAATTAAATATTCCATCGGTTCACACATCTTACCGTCAACTTCTTTAAAAATAACTTCCGGACTTGATACCGCCAACTCAAACCCTTCTCTTCTCATACTTTCTATTAAAACGGTTAAATGAAGTTCTCCTCTTCCGGAAACTTTAAATCTTCCTTCTCCTTCCAATTGTTCAACTTTTAATCCGACATTGGATTGTGCTTCTTTTTCAAGACGGGCTTTTAAATGTCTTGATGTCAAAAACTTTCCTTCTCTTCCGGAAAAAGGAGAATCGTTTACCAAAAAGTCCATTGATATTGTCGGTTCATCTATTGATAACGGCTCAAGCGGTAACGGGTTATCCAATTGGCAAACCGTATCACCGACTTCCAAACCTTCAAGACCTGATATTGCAACAATATCACCTGCCCATGCTTCTTCAACTTCAACTTTAGACAAGCCCAAAAATTTCTCTATTTTTACGGCTTTTGCCTGTTTTGTTTCTTTATTATTTACAAGAATTATTTGCTGACCTTTTTTTATACAACCGTTTAAAATTCTTCCGATACCGATTCTGCCGAGAAAATTGCTGTAGTCAAGCATTGTAATTTGCATTTGTAACGGTTTATCTTTATCCGCTTCGGGTGCAGGAACATATTTTATTATACCATCAAGTAACGGAGCAATATCCGTTCCTTTTTTATCTATCATTGTACTTGCCCAACCGTCTCTGCCGGAAGCATAAAATATAGGGAAATCCAACTGTCTGTCTGTTGCACCCAATTTCATAAACAATTCAAAAATATCGTCTATAACTTTACTTGGATTTGCCTGAGGTTTATCCATTTTATTTATAACAACAATAGGATTTAGACCCAATTCCAATGCTTTTCTTAAAACAAATCTTGTTTGAGGCATAGGCCCCTCTGCTGCATCCACCATTAAAATGGCACTATCAACCATTTTCAATACTCTTTCAACTTCGCTGCCGAAATCGGCATGTCCGGGAGTATCAACAATGTTTATTGTTGTATCTTTATAATTTATTGAAGTACACTTTGCAAGAATGGTTATTCCCCTTTCTCTTTCTATAGGGTTAGAATCCAAAACGGTATCTTGAACTTCATCTTCTTTTACAGTCCATTGTCCTGCAAGTTTTAACATAGAATCTACAATTGTAGTTTTGCCATGGTCAACATGGGCAATTATTGCAACATTTCTTACATCGTTTCTTATACTCATAATAAACTTCCTAAAATAAAATTAGCAGATATTATACATTTTTTGTAAAGATTTTTACACTAAAAAACACAAACAACAAAAAAATTGTAATTTTTTTATAAATAAAGAATTTAAGATTTTAGGTTACCTTGAAGTTGTCGTTAGAGAACGAATAGTTTGAGACGAACTGAAGTATTTTAAAATTGCGGTGTACAAAAGCAAAGCGGTACATAAGATTTTAAAATACAAAAGTGTAGTCCAAATTATTCGTTCGATATAAAAAAATAGTCCTTAGTTTTTAACTAAGGACTATTTTATTATTTAAAAAGGTTAACTTAAATATTCTTTCAACGACTTACATCTGCTCGGATGTCTCAACTTTCTTATAGCTTTTGCTTCTATCTGTCTAACTCTTTCTCTGGTAACTCCGAACTTTTTACCTACTTCTTCAAGTGTTGACGGATACCCTATTCCGATACCGTATCTCAACTTAATAATTTCGGCTTCTCTTGGTGTTAAACTGTTCAATACTTTTTCAAGTTCCAACTGTAGTCTGTACTGATGAGTTTTAACTACAGGGTTTGGACTATTTTGATCTTCTATAAAATCTTCCAATTTTGAATCTTCTTCTTCACCTACAGGTGTTGCCAAAGAAACAGGTTCCTGCATCATTTTTAAAATTTTTCTTATTCTGTCGGTTGACATTCTTAAAAACTTTGAATATTCTTCCGTTGTAGGTTCTCTTCCCTGATCCTGTTGGAATTTTTTCTTTATTTTAGTTAATTTTGAAATTAACTCTTTCATATGAACAGGAATTCTTATAGTTCTTGCCTGGTCTGCAATTGCTCTGTTAATGGATTGTCTTATCCACCATGTTGCATAAGTTGAAAACTTGAAACCTCTTTTCCATTCAAACTTTTCAACGGCTTTTGAAAGTCCCAAGTTTCCTTCCTGTATCAAATCGGATAATTCCAAATTGCTTATACCGACATGTTTTTTTGCAATAGAAACAACCAATCTGAAATTTGCTTCTATAAGTTTCATTTTATCTCTATGTATAACTTCTTCCAAATCTCTTATTTTTCTGTCGGTTTCAATAAGTTCTTTAGGAGTAATGGAAAAACCTTCTTTTATATGGTTTAATTTTGAAGTTAAACTTTCTATATACTCTATATTTTCCGCCATATCAACGGCTACAAAACCGCCGCTTGCCTTTTTAAACGCCGCTGCGGTAATTTTACCGGTAGAGAACTGTTTATATAATGTTTGAATTTTAGATAACGGCATTTTATATTTTCTTTCCAACTTTTCAAGTTCGGAATTTATTTCGTTTAATTTGTTTGCCGTTGTTTTTATTTTATTGATAAGTCTCTTTATTTTATCCTGATTAAGATTTAAACCGACTATCAAAGAAATCATTTCCGCTCTGATTTCCTGATTTTTCAAAGTTAATTTATTTTTTTCTTTTGCACTTGTAGATCTGAGTTTTATTTTGGCATTATTTTTTGCCATATTCTTTTCCAACAGACCTATTCTTTTAACTGCATTTTTAACTTTAAGTCTCATGTTTCTAAGCTGGGAGGTAGACTTTCTTCCTCTTGGCATCAACTCTTTCGGAGTCATTTCATCTTGTTCTATTAAAGTATCCCAACTTTTTATTTCTTTTATGATTAAAGGTGATTCCAAAACAATATGTGTTAATTTCTTTTCGTTTTCTTTAACATTTTTGGCAAGTTCAACTTCAACATTTCTTTCAAGTAAAGGAACTCTTGCCATTTCCGTCAAATACATTCTTACCGGATTAATTTCTTCATCTTCAGGACTTTTTACAACTATATCAGCTGTTTCAGGGGTATTTTTATTTTGCTGAGTTGTAGTTGCCGCTGTCTTTTTATCCACTATTTTTACACCCAATTCGGCAATATCCACAAATAAGCTATCTATTTTATCGGAAGAAATATCTTTATCCGAAATTTTTTTGTTTATATCGTCATAAGTAAGATATCCTTGCTTTTTGCCTAATGAAATTAAATCTTTTAATAATTGTGATTTAGCCATATTATTTTTTCCCCGATCCTTTTATTTCTTTCGTTAATTCCTGATATTCCTTTATTTTTTGTAAATCCATTTCTTTTTTGCCTTCAGTCATCAACAACACTTCTTTTTCAAGAATTTTTCTTTTTGCTCTCAATCTTTTTATTTCTATATCTTTACATAATATTTTAAACTTTTCTTCGGAAACTTTTGATTCTTCTTTATTATCTATTGCAATACTTGAAAACCATTTTGCCGTTTTATCATCAAGTTTTGACATTATTTCCGGAACAGATATTTCACTGTTATTTAAAAGCATATTATAAACAGTTACACAGTTAGCATTTGTAAAAAAATCTCTCGTTAACTTTTTTATCAAATCTCTGTTTTGCTTTTCCAACAAAATTTCCAACAATTGTTCTTCCAAATTAATTTTTTCGTTTTGTTCCTGTTTTTGTATATTTTGGGAAACATTTTCGGCTTTAAATAAAACTTTTCTTTTAAATTCCTGCCAAACAACTTCTTCTTCCAAGTTTAAAGTTTGTGAAATTTGTTTTATATAGTCTCTTTGAATAATTGCATTTTTATTTTTTGAAACAAAATCCAACAATTCCGAAACTATTTTTGTTTTAGCTTCCAAAGTATTTGTTCCGTATTTGGAAGACACTCTGTCTATCATAAACTTTATTGAAGATTTTAAATTTTTATCTAACAATTTATAAAAATTTTCTCTTCCGTTAGCCAACAAATATTCGTCCGGATCAACATTATCCGGCAAACTTGATGTATATACGGTTATATCGTTTTCCGCACAAATTTCCAATGCTCTTTGTGTTGCCGTTCTTCCTGCTTCGTCCGGATCGAACAACAAAACCGTATTTTGCGAATATCTGTCTATCAGTTTTGCCTGTTGCCAAGTAAAAGCTGTTCCCAAAGGTGCAACCGCACCGTAAACTCCGTGTTGTTGAGAAAGAACTACATCCATATATCCTTCAACTAAAATTATGGACTTATTTTTCTTAACTTCAGGTAATGCCTGAAACAGTCCATACAAGTTAGATGACTTTGAGTAAACTATTGTTTCAGGTGTATTTAAATATTTTGCCTTACTGTTTCCTAATGTTCTTCCTCCGAAAGCAACTACTCTTCCTTGTATATCGTATATAGGAAAAACAAATCTGTCGGACATATACTCAAATATACCCGAATCCGTCTTTGTAAAAAGACCGGATTTCAATAATACTTTATAATCATAGCCCTTTTTCTTCGCAAATTCAAGAAGTTTTCCTTTCGGTGCATAACCTATCATAAATTTCTGTATTGTTTGAGAGGTTATTCCTCGTTGAACGGCATAATTTCTTGCAAACTTTGCAAACGGACTTTCCAAAAAACATTTATTGTAAAATTTCGATACCAATTCCAACAATTCAAAAACTTTTGTTTTTTCGGAAACCGAAATTTTTTGAGAATAATCTTCTTCTATTACTATACCGCTTTTTTGTGCCAACTTTCTTACGGCTTCTATCCAACTTATATTTTCAATCAATGTAACAAACTTAAAAACATCTCCGGCAACTCCGCAACCGAAACATTTAAAAATACCTTTTTCGGGATTTACTACAAAAGAAGGTGTTTTTTCGGTATGAAAAGGACAACAAGCTTTCCAATTTCTTCCCGCTTTTTTTAAGTCCGGAACATAATCTCCTATAACGGAAACTATATCCGAAGCCATTCTTATTTGTTCTATTACTTGATCGGAAATAGCCATTGTTTTATCTTCTGAATCTTCTAAAACCGGAACATTCTATAATATCAAGTTTACCGAATTTCTTTTCAACGGCATCAAGCATTAAATTCATTCCCAAATTATCGGAAGAAATATGACCTGCAATTACAACATTTATATTTGCTTTTTTTGCCGCATTATAACCTTTTTCACTTAAATGCATTCCCACTATCGTACCTACACCCGCAATTGCCAATTTTTCAAACATTTCAACAGGACCTTCTGCACCGCCCGTCATATCAACAAAAATCTTGCCGGGTTTTGATTTCGCATTACCGTTTAAAATAAAAGGTCCGTTCCCGTATGTTCTGGCATACTGATATTCCGGTTGTTCATTTAAGAAAGAAACTATATCTTTTAAATATCTCGGTTTTAATTCATCTATTTTTGTTTGTAAAAATTTTGCTACATTGTTATCCGCTATGGTGTGAGTATTCATCATTGATATTTTCAATAATCTTGCAGCATCATATACTCTTTGATGGTTTGAACCTGCAACGGATCTGCCGACTTCAATTGCTCTTTGTGCAATTATTTTTTCCGACACATTTATAGGAACTCCCTGATTTTCGGCAATTTCACCCTGCATATTGATAACATCACTGAAATTTGCATATGCCGTTGCTTTAGGATGATGAGCAAGGACCAAATCTATTTTTGTACCTGACAATTTTAACTGATTTGCAAGTAAAAGTTCAGGAGCTTCTATATCTATACCAACCATTACAGATTTTATATCTTCAACATTCGTATCATTTATTATTCTTGAATCATGATACGGATTAATTAAAAAATCTTTATCAAAATATTTTTTCTTGTCTGAATTTAAAGAATTATATTCTTCGTTAATTTCTTTTAAAAGAGTTTCAACTTCTTTTCTTCCTCTCGGGTCATTATCTATTCCGTTTTGAATTACAAATTCATACATTTGTTTTAAGTTCATGATTTTTCTCCTTATAAGCAATAAAATCATAAATAAAAGAGGGTAACATTAATTGATATCACCCTCTTTTATAATAACTATACCGTTTTCAAAACTTATCTTGACCAATTGTCTTTCATCATTTTACGACGAATTTTTCTTTTAGCTTCAGCAAGTTTTTCTTTTTTTACAACACTAGGGGCCTTATAAAATTCTCTTTTCTTGATTTCTTGCATTATTCCGTTTCTTTCGCATTCTCTTTTGAATCTTCTTATAGCTTCTTCTATAGATTCCCCTTCTCTAACTTTTACGCTAACCATTTAAGATTTACACCACCTTTTTTTGTGACTTAATATTAACCGGCAGGCCAAGCAAATGTTCTGCCGCCAAGCAAATGATAATGTAAATGTGCGACTGTTTGTCCGCCATCTACACCGCAATTGCAAACCAATCTGTAACCGTCATTCAAATTTTGTTCTTTTGCTATTTTTGAAACAACAAGTTGAATATGACCTAATAAAGATAAATCTTCTTCTTTAATATCATCCAAACTTTTAATATGTTTCTTGGGAATTATTAAGATATGAACAGGCGCCTGCGGATTAATATCTCCGAAAGCAAAAACTTTATCATCTTCATAAAACTTTTTTGCAACAGGAATTTCTCCTGCTATAATTTTACAAAAAAGGCAGTCTGCCATAATACTAACTCCCACAAAATTTATTTTTTAATTATACATTTTTTACCAAAAAAAGGCAATCATATTATAAAAGCCAAAAGCTCCTATACCGATAAAGTATAAGAGCTTTTGTAAATATTAAAACTATTTTTTATAGTATTAATACATTGGAGGCATTCCTCCGCCCATTGGAGGCATTGCCGGTGTATCTTTCTTTTCAGGAATATCCGTTACAAGTGCTTCTGTTGTAAGAACAAGGCCTGCTATTGAAGCTGCATTTTGTAATGCCGTTCTCGTAACTTTTGCAGGATCAACGATACCTGCTTTTATCATATCAACGAATTCATCGCTGTCTGCATTGTATCCGTAAGAAGCATCTTTTTTGTTTTTAATTTTATCAACTATAACTGAAGCTTCAATACCTGCATTTTCAATTATTTGTCTGATAGGTCCTTCCAAAGATTTCTTAACTATATTTATACCTGTTTGTTCGTCGCTGTCTGCACCTTTTATTCCGTCAAGTACGGATTGTGCTTTAAGTAATGCAACTCCACCACCTGCAACTATACCTTCTTCAACACCTGCTCTTGTTGCATTCATTGCATCTTCTACTTTAAATTTCTTAGCTTTCATTTCAGCTTCTGTTGCTGCACCAACATTGATAACTGCAACTCCACCTACCAATTTTGCTAATCTTTCCTGTAATTTTTCTCTGTCATAATCTGATTTTGTTTCTTCAATTTGTTTTCTGATTTGAGCAATTCTTTGTTCAATTTCTTTTTTGTCTCCCAAACCTGAAACGATTGTTGTGTTTTCTTTATCTACAACAACTCTTTTCGCCTGACCGAGCATATCAATTGTAGCTGCATCAAGTTTTAAACCTGTTTCTTCTGAAATTACCGTTCCGCCGGTAAGAATTGCGATATCCTGCAACATTTCTTTTCTTCTGTCACCAAATCCGGGAGCTTTAACAGCTATAACTTTTAATGTTCCTCTGATTTTGTTAACAACCAATGTTGCCAATGCTTCACCTTCGATATCTTCTGCTATAATTATAAATCCTTTTCCTGTTTGAACAACTTTTTCAAGTAAAGGAAGAATTTCTTGCATTGAAGAAATCTTTTTATCCGTAATTATTATATAAGGATCTTCCAATACACCTTCCATTCTTTCTGCATCCGTTACGAAGTAAGGTGAGCAATATCCTCTGTCAAACTGCATACCTTCAACAACATCCAATGTTGTATCTGCAGATTTTCCTTCTTCAACGGTAATAACTCCGTCTTTACCTACTTTATCCATTGCATTTGCAATCAAATCACCGATTTCTTTATCACTTGCTGAAATTGAAGCAATTTGTGCAATTTCTTCTTTTGAACTGACTTTTTTAGCTATTTTTTTAATTTCTTCTATAACTGCAGCAACTGCTTTATCAATACCTTTCTTTATATGGTTTGCATTTGCACCTGAAGTTATATTTCTTAAACCTTCACCAATCATTGTTTGTGCCAAAACCGTTGCGGTTGTTGTTCCGTCACCTGCAATATCATTGGTTTTTGAAGCAACTTCTTTAACAAGTTGTGCACCCATATTTTCAAACGGATCTTCAAGTTCAATTTCTTTTGCTATAGTAACACCATCGTTTGTTACCGTAGGTGAACCGAATTTTTTATCTAATACTACATATCTTCCTTTAGGTCCGAGAGTTACTTTTACTGCATTTGCAAGTTTATCTACACCGTCTTTCATAGCTTTTCTTGCATCATCTGTGTACTTTAATTGTTTAGCCATTTTATATATCTCCTTTTTTCCTTTATCTTAAACTTTTCAACCTTTCAATTATTAAATTACTCTAAAATACCTAAAACATCATCTTGTGACATTATTAAATAAGCAACATTATCTATTTTAACTTCCGTTCCGGAATATTTGCCGTACAATACTTTATCACCTACTTTAATTTCCATAGGAATAACTTTTCCGTCTTTCCCTATTTTACCGTTACCTGCTGCAATAACAGTTCCTTCCTGCGGTTTTTCCTTTGCCGTTTCAGGAATGATTATTCCACCGATTTTCTTTTCTTTTGGTTCTTCGGCTTTAACCAAAATTCTGTCGCCTAATGGTCTGATTTTCATTTGTACTACCTCCTAAAATATATATTTTATTTAATTGTAATAATTATCTATTTTTAGCACTCTCTTTTAACGATTGCTAATTATATAACAAGTTTTTATTTTTGTCAAGTGTTTATTTTGTTAATGAAATGGAGTTATGATATCAGAGAAGAAAAACTTATGATAAAGTTTTTCTTCTCTATAATTTTTTATTTAAATAAAGTAAGAAATTGTTTTGCAAAAGCAGTTGCGGACTGAGGTCCGTTTGCGGTTATAATATTACCGTCAATTTCCACATCATTTGCGGTATATATTGCTCCACCGTTTATTAATGCAGGAGCTCCGTCAGGAAATACAGTTGCTTTTTTACCTTTTAATACCCCTGAATTTGCAAGTATTGTAGGTGCTATACATATAGCTGATACTATTTTATTGGCATTATAAAAATTCCAAACAAGTTTATGTACGAAAGTATCTTCAAAATAAACCGAAGAACCCATTCCGCCTACAAAAAATATTCCGTCAAAATCTTCAACTTTTATATTTTTTACCAACATTTGGCTTTCGGTTTTTATTTTTATTTTACCATACAATGTTCCTACAACAGTACTTGCCGTAGTAACCGATATACCTGCTTGTTCAAATATATTTTTCGGTTCTATATATTCTTCATCTCTGAAATTTTCAGGAGCTGTAACGAAAACTATTTTTTTCATATTATTTCTCTATTATTATTTTGTTTATTATTACAGGTTCTATAGGATCATTTGAAAAACCCGTTTCAACTCTTGCAATTTTCTTTACAACTTCCAAATCTTCCATACTTACCACTTGCCCGAATATTGTATGGTGTCCGTTTAACCAAGGAGTCGTAACTTCGGTTATAAAAAATTGAGATCCGTTTGTATTAGGACCTGCATTTGCCATGGCAAGAAGGCCCGGTTTATTGAATTTCAAACCGTTATTTGTTTCATCTTCAAATGTATATCCCGGACCGCCTGTTCCTGTTCCCAAAGGACATCCTCCCTGAATCATAAATTCAGGAATAACTCTGTGGAAAGTAAGTCCGTCATAAAATTTTCTTTTTGTTTTTTTTCCTGTTTTTAAGTCCGTAAATTCTTTTGTTCCTGTTGCCAAACCTACAAAGTTTTCAACCGTAACAGGTGCTTTATCTGCAAATAATTCAACTTCAATTGTTCCCATAGATGTTTCTATGATTGCTTTCATTGTTTTCTCCGTTTTTTTTGAAATTTGTTTGTTGTTATCTGCCGTATCTTTTACTACGACAGCTTTATCCGAACTGCAAGAAAATACAAATACTGCCAACATCAATAAATTCAATAAATATAATATTTTTTTCATAATGTTAAAATTTTACTACAAAAAGACAATAGTGTCAATTATTTGCTTTTTCATATAATTTTTTTATTTTACAACCGAAAATATATTTTTTATAATGAATTAATTATCATGAACGAACAATTTTTAAGAACATCATTATTACTTGGTGAAAATAATATAGAAAAAATATTTAACAGCAAAGTTGCCGTTATAGGGCTTGGTGCGGTTGGAAGTTTTGCAACCGAAATATTGGCAAGAGTTGG
>Ga0310695_10006207_pt1 | contig 19966 bp, 36 predicted proteins | sample RumenRJG_04DNA_FD_203882 | JGI IMG/M metagenome (GOLD analysis project Ga0310695, IMG submission 203882) | Bovine rumen microbial communities from Lethbridge, Alberta, Canada - RJG_04 (v2) (version 2) | ecosystem: Host-associated > Mammals > Digestive system > Stomach > Rumen | place: Canada...
ATAAGACTCTTCAAGAGAAGGCAAACGCTAACATTATAATATGCCTTGATTCAGATACTAAAATTGAAGAGACCAAGAAGATATACAAAATGTTGAATCGGGGCCGACTAAAGGGTAAGATTTATTATATCAGGCTTGAAGATTATAAGGACTTTGGGGAGATATACGAACGAGGTGAGAAAAAGTTAATGATTGATACTTTGAAAAAAATAAAACAATTTACAGAATTTGAATTGGCAACATGATAACGAAAATTATAGCGTGCAGCGATATACATATCCCTCCATATAGGAAGATTGGCGAGTTACATGGTACTCTTGAAAGATTCATTAAGCAGTGCGCAGAAATAGTAGATGAAAACGGGCGCGATAATGTCAGAATAATTATCGCTGGAGACGTGTTCGACGCAAAGTTGTCTATAACGAATGAAGCACTTTTAGAAGTAAACTGGTTCTTTAGCGAGTTAGATAAAATATGTGTTACATATGTAATTGCTGGGAACCACGACCTACTCATGTCTAACATGGATAGGGTTGATTCATTAACACCAGTATTTGCTATCGGCAAATATAATAACGTACATTATATTGACGCTGAACTTGAATATAGGTCTGGGATAATATCTGATGACAATATAAGAATCTGCTCATTCTCAACTTTTGACGGATTCCAAACACCACAGATTAAAGCAGAACGCGAAAAATCGCCAGATGCTGTATATGTTGGTGTTATTCATGGCGATATAAATGGTGCCATTTCTGTAACATCATATGTGACAGAAAATGGAATAGAGCCAGCTGTTTTCGAGGATTGCGACTTTGTGATTGCTGGCCACATCCATAAACGGCAGGAAATTAAGAAGAATGGCGTGCGTATTGTTTATTGCTCAAGCATGCGTCAGAAAGAATTCGGGGAATCTGTAACTGGCCACGGTTTTGTTGTTTGGAATTTAGAGGACGATGACATTACTTATAAATTCGTTGATATAGTTAATGAAGACGGAGGGTTCTATAAGTTTTCCATTTCGGATAAAGATGATATTATAAACGATAAGGAAGAATTAATTAATTATTAAAATATATGAAAACTGATTTTGAAAAATTTGCCATTAGTAATGGTATTAGTAGTTTAAATCTACAAAGATATAGTAAGGCAATCCAGCCTACAGCTGGCTTTATTAGCCCAACTGTTCTAGAAGAGAGAGAGTTAAATGTTGTCGGGTATGATATTTTTTCTAGGTTAATGGTTGACAGAATAATTTTCCTAGGTGATGAAATCGATTCGAATCTCAGTAATATTATAAACTCTCAGCTTTTATACCTTGATAGTATTAGTGATGATGATATTAAAATTTTCATTAATAGCCCTGGAGGAAGTATAATAGACGGATTATCAATCATAGATTTGTTTAATTATGTCAAGCCCGATATTTCGACATATTGTATGGGCATGTGCGCGTCGATGGCCAGCGTATTACTATCTAGCGGGACGCCAGGTAAACGCCATGCACTTCCTAATAGTGAGATTATGCTTCACCAAGCTGCTGGTGGCACATATGGTAAAAACGTTGATATCCAAATAGCGGCAAAGCACATTCAAAAGCTTCAAGATAAGTTATATAACATTTTGGCCAAAAACTGCAATAAGAGTTTTGATGAAATTGCACAAGCCGCTAATAACGGTGATAATTGGCTTGATGCCGATGGTGCGCTGTCGTTCGGTTTAGTTGATAAGATAATAACCTCTAAAAAAGATGAGAAAAAATAATGGCAAGTAGTTTAGTAGTTATTAGCCAAGATTATGAGATAGTAGAAAAGAAGAGGTTTTCTGACGAGGAAAGTGCAAAAGCTGGGCTTGTTGAAAGATTTAATAAAGAGCGAAGTGCAATGCTTGAAAATGAAGAAAACATCATAGAGGACGATATATTATTTGATGGACTTAGTGCTAGACTATTCTATGAGGATAATGATGAGGTTCTTGGTTATGCAATGTATTTGACGTACTCCCACCACTAAAGTAGTGGGAATCTTCGACTATCTACACAACCGCTTCATCGTTAGATGAAGTCTTACTGTTGCTCCTGTCGTGGGAAACGCCCTTCCCACATGAAAAAAAAGTTGCGTTTGGCTTTTTACGTTGTGGGTTGCAAGGCCACAACAACCGTCAAAACCTCAAAGAACGAACAGTGTGCTAGCATTACCTAGTCTTCGCTGATATACTAATAAATACTTGCAGGTTTGAAAAAAGTGCTAATTTTTTTTAAAAAATAATATAATTATAACGCGCAATTCATCCCACGGTTAAAACGCATGGGATTTCTTGCGCGGATATCGTAATTTAGCTTTTATGGATAAAAAAAATAATTCGATTGTAGATTTCTACACAAATATGATTAACACGTCTGAAAAGAAAGACGGGATGCATGTCGTTGATGTGGAAAAAATGCTTAATGGATTGAGAAAATCTGGTAAACATGTAACGAAAATAGGCTCTGGGTATATTATATCAGGAAGGGAACTCACCGAAGAAGAGATTGTTGAATATAAGAGACAAGATGATGAAAGAACAGCGGCTGGCGCGAAAGCAATAGGAGACTATATCAATAAGAAAATATTGGAATCAATGGAAAAAGAAGGGTATTTTAAGAAGTATGTTAAGTGTTAAAAATGTGAAGGTATACGACTTACGTGAGTCAGTCATTGCCTGTAGGAACGCTATGAGATTAGAAGTTCCTGAATACACGGATGAAGAGTTTGAAAAATCGTTAGAACGTGCAAAAAAGCTTGTCCAGGCGAGCAAGAATAGTAATGTTAAATGCCATGATAATTTTCTTACAGGCATTCGTGTATCTTTTGATATGAAATATACTCAGTATATTACAAAACAGTTTCAGCGCTATCATTGGTTCGATTATGTTTCAAGTAGTTCATTGATGCACCGCTTGGTAAAAATGAATTTGGACCAAGCTTCTAATAAATATGTAAGCAAAGATGTAATTGACTATGTAAATAGTTATATTGAATTATACAATCATTTGTTAGAAGAAAAAGAACAAAATAGTTTTATCGGTCATAAATTTACACTAAGGGATGGTACTGTAATAAAATGTGATAATGTAGAAGATGCATTATACACATGTTATATGATTATTCTCAGTAATTGTCCTATGGGCGCTGAATTGTTTGTACGAGTAAGTACAAACTATAAACAGCTACAAACTATTTATCACCAAAGAAAGCATCATAAACTCAGAGAGGATTGGGGGGCTTTTAATGAATTTATAGAGAGTTTGCCGTATTCAAAGGAGCTTATTATCGGTGAGTGAATATATTTGCCATACTATTTATGTAAAAACACATTAATATATGGCATATATAAAAGAATACACCTTTAGGCAATTCATGCAATTGGCTTTTAGTGAAAATGGTAGGCCTTCTAGCAAGCGCGTTGTCGGCGGGGTTCTTGTTATAGGCGTTATAATTTCAACAATAATATCAGTATGCCTTGGGCATACAGTATTTTTGGAAAGCATCTTAAACACAAGCCTTATTGTTGGCGCAGCTCTATTAGGCCTAAGCTCTGTAACTTCTATTTGGAAAAACGACGGAAGCGGTTCAGTTTCTACTGGAGATTCCATTAAAAAAAAGGGGGAGTTTGAAGACCATCTAGAAGACGAGTAAAAAAAGAAGCGGGGATTACTCCTCGCTTTTTTATGCGTGTCTTTTGAACATTATTCTTTTAACAACGTTTCTTTTTGCGGTTGTAGCCGTTATTGCAGAACCGCTTTCATTCGTTCTTTCTGTACCCACAGAATGAGAAGACACGATTGGCTGTTTGGCCACTTGTTTAACCGCAGTAACCTGGCCAGCAGCTTTTCTTTGTTTACATGCACATGCCATATTTTACCTAATACTTGATTTTATTATTAGTTGCTTGTATATTATTTTTAAATAAATATATGGTAAAATGAATTTTAAACAAAAAATTTGGGATTTTTTTAAGCAAAAAGAAGATATTATGGACCGTGAACTCGTCTCGAATATAGAACATAGTATTTCAGAGTTGAATATGATGGTTCGCAATATAAAAAGTACCATAACTGATTTAGAAAAAAGACAGGTTGACAATTCAAACGACCTTAATATGCTAACAATAGAATTAAAAGGGTTAAAGGCTTATATCAGTGATATGGATAAGGTTTATAGCCATAAAATAAGCAAGATAGAAAAAAAATAACATGACGAAAGAAGAGGCAAAGAAATTTTATGATTATTTAAAAAAAGACGAAACAATCGTTAATTTTGATGCGCAGGGATGGCCAAACAGGAAAATGGATTTAAGGTCAATACTAGAGGCAATCGGATTTGGCGTGTATGAGGTTAATGGTGAAAAAGTTTTTGGAATTAAGTCTGACGCGAAAGTTCTATCTACATTCCCGACTAAGCTAGAGGATGATGGTATGGGATATGGCGTTCATGAGCAATTTGTGGTTAGTGTAACTAGTAGTGAGGATGAAGATGATAAACAGTATTGCCACTTATTTGTAGAAACCGAGATGGAGAATAAAGATATGTGGTATGATAATAGTATCTTACCAGGCGATAAAATAAAATTTGACGGGCATAATGTTATGCTAATACGGGCTATAAATTCTTCTGGGAAGAAGTGGTTTGAAGGTAGAATATATGACGAGGGGCTAATCCCGTCTTCAATTAATGTGCCAGAAGAATACGTTAAAGAATATGTAGATAAAAATATGTTTGAAGATGAGTAATTTATTGAAATTAAGTATTTTTACGGCTTTCGAGAGTGGAACCGTAAATGGAGAAGACGATATTGCATGGGAAGAGCAAGAAAAAGGAGTAATGCCTAGAGTTCCATGTTGCGAGATTAGAACCGTAAAGAAATACAACATATGGACTAGCAAATATGAAGATAAAGAGGAACTTAGATGGTGCCCGATTATTGACGTTGATAGCGGCATAGTCGTTAACTGGGAAAAGGGGACTACATTGGACTGCTACTATAAGACATCTGACGAATGTGCATTTGAGTATGAGAAAGATGGCGTGACTGTTTTATCGTATGACGACTACGTCCCAGGATTTTTAAGCATAGAAGATGAGGGATATGGAGATTATATAATTATCAAAATAGACGAGGACGGAAGGATTCATAACTGGAACCGAGATGAGTTTTATAAGTGGGTAAAAAAAATAAAAAGCATAAATGAAGACGAGGATGATTAGTTTTTTAAAAGAACAGGAAGAACGAATCAGAAAGGAAATGGAATTACCTGATTCTGCAAAGGAAAAAATGTTTGACAATCTCGGATTCCTAGATGGATTGTATGACTACGAATTAAGGAGAAAAGTGGTTTTCTGCATGTATGAAGCCTATAAGTTCTTGTTTGAGTTAGACCAAACATGTAGCTTGTTTGAGGCCATTGTGTTGCCTCTTACGAGAAGGATATTAACTTCAGAAGAATATGACGGACATCTATTAAAAAGGGATGAACTATATCTGTTTATGAAAGAAAAGAAGGTTTCAGACCTTAAGAATTTCCTAGTTTCAATGCGTACACACCCGTATGCACGTTTAGAAAATCACGAATATCTATCAAATGTACACGCGCATGACCTGTTCGGAATAACTACCTACCTATATGGTGTTGATGATAAGACATTGCTTGACGCAATAAACGAGTATCGTGAGCATATTGATAATTTGACTGATAGAGAAAAACACATACTAAATAACATCATACGACTGGATTTTGAGGCCGAAATGACTGGATTGACTGCTGAATACTTCGTATTTTTACATCAAAAGTAAAAAATAAATAGTTTTTTATAACTTAAACACTATTTATTATTACAAGTTTTTAAAAAATAGGAAATATGCATCCATTGGTTTCTAACCTCTATATATTTCCGCCTCTGATAAGATTCCTACTCGCGCGAAAATCTCTTCAGAGGTTTTTTTATTGTACACGCTGGCGTCGTTTTGATGCCAGCTATTTTTTTTGTATATTGTATATGAAAACATTTATATATTTTAATGGATAATATAAAAAAACATTGTTTTATGATGACGAATCAGATGACTGAAGAACGTTTGAATGAGATTATTACGTATTTTAAAAACAAAGGGCCGTTTAAGGACGAAAATGAAATTCCAGATTTGCCTGTCGTTCCGAAAGATATATATGATGGCGTTATTGTTCCAGAGTTGATACGATGCGGTGCAATTCCGAAAGATAAACTTGTTTCTGGGAAGGATTATATCGGGCATTGTAGGAATGCGCATCGGGCAACATGGGTTGGCGACCATTTCTTTTATGAGAGGTATAAATGGGGTTCTAGATTCAACGAAAGTATAAATCATTTCCAAGACGATGATGGGTCTGATTTGTTTATTCCAATAAAAGAAATTGATTAAACGATGAAAGTTTGGCACGATTTTTGTAGTAAATAAATTGAAGATATGGAAGATTTAAATCTTACGGCTGAACTAATGGGTAGTTCTGATTATAAAGATAGATTCAAGGCTGAATATTATCAGGTTGCAATCAGGCTTAAAAGACTGCAACGAATGCTTGAAAAGTGGGACCTTGGTGTATTGTCATTTGTACCAACTTGCCCAAGGTCTATCTATGATTTGCAAGTTAGGGCGATGAGCGACTATAAGGCGTTATTAGAGGCGAGAGCCGTTATGGAGAATGTTAAACTCTGAGATGAAGAGGCTTATGAGCGACTATACGCCCATAATACCTTATGCAATAAGTTTCGAGTGCCATTTGTGCGGTGGCAACCATTTTGTTTTAAAACATGGTGTTACAAGAGACTTGCCGTTTATATATACAGAATATGAATACCGCTGTTGTAATCCAGACTGTAGCTGCTCTATATGGATTGACGAACAAAAGTTATTAGACAAATACGTTTATGGTAGACATTAAGAATTTAATGATTGATGACTACGTGTGCTATGGTTATGACGATGAGTACACTTTTCCCATACAAATAGGTGGGTTTAACGAGTATTGGGACATTTGGTCTAGTGGAGATTGGTTTAAAAGAGATGACATATCGCCTATTCCGCTCACTGGAAAAATTCTTGAGGATAACGGGTTTAAGGCGCTAGCTGACGGAGACTATGAGATAAAGTATATTGATGCGGAGACTTCCATTATATGGAATAACGGCTCAATATACCTTGCGAAATACCATACACTATCGAAGGAGTACACACAGATTAAAGAGTGTAAGCATGTGCATGAGTTTCAGCACGAGCTAAAAAGCTTGAATATTGACACTAAAATTAAGTTATGATGGACGTAACGAAGAAAAAATTAAGACGGATAAAGTTCCGTGGTATGTACCCATACAGCGGTACTTGGGTTTATGGCGACCTTGTTCATGTAAACGCAGGGAAGGATGAAAACGGAAAGGACATTTTTGCAATGGCGATAGTTCCTGATGGTGGGCTTCCATACCGTGATAATCTTGTGCTATATTACACCGTTGGGCAGTTTACTGGTCTTATTGACGCTAACGGGAAAGAAATCTATGAGGGTGATATCATACGTAGTTATGGTAGTAAGGGTGACGAAATTATTCATATTGTTGAGTATAATGACGAAGAAGCGTGCTTTATTTGCAGATTGAATGGCTATTCAAGGTATGACTTTGGGTGTTGGCCTATACGTCAAAACTGGATTAATGAATTTCACAAGGAAGTAATTGGTAATATTTACGATAACCCTGGTTTAATTAAAGATTATGACCCTGAGCCTTGATATTGAGCTAGACAGCTCTTGGGATGAGTATAAAGACGTGCCAGTAGAGCTATTAATGGAAGATTTATCTTCTGGTTATCTAGAAAAAGACGGTATAAAAAACGTAACTGTAACCAATATGAGAGAATATGATGAGAATTTGATAGATAATATGAAGCTAATTGGTAATGATACGTGGCCATAAAATATATAAAGAACCAGAAAAAATCAGGCCGAGTTATATTTGGTATTATACAATATGGAAACAACAAAATTTAAAACAATATGAAACAGGAAACTGCGCCGAGTAAAAAGTATGGTGACCGATTAATGGCTATCAAGAAGAGCCTAATGAAGGATGTTGTTAACTATTTCGAAAATGGAAAGTTCGAAATGAATGGGCCATGCACGCTCTATTACCCAATGGAATTTGGCTCTGTTTTCACGGCGACATTCGATACTATAACTGGCGACGAAAATAAACTTCGCTTAAAAATGGAAGGTGAAGTTGCTAACGTTATTGGTTTTGAAATGGATAGAGGTACTGAGTCAGCAAGCGCTGACATTTATTTCTTAACAAAGCTCGTCGATTTTATGTGGCTTGATAAGAGGGAAAAAGAACGAAAAGCAAATACGTCTTACGCTTAAAATTTATAATATGAGGACAGTAGGTATAGATTCAAAAGAATTGATGATAGGTGACTTTCTACGTCATTCAAACGGGCAGATAATGCCAGTTGTTCGTATTGAGTGCGGCAGTTTTGCGTGTGGGACTCCTCATTGTTGGGATTATAACAATCGGTATGAGTTCATTGAACTAACAGAGAAGTTTCTACAAAAGAATAATTTTATGAGGTCCGACTCATTAGATTACAATGAAAATCGTGTTGGTATAAGCCTTCTATATAAGGAACGCTCCGATGGAGAGCCTGGATATCGCGTTCTTATTGAAAATAGGAGACCAGGAGAAGAGACTAGAACTATTATTAAATCGGTTAAATATGTGCACGAGATACAGCATGCGCTGAAAGAGCTTCAAATCGAAATTGAAATTTTGCTAGATGAAAACAAAGAGGATACCAGCGAGAATTAGACGCCTTGTTTACGAAAAGTGTAATGGCCATTGTGCTTATTGTGGTAGACCTTTAGAGTATAAAGATATGCAAGTAGACCATATAAAGCCAGCTTTTCATAATTGGGATTATGTGGATAAAGAGAGGTTGCTAAAAGAGCATTATGGCGACGATAGTATAGAAAACCTCAATCCGTCTTGTCGTTCTTGTAACTACTATAAAAGTTCGCTATCCTTAGAAAGTCTAAGACGTGAACTAGGGGAACTGTTAAGACGGCTTGATAAGGTTTTTATTTATCGGTTAGCAAAAAGATATGGTTTAATAGAGGAGCATCCTCAAGATATTAAATTCTATTTTGAGATAGAGGGAGATAAAGATTATGACGAAAAAGCAAATGGTCGAAGCAATTATCGATTTGTTCAATAAGCACGCAGCAGGAAAATTGTCCGACCGACAAAAGGGATATATTGTCTCTGTCGCATGCAACGGGAATTCAAAGGTAACAATTCAAAGACAATACTGGGGAGTTTGTGATTTAGAAAAGACACAACAGATATCTTCAGATATTGCTAGACGTTGCAATGATGCGCTTTGGGGCCTTACCTACATAAATATTTGTCCTGGAATTTAATTTTAAAGTTATGAGCGATAAAGAATTAGACGATTTGATTCGCAATAGGCGATTCACGATGTTAGAGTTATATGGCCGTGCGTCATATCATAAGTATATAGATTGTGGTGACAGGTATTACTACTTATTTATGACCGACACTGAAGAAGCACGCCTTGCTGGTAAAGAAAAAGTTCTTATTACGATTACTGGAACTAGAAGCGGTGTTGCTTTCTATACGATAGAAGGGCATCCAGAGAAAGAGTTTCATTTTGACCAACAATCTGCAATGGGTGCTTTCTTAGAACCAGAGACACCAGACAGAGAGCTGATACGAAAGATGTATGAGGAAAAAGAATACATGGGGACACATTTTATTTAATTATGTTTGAATTCAGTTATTATAAAGGGCATGGCTGGTGCCCTGGGGAGAAGTTTAGTATTAAACACTATAATAATGGGTGGCATCGTTTTTTCGAGATAACGGTTCCGATTAAGAACCCGTCCGAAAAAATGTGTAATTTTGTTTATTATCAACTAACGTATTGGAACAACCACACAAACTTTTTTGGTAAAGAAAAGAAAAGTAGTGATACTAGTGAGCCGCAATGTGTAGACGACACACAAGGCGTAGAAATAACACAATAAATCTGTGGATATGATTAAGAAAATTGAAGACATGAGGCAGCTCAATGACGAATGGGCTCCTGGCGCCGTTGCCATTTGCGGCGAAGCGATTGATTTTTCACTTGCTATCGTAAAAACATGTTCAGAAGAAGAGACTAAAGGCTGGGAGTTTGCTCCGTATCCAAATGGCACTGTTTTTGCGTCATATGGCGATGAAAACCAAAACCATTCTGCTTGCATGAGTATTGGTAAAAATTCTGCAACTGCATTTGTAAGGGTTTACGGTGTTTACAAACCATTTGATAAAGTTGACTTTAAGTCAAATGATGACGCGGTTGAATTTTTCAAAACTGTGAACGGTGCTCTACAAAAATACATCGCGGAAGTTAAACAATTTTTCAACACAGAAAGAGATAAGGCAGCTGTGCAAGAAGAGAAGAATAAAATCGTTAGGAAACAGGTGAATAAACGTAAGGCTGCTGATAAGAAAAACAAAAAAACTAATAGAAAAAATCGTGCTAAATAACAGTTTGGTATGATTTTTGTTAGTGTTGTTTTAATAATTTTTTGTATATTATACACATGAAGATTCCAGTTAATGTAAATTACGGCGCCAGTGTTATTTTGACAGAAGATGGCGCCAATGTAATAAATAAATGTATTGAGGAGGAAGCTTATTTTTTAACAGATGAGCAGAGAGCGCATTTATTCGGAAAATCTCATTTTGAGAAAGGAGATACTTTTAACGGAATGCTTTGGGATTTAATGCGTATCTTTGGTAAGTCATTTTATCATGGGTGTGGAGCTCTTTTTTTAGGAAACAAAATAACACTAGATGATAGCGTGTAAACTACCCATAACTAAAGTAGTGGGCTTGCCATAACAACTTAATAGTTGCTTGACGATTGGGTGATTGGCAACACCCTGCCTATTATTGGCGTTTTAGAGAAATATTTATTTAAAAAATTAAAGATAAAATGAATGCAGAACTTTTAGACAACAGTCAAACTTATCTTAGGCTTTTTAGCTCTAAGATAATCGTAGACAAGACACTTCCAAAATATGATGGCGACGAGGTAAAAGAAAAAGTAGACCTTTCTCATATAAAGAACACTGTGTGGTTCTCGGAAGCTGGTGAGAGCGACCCAGATTTGTTTACGTTTGTACCTAATGCAACAGAGGGCTCAAATGGTGAAAAGAGCGGTAAATTTAATTTCGACTGGATACGTAAATTCTTCAAGACAGAGGAGAAATTTGAGATGTCTATTCTTGATTTCTTTAGCCAGGTAAAATTGTCTTCAAAGAAAGCCCAGGATGATTACGTTAACCGCGTTGATGAATATGCTGAGCTGTTAGTTTCTGCGAATGATATGGGCCAAACAGCATTATGCGACAAGATTAAAGAAAAAATCAACCTTTACAAGTACGAGTCTATACTTCACGCCGAGGGTAGGCTGTATAAAATAACTGAGGAACAAATTGTTGAGTTTGCAAAGAAGACGGAGAGGGGATTGCGCCTTGATTATATCAAGAACTTTACTCGTGTAATTCCGAGTGATGTTCAAAAGGAGAAGAAGAAAGCCGACAAATTAAAAGTGTTCGATAATTATGTTATCTTACACTATGACCCGTTAAAGAAAAACGTCGCGCCTACCGCAAAAGAAAAAGAGGCAGACAGACAGAAAAAGGCTGACCCTATTTTGTTTGGAGTTATTGCTGAGTCTCACGATTTGTATTATATTACAGATTGGGTTGATGATGCCTGCGACCTTACTCTTGACGAGTTTGTAAAGGTTATGGGTATCAAGAAAGATGAGCTTGAGATTGGAAAACCAAAAATGTAATTATAGACATGAACTATTTTAATAATGACCCTTGCGTTAGCGAGGAAACTGGCGAGCTTTTGAAAGAGGCTGGATTTGATTGGCCGTGCGCGTCGTACTATCAGAATCATATATTTCATGATTATACTGCCGACAGGAATAAACTAGGGCTACATGATTATAACCACGCCCCAGAGTACATGGAGCAAAAATCAGCTCCAACTCTTGCAACCGCACAACAGTGGATTCTTGAAACTTATCGTTTCCATGTGACTATTTTCTCAATGTCGCAGGAATCGTGGATGTACAGAGTTACCGTGCCGCACCAAGATTTAAGTAAAAGCTTATTGTATGGTGAGGATTACAACACATATCAAGAAGCTCTTGAGGGAGCTATAAATGAGGCCCTAAAACTCGTTTTAAAAAAAATAACGCTGAAAATTGACGAAAATGAGAACTAAAAAAGATGCGCAAGCCGTATCTCATTCGTATTTTTTAATAAAATGCCCGCATTGCGGCGAAGAGCTCGTCGTTGAGTGGAAAGAACTAACAGAACGCCTTATTCTTTTCGAGCCTCAAGAAAAAGAGCATACATTCTGGGAAGGTGGATTCACCGATGATTGTAAGAGGACTATAAAAACATTAGTTTCTTCAGATTCTAACAAAAATGTATACCATTTGACTTGTTGTAAATGTGGGAAAGAGTGGGATGAACCAACTAAAGACGTGTATAACAAGCGATGTGACATATACGGTAGGCAGATTGAGGCTTTTGAACTTGATGAGGTCGAAACTAAGCGCGCGCGTGAGTTCATAGCAAAACATGACCACCACGAGGAGTTTAAAGCTGCTGGAAAGATGTGTTTTTCGACACTAGGTATGCAGTTTACTTATACGATAACACCAGGAGGACTTGGCCCGCTTGTTTCTATCAAGTGTAATCATTGTGGAGAGAGCGAAAATATAACGGATATTGATGATTGGTAATATGTTGTTTACGTTCTGGATGAAATCTGTGATGCGTTCACAGACTACGTGAATGAACATAAAAATAAAAAGCAAACGAGAAAATAATGACGATATTAAAAATATTCGCTCTAGCGACGCTAATACTTGTTAGCTTGTACTTAATCCTAGATGGGATATCAATTGGATTCGCCGTTCGCAATTCAATGAAGACAAAGGTTCCATACCAAAAGACATTGAGCCTTGAGTTTCTTTGTATATTCCTTTTGGGTATTTGTTTGGCAATTTTAATTTATTCGTAATATGGAAAGTGGAGAGAAACCTATATTGGACGAAAAGATTTTCGGAACGCCAATAAATCACGACCGCGCAACCATTCTGCAAGAACGTTTGGTTCAATGTTGCCTTGATTTTATAAACGAAACTGGGGATAAAAACATACAGCGAGTCTGTTTTACGGCGGACATGCTACAAGAATCGGCACGTCATGGGAAATGGTGCGCCTGTACTGATTCAACTTGTGAAACAGAAGGATTAACAGAAGATGGTGAATTTTATCCATTAGGATTTAGCGCTTAAAATATGATAAACAAAGAGAGTACAATAAATGGCGATTTCAGGTGTTTATTTGGGTTTACCTCGTGTATTGCAGATGAAATCACAGTTAAAAACATGGGTGGAGTTGCCTGTGTTAAGATGAACATTCTTGAGAATACAGCGAAATTACTTACCGAGAGATATTCTAAAAAGGTAAATACTGGAGGAATATACAAAGAAGGAAATAAAGAAATGTTTAGAAACGCTGTTATAACTGATACATCTGGGAAAGAGATTATTAGGTTTATTAGTATCAGTGACGTTGTGTACACCAAAAAGAATGGTTTAGTTTTTAAAGCCGCTACATTTAAAATCACCGACAATAACGATTTAACTTCCAGGTGGCTGATATATGAGTTAGAACCAACGAGTGATGAAATCTTTGACGAGATGAAGAGTGACTTTGCTGAAGTTCAAAGAGAAAACATATCATGGGGCAACAAAAAATATTGGGACACAATAAAGAAAGCCTCCGATAAACTCAAGGAATTTAAGAAAAATAATGTTATAAAACCGAAACATAAAAATGAGCGAAGAATCAAAAAATCCAAGTGCTGGTTGCCAAACAAGTAATTTTTGTAGTATTGTGAGACATACATATGAGGAAAGATATAATATGTATATGAGCGTGCCGAAAGAACAACTTGCGAGTATGCTTGCTCAACGAGATATTATTGACATGCCAGAAGCCTGCACTGAATGTGACAAAGATTATAGCACTAACCCGACAATTACTATTTCAGCGTCATCTTTGGCTAGTGGGGATATTCGCCTGGGCGATAAAATAATGATTGATTATCAACACGATTTTTTCTATGAGAAGTAAAGAAGATTTGAAAAACGTACAGCCAGGCGATTTTATTTTATCGAATTCTTACCACGACAAATATCTAGTGGCTGATTACGTGACAGAATATTCGGCACATTGCGTTACGATGGACAATTACTCAAGTTGGCTTATAAATTATGCTGACATAGACCAACACATCAAGAAAGAGGACGCTCCAAAAGGAATGGTTGATGGTGTTGACCCTAGAATTTATGCTAGAATCGAAGAAAATAAAGAAAAAATCACAAAAATCAATGCTAGGAAAGCACTTTGGCACGATATTTGTAATGAATATTTAGAGGAGTTCTGTTATAGACACGGGTTTACAAAGACTCCGTATATGTGGGTACATGACGATTGCGGAACTATGGCTGAAGTTTGCGATATGTTCGTATCAATGGAGGACATTAGGTTTGACGTTGATAACGATGTTGACCCTGAAGCTTTTCAACATTGGTATTGGAAAGGCTTAGAAATATACGAGCTCACTGAAGGTAAGGTAAAATATATGAATTACGAGAGCTACGTAAAGGGAGCCCCAGACCCATGGACAAAGGACAAAATAGAATCTTTGCGTAAGAGTCGAAAAATGGTTGATGATGCAAAGAAAGACCTTGAAAACGAAATTAAACGTGTTTTATCCGACGTAAAGGACGAAGAAAATAAGGGAGGTTTCTAATATGCTTAATATGACCCCAGAAGAGTTCGAAGCAGAAGTTCAGAGCACAATGTGTATCATCTGTGACTGTGTCCCGTACGACACGCCCGACTATCACAGAGAGGTCCGCAGACTAGCTGAAGGTATAGTACGAGAACTGGACGACCCTGATTCTGAGACAAATCGAATTGCACGTGAACGCAATGCTTTATTGGATGCAGGAATAATAGAAGTTTAACATGAAAGACGCACAACGATGCCTTGATTGGCTAAAAACAAGATATGACATATCAAGCCTATCAGCCCGTTCTTTAATCGAGATTGTATTAGAGTGGGGGCGCGAAGACACTCTTAAAAATGCCGCAAAGGTTCTAGAATGGAAAAAAGAGCAAGAGGAAAAACAAAAGAAAGAGGAGGAAAGTAGGGAAGATTTCACGGAAGAACAAGACTCGGAGGGGCGTATATGGTATATAAGAACGCACAGTTCCAAGCAGCGTAAAGAATCTAGGAAACTAGACATTGGCGATATTATTAAATATGAGAATAGCGATGGATGCGGTATTATGATTATCGACTCGTTTGACTACGAATCAGACTTCGCGGCAAGAAGTTATTATCATATATACACCCATAAGTATTATGATGAAAACGGGAAAGAAGCTATAAGTACTCTTAATGGTGGTGGTGCTGCTCCTAGTATTAGGAAGTTCACTAAGGCCACTGATGAAGAAATCGCTGACTTCTTTAAACAAATAGAGGACCGTTATGTAGAAGATTTATATTTCTATTTTAGAAATGCATACGAGTTCATGCCAGAAGTAATAAAGGAACGTTATTCAAAATATTATAAAGAAAAAGAGTAGAATGAAACTAAAAAAAGAATATGTAGAGAAGTATCTAGCTGATTTTCATTACGAGCTAACGCGAGAACAGCTGGAACAAGAGTGGCTCCTAGATAAAAAGCCATACTACAAAGAAAAAGATTGCTGGTGTTTTCATGCTAAAGATGGGAGTTGGCTTGAGGTAGCAAATAGCGACGTACTTGACGCGTTCGAAGGAACTTACACTGTGCCTGACGTTAGCAATTTAAATATCGATGGCGGCTGCGATTTTCAATCATCGTGGTGCGAACAGCCTCTCGAAGAAATAGGGCGAGAAGACTATAAGGAGAGCAGTTACTACGCTGGCGTCGAGCACGAAAAGAAAGTTGCGATTGATGCTTGTAAGAAAGTTATTGACAAGTTCTATGACAGTAAATTCGACCCAACGATAGATTATTTGAAAATTTTTATCGAAAATCTTTAAGTTTGGCACGGTTTTTGTAGTAGAAATAACGTACTTTCGAGAAAAAATCGGTTTTTTTCAAAAAAAAATTGTTAAAACTTGTTTTTTTGAAAAGATTTGATATATATTATATACGAAAGCATTTGCAACGTGTGTAGGCAGTTTTGAGGCAACTGTACCGTGAGTTGGGAGGCTGCGACTAGTCAACTTAGCCTCCTAAAGAAACCGCTAAAGAGTTGGGATGGTCACGTAACGTTTTCGGCGAATAGGGGTGTCCCCTGTCAGAGGTTTGACAAACCTTTTCCGAAAGGAGCCATATGAGGTTGCGCAACAAAAGACGTAAGAGGAGGCCCTTAGCTGGGCCAATCAAGAGCAAGTCAAAGCCTCAAACGTGTAAGGGTAAAACTAATAAGCGCTGTTAAAAGCCGCAACTCGCTACTAACTGCCACCTTTTTAACATATGCGTGTAAGTACGAAGCGCTGAGAGGGCGACGTATCCAAATGTCACGTGATAGCGGTAATGCAGAAGAAACTGAACTGTTCTGCCCTAGGCCGTAGATATGTTGAACAACTTGAGCTTAATCCCATTAACCTCTGAAGTGATTCAAATTATTGGGTATCGTATAAACCCCTGGCGTTCGGCGGCTAGAACGCACTAAGTGCTTGCAGAGAGGCACCATGACGGATGATTTGCTAGGCCGTTAATAAATCCGTAAAAGGTTGACTAGTCTCAACAAGAGGCTCGCAAGTTGTGATTAGCGATACAATCACGTTCTAACGTTTGCTGTTGAAATAGTTGAACAGCTAGGCCCGTGGCGCCGATGACGAACAACAAAGCCACGTTACCACATCCGCCGTTTCTTCGGCGGATAAAGATACGGAACCGTAACAGGTACTAAATTCGTAACTGCTGGTTTATAAGGTTGCTACCAGCAAGGACTTAGGTGCCGTCGCGATGAGAATCGAGGCGCTCCGATGTGACGACGAGTCCTCTACGTGTTCGTAGTTTAGAGTCACATCTTTTTTTTTAGCTCTTGAAGCAATGTAAAAAGGGAGAAGCCGTGATGTCACAGCCCTTGTCGAGGCCCCTTTCTTAGACCAGCCGATTTCGAATAGGCCCTAAGTTTTACGAGGATGGGCGCTTTGGTTTGCTAGTATAATGGTTATTACCTTGGCTTTGTAACCCAAAAATTTCAGTTCGATTCTGAGGCAAACCTCTAGTAATTAGTAAATTACAGTTCTTTGACATATTGAAAATTAACAATTGATAGCTTGATGTGCCTGAATAAGTGGTAGACTGCCGCTAATGGACGCGGGTGCTGTGCTGAAAAGCACACAACGCGGTTAAAGGGTACTACGAAGCATAAGGTTAAAATAGCCGCAGTTGGCCAACTGCGAGTGACGTAAGAACAGGACAAAACGAAGATGGTACTAAGGTATGTATCCTGTTGGGAGTAATCATTCTCCTCACCCATTCAAACTAAAAGAATAGCTAACTTTTGGGGGTGTGACCGAATAATGCGCGTAGCTAGGGTATTTATGGGTAGTCAGGAATCCCATTATCTTGTTATCGATTGGTACTATAATCACCCAATTTCGGTTGATTTCATACAAATCAACCAAAAACGGCTGATTTTTTATTTGACGATTATGTAGTTTAATACCCCAGTTTCTCTTAGATGAGATTTGACTAAAACATTAAAATGGCGGAACCTAATGGTCGGTCAGTAATTGGTTTGAATCCAATCGTAATTGTTAACTTAAAAAAAATGTGAAAGTAAAACACGTTAAAACTTCCTTTCTGTTGAAGTACTGCCAGGGGTTAAGTGTATACGAGGGGTCATGCGGGCAAATATCCTCGTACGAGAAGGACAACTCGAACAACCAACCATAGTGAAGGACAACACTAAAAAACGATTGTTCCGAAGTACAAGGAATGATTAAAAACCCGTTGATAGTAAGGAGAGGGCCCCGTTGTGATATTGTCGCAACAAATGGGGCGCCTGAGTGGAACTATACAAAGTGTATGCGCAACAAGTCACCGCGAGAGATGATAATGCTAGGCTCTCAATTTTATTATCTAAGGTTATATGTGGGATGTAGGGTGAAACAATGCATCATATACCTTAAGGCGTAGGGAGTGACATTCCTATAGTACGATTGACATATTGGTAATTCTTTATGTAGCGAACCCAAAGACGTTTAGTTACCTTAGTGGTGTATGGTTTAACTTTGGTGAGACGATGCCGTATAACACGAGGATAATAATTATTAGCGGTCCTGATAATCTTGGTTCGATTCCAAGGCGAGGTGGTTGAGAAATCGCTATCAAGAATGATTGATGGTAAGCCCCGATTGACAATGGAAGGTCTCTAACTCTAATAATAGTTGAAGGACATACAACTTTAAAAACCAGCGGCCCAATTATTGCTGAAGGGTATCCCTAATCAAGGAGCAATCCGAGGGGAGGGTAATGGCCCACATTTGACAATCTGGAAAGACAGATATATTGCCCCTTAGTATATCGGCATTACGACTGACTCTGACTCAGAAGAGCGAGGTTCGACTCCTTGAGAGGCAACTAGTAACACCAAGCGTGACGATACCAAAGCGCTAGAATAACGATGTAAGACGTGATACTCTATATGGTATTGAATATCGGGGTAGTAAGCGTTATTCGCGGAGTTACAACTTTATTGCCCCATCGTCCAACTGGTTAAGACATCAGATTTTGATTCTGGGAATATGGGTTCAAATCCTGTTGGGGTAACAATATATTGGGAGGTCCTCTAATCGGTTTAGGAGAATGGTCTGATACACCATCAATTCGAGTTCAAATCTCGACTTCCCAACTAAAAAAACAAAAAATGCAAAAATTTTTCACAAACGAGTGAGTTTGGCACGGTTTTTGTAGTAAACAATATGAACATGTAGTGAGGGCATGGATGAGCTCTTGGTCACACCGTTGAGTGATAGTGTATAGACGGGTGATTGCGAAGACTCATAGGTGGTACAGGGTACAAGTTAACGCGGACTATAACCCCAGGGCCGAAGGATTGGCACCAAAAAACTATATAAGGACCAACGTGTAACTATTTGTTTATATAAAGAGGGAAGGACTATCCCTTTGTGGGCTTAAAGTGGGAGGTTGCTCCGAGCTTGCCCCAAGAACCCCGCAGTTTTAACTGTTGGAGTAGTCAGTTTAAGCCAAATTTCTATAGTGTATGGCCCACTCAATGGAAGTGGAAGCACGCTGGTAACAGAGGGCTGGTTGAGAACAGCAGGAAATGAGGCTATTTTTAAGGATATTGCGGAATGGAAGCGCAATTGCAACAAGGCCGCCTTGAATTCGGACGAAGTGGGCGTAACTCCCACGAGATAGCGTCTTATATCCTTATTACTATAGTCAGTGTTGGAATAGAAGCACAGGCAACGAGAGAAGCGCCCTGGCGGACACTTGCAAGATTCCGACTTTGACTTAAAACAAAGAGAACACTTCACTAGTGGCATGTGGGTGCCCCCGTGTGCTGAAAGTTTCTCCTTACGGGAATTCTAGAGGACCTGTAAGTTTCTTTAACGGGGGGCGGAATAGTTGAATGATACAACTTAAAAAACAAGCCATTTAGAACAAACTACCAGGTAACATGGAACAATGTCCTGCGTTAACACTCGCGAGGTTCTAATGTATGGTTTAACTTACATCAGGATAAGGATGAAGA
>Ga0310695_10006208_pt1 | contig 19962 bp, 18 predicted proteins | sample RumenRJG_04DNA_FD_203882 | JGI IMG/M metagenome (GOLD analysis project Ga0310695, IMG submission 203882) | Bovine rumen microbial communities from Lethbridge, Alberta, Canada - RJG_04 (v2) (version 2) | ecosystem: Host-associated > Mammals > Digestive system > Stomach > Rumen | place: Canada...
ATCGGTTTCCTGTACGAGACGCAGACATGGAAGCGGAAGTAAGCGAAAAATAACTGTCACAAAAAAATAGCGAGGGAGATAGATTCAAGGTCTATCCCCCTCGTTTGCTTATGCCGCCTTCTGATGCTTCTCAAGGAACTGGGCACTCTTGGTGTATTGCTGAGTGGCGGGATTGAAGGTGCAATAGCCACGAGAGAGCCACTTGCGCAACTGGGCAGACCCGTCGTCCTTCATGCCCTGCGCACGACGCACGGTGTTGAGGTCGTCGAGCGTGAAGGTATCCTGCAAGAACTCCATGAGGTTACGGCGACCAGGGAGCATCACAGCCTTGTCCAGATCCATGGCACGACGCATCTTCTCTCCGAAAATCCACATCTTGCACCACATATCATAATGGTATGACCAGCGCACGAAATCCTCAATCTCCTTGCACCATTTCTGACCGTTGAGCAGATAGAGCACCATACCACGCTTAAAGGCCGAGAGCGTGGCACGATAAGACAGTTCACGATAGACATCATCATCGGCCAGCGCCGAGTACTGACGATTCTCCTCAATCATCGCTGCTGCCAGCGCATTGGCCTTGCGACAGACCACGAGCCCCTTGGCATCGTTCAGTTGCGCCACCGCCTGCTGCACCTGCTCCTGAAACTTCTCATCATAGATGCCATAGAGCGGCATACGGTCGTCATCGGTATAGATGGTGCAGAACGACATACGCGAGAGGGTGCCGTCGAGCATGGCATCGCCAAAGAACTTACGACACTTGCCAGGCGTAGTGGATGCGTTCCAGTTCCAGCGAATCTGCACATCCTCGCATACCGACTTCGTGCCCACGCGCTCCTGACCATAGTCGCCACAGTCGTAAGCCAGGCGCAGAATCTCCGTGACATTATTGCCCTTGCCGTTGGTCTTCAACTGGTTCAGCAGACCAATCTCATCCATACGCGTGTAGAGGAACCTGCCACCGGCATCAGCCATCAGCTGTACGAAGGCAGCAGGCGTCATATCACTCTTCACCCACTGGATGCACAGTCCCTTGGGGCGCTCAGGCTTCTGCTGGTCAGAGGGGCACGTGTCGTACTGCTCCTTGTACTCCTTCATCAGCTTGCGGTTCTTCGAGTCCTTTTCCTTGATATCCGCCATGATGGCACTGATAGGCTCGTTGACACACGACTTACCACTCGACATCTCGGCCACCAGGATATTCATGAACGTAGGTTCTACGAGCGCATTATCATTGTAGCGGAACTTAACGCCCTTGCAATGCGCACCCAGCGCAGGAAACACGCCCATAGCTACGGCAGGCTTCAGATGCGTGGGCACATTCTTGGTGATGAGCTTCATGAATTTGGTGAGCTTCTCAGGCATCACAGGAGGCTTGGGCGCATGGATTCCACTGGCCTCTACCGCCTCGTCGATCTGCTGCTTCTTACGCGCCAAGTCAAGGGCACGAGTCACCACATCAGGTACCGTCTTCGTCTGCGGACGGTTGCAGGCAGAGCGCACGGTAGCCACGAATTTCTGTTCGTCCTCACCATAGCGCGGCATCACCTGAGCAATCCAGCGCGGGTCATCATTACACACATAGCGCAGATAGCACGACATCATAAAGATGAAGTTATTACGCGCACCCTGAGCAGGCACACCACCCAGGATATCCTCCATAGCACGCACAATCTGAGGATACTTGATGCCATTGAAATTGTCCTCGAAAGACTGGTCATCAGCAGGCGGCAGGAGCGATGCAGAAACAGGTGTCACAATCGTCTCATTTGTCACAGGCATACTGACCTCACGCTCAGCAAAGAGTTCCTCTTCGTCATAGTAGAGCACATAATCGCGACACACCACAAACGAGCAGCGCGCCAAGTCCTTGACACACCCATCGTAGGTCTCGTCGCCCAGTTGAGTGGCCATCCACTGCTGAGCCTCTGCCAAGGTCATACCCTGTGGTATCTCGAATACCAGTCGCACACCCTCTTTGCTGGGCGATACGTGAGCATAATCGATGCCCAGTTCCACCTCACGGCCAGCCACCTTATTAAAATAGTACTCACGAGGGTCGCACGTCAGGTGGTCCATGTCGTAGATAGACAAACCGCTGGGCACGGCCGACTGATTGCAGCGGTGACCATCGGTGAAGGTGGCGTGAAAACAGACCACAGGCAGATTCTCGGCTTTCAACTTAGCCTTGATGGCCTCGAAAGCCTCACGCGTGAGCGTACCTTCTTTAACCTGCTGCAACTTGTCGGCAATCTCCTTGCAGGTATCGGCCACCTGCTGACTATCCATCGCAGCGTTCAGCAACTCAGGGGTACATGGCTGCATCTCGTTAGAGTTTCTTACTGAGTTAGAAATTGAAAACATATATCTACTATCCATTACTTTAAAAAATTTAATTATTTTACATGTTAATTATTGTGTCGTTGCGCATTGACGAGTGCAAAATTAATACATCTTTTTTATACAGCAATGGACAGAAAATGCCGTTGGAACGCGGCTTGGAACGTTCGAACGGCATTGGAATGTTTTCGTTGGAAACTACCCTTAATGAAACCCTACTACTGGGCGCAAAACTCCTCTCAATTCGACGGCAGCACTCACCATCCGCTTGTGTTTGGCACCCTCACCACGCCATTCACGGAAGTGGTTCAGAGCATACTCAGAACACTTGGCAATACTGTCGTAGTCGCAATAGACCTCCAGACCACTGTCAGCTCCAAAGCCCCATTCATCCATCTTTCGGCAGAAGGCCTTCATGTCGCAATCGGTGACGCTGTATTCATTGACCAACACAGACATCATAGCAGCCCACTGGTTCTTCTGACTTATAATATGGTTCCCGCGCGCGTCCACCTTATTTAATAGAGCCATAATACCATCCTTCAGGGCCTGCTCACGATTGGAGGCCCTGATTTGGGGCGTCTCAGAGAAGGCTATCAAGTCCAGCGGCTCCGTATCGCCCTCGCGCCCCCAGCGCTGAATCTGTACCTGTCCCTTCAAAATCATCAGGATAATGCCCGAGAGCAGTTGGAAGAGGTATTTTCTGGGCACATGGTGATAATAGACCTCGCGCAGAAAGTCCACAGGGTCGCACAAGAACTTGTCGTAGAGCTGATAGGGGAAGGACAAGAGCTGAGATTTCAGCTCGTCAAGACGGTTGTCGTAAGTATAGTGACTATCCTCCAACCCCTGTTTGCGCAGCGTCCTGGGCAGTTCGATGAAGAGATAGCGCGCCACGCGGTCACGATACTCATGACACATCAGCATACCTTTCTGCAAACGCAACTGTACCGCTTGCTCACGGAGAAACGACGTTTCGCTGTCAGAGAGAAGCCGTTCTACGCGATAGCGGGCACGCGTCATCTCACGACTCATATCATAGAGGTGGGTGTCGAGCAGGGTTTCAATACAAGAGCTTAAATCTGAGCTCTTGTCACTTTCCAGTCCGTCGATGATATCATCCACCAAGTCCTGCAATTGCTCCATCTTTCGTGGCATCAGGGATAGTCCGTCATAGTGCCAGCCAGCATAAACACTGTCATCAAAGGGCTCGTAGTCCCAGTCAACATGCTCCACCTCGCACTCCACGGTGAGCACAGGCGGCTCCGTATTGGTCTCTACAACCACACCTCTCAGTCGCTCCTTGCCACTGCCCTTCAAGGCCTGATACACCACGTCGAGATCGGTCACGGCCACATAGCCCACATGCACGACACCCTCGCGCACACGCACGGCATACGGGTCTTTCACATTCTCAGGCTGAGGTTGCAGCGTCAGCGTCTTACCCACGGCCTCAGCAGCATATTCTTTCCAGTGGTCGCGCACATCCCAATGGTACAGGCCTACCACGTCGAATCTGATTTTCTCCATACGAGGTGCAAAGGTACTAAAAAAAATCGGTGTGTGACAATTGTGACAAAAGACAACGTATTTTTTTTCTCCTTCCTCGCAGGTGAGGTTAGAGATGATGATAGATTATGATATATGATTAGTAAGTGATATATATAAAATTAGTAAATCATATATTTACTACTACTATCTCTATGACTTACCCTCCCCACCCTCATGTGTGCAGAAAAAGACTGTCCTAATTGTCACAATCGTCACAAGAGGCAGAAATTTTTGCGCTCCCACGGGGCCGTAATTTTTTCCCCGTAGGGTAGTAAATACTACATCAGGAGACAGTGAAAAATATCGCACTTTCGTTGGCTGTTTCCGCATTATTTTGTACCTTTGCGGCACGAAAACTATGACTTACATTGGCGAATTGATATCTATTGGCGTAGCGTTCTCGTGGACGGCTACGGCGCTGCTGAGCGAATTTGGCTCAAAGAGACTGGGAAACCTTACGTTGAACGTGCTGAGAATGGCGCTGGCGCTGCTGTTCTCAGGAGTGTTGTTTATGGTGGTAACGGGCAGTCCGTTGCCCGCCGGGGCCTCATGGGAAGCCGGCGGATGGATGCTGCTATCAGGTCTGGTGGGCTATGTGATAGGCGATTTCTGCCTCTTCCAGTGCTATATCATCATTGGCTCGCGCTTCGGACAACTGTTTATGACGATGGCACCACTGGCAGCTGCGCTGATGGCGTGGGTCACACTGGGTCAGCAGATGACGCTGATGAGCATCGTGGCCATGCTGGTGACGCTCTTTGGTATCAGCATCTCCGTGCTGGGCCGGGGTGAGCATCATAAAGTGTCGCTGAAGTTGCCCCTGAACGGTGTGCTCTTTGCTGTGGGCGCCGCTGTGTGTCAGGGCGTAGGTCTGGTGCTGAGCAAGATTGGTATGGACCACTACGAGGTGTCAGCAGACATGCCCTCGTGGCTCGTTCCCTTTAGTGCCAATTTCTATCGCTGCGTGGCAGGCATCATTGGTTTCTCATTGCTGATGTATGTGCGTCAAGGAATGGCTCCGCTGCGCGAGGCGCTGCACGACAGGAAGGGTCTGGCGGTAGCAACGGCTACCACGATATTCGGTCCCTTCGTGGGTGTAGGTTTCTCACTGATGGCTGTGCAATACACAGGTGCCGGCATCGCCTCTACGCTGATGGCTACGACGCCTATCATCATTATCCTGCCGTCGTACTGGCTGTTTAAGGAGCAAATTACATGGCGCGCCGTAGTGGGTGCAGTCGTCTCCGTTGTAGGTGTCAGTCTCTTCTTCTTAGGATAATACCTGTGAAGATGCGACCCGACTCGATGCCCAGTCGGCGGGCAGAGAAATATGTGTCCGACTGCATATAGGTGCACACGGGCGACATGCTGATGTGCGCATCTGGCACGCCTGCGGAAATCAACTGCAAGCGGTTGCACTCAGGCAAATCAAGATGCCATTTGGAAGGTAAAAGGGAAGAGTGAAAAGTGAATAATTTGCTACCGCAGGGATATTTTTTGCTAATGGAATTCATGTCGAACCCCTCTTTCTCAAAGGCCTGATACACCTCGTCGCCCACCTCGAAACTCTCCAGGTGGATGCCTGGACCTATCTGTGCGATAAGGTCTGCGGGATTGGTGCCGTAAACTTCCGTCATCCTTGCTATGGACTGCTCCACGATGCGCATCACCGTACCTCGCCATCCGGCATGAACGGCACAGACAGCACGCTGTCTGGGGTCATAGAGCAACACAGGGATACAGTCAGCTGTAGAGACGCCGATACACACCTCTTCCACGTTGGTCATCAGCGCATCATAGCCCTCAAGGTCTATATCCCGCTGTTCGTCAACCACGGCTATCCCAGCCTTATGCACCTGATGGGGCATCAGCAGACGGTCGTCGGTAATATCCAGAAGGCGGCACAGCGCCTCGCGATTCTTGCGGATAGCCTCATCACTATCACCACAATAGCGATTGATATTAAACTCGCCATAGCGCCCTGTGCTATAGCCCCCTTTACGCATAGAGCTGAAGGCGGTGAGGCCCTCAGCTATATGATAGTATTGCAGACTTGGTATCTTCATATCCTTGCACCTTTTTGCCTGCAAAGATACGCTTTTTCTGTGAGACAACGGCAGGATTACTTAGCAAACTTTCCGCTGGCCATCACCTTTGCAGAGGCGGTAGTGGTGCTGTCGCTGGCGCTGCGAGTAATGCCACGTGTGTTCCAGTAGCCCCAGTCAAAGCGATTGTCGTAGTTCAGGCGGAACACGATATCCTTTGAGGTGCCGTCGTCCATATAGCCCTCGAAGCGTGAGCTGCTCAGGCGGTAGTCGTTGATATATACGTCGTTCCAACTGTCGGCATAGCGAATGCGGATGCTTCCCTTATAGATATCCCACTCGAACTCGCAGTAGTAATAGTCAGAATAGCGGCTGTTCAGGTCGTAGTCAACCTCATAGCCCCATCCGCTATAGGCACTAGTGCGCTCGAAGTACATCGTGGTGCGATAGCTGTCGCCAGTCAGTCCCCAACGGTCGTAATAGTAGGTATCGATATAGCCAGTCCAAGTGCCGTCGAGTGTACGAGCCTCACTGCGGTCTTCCATATCCTCCCAGAACTCAATATCGCAACTGGTAAACAGAGTCATCGTCAGGATGATCATTGCTGTATAGGTAAAAAACTTCTTCATAGCTGTATCTTTTTAAAGGGTTCAACTTCTTGTTCACATTGCAAAGATAGCAACTATCCGACAGTTGGACAAGGTGTTTCTCCTAATCCTCAGTAGGGATTTTCCTATTTCGCTGAGGGAATCGCATAAGGACAAAAAAAGAATGTACACACACGCGTGCGTACATTCTTTATATATACAAACTTCTTTCTGAGTCTTTACTCAGCTACGGCAGCAGCAGGCTCAGCCTCCTCCAGGCGGTCCTTACGGCTCATAGTGAGATAAGCTGTAGGAGCAGCGATGAAGATAGAAGACAGCGTGCCGAATACAACACCAAGAATCATGGCGAAGGCGAATGAGCGGATGCTGTCGCCACCCAGGAAGAAGATAGTGAGCAGCACGATCAACGTGGTCACTGAGGTGTTGATGGTACGAGCCAGGGTCTGGTTCAATGAATCATTGAACAGACGCTTGCGGTCGCGCTTAGCATAGAGCTGCATGTTCTCACGGATACGGTCGAATACCACCACCTTATCGTTGATAGAGTAACCGATAACGGTCAGGATAGCACCGATGAAGGTCTGGTCTATTTCGAGTGACATGGGCACCCAAGTGTGGAGCAGTGAGAAGAAGCCGATAACAACCAGTGCATCGAGACCCAGGGCAACGATAGAACCGATAGAGAAGGCTACGTTGCGGAAGCGGAGCAGGATGTAGAGGAAGATAGCAATCAGAGCCAGGATAACGCTGATGATAGCGCTACGAGTGATGGTCTTAGCCACAGAAGGACCTACCTTTGTTGAGCTAACGATAGTACCCTTAGAGGTATCCTCTTCGTTGGCAGGAGGTGTACGGAAGTCTTCCTTGCTGGTCTCAGCCTTGATCAGCTCAGCCTTGCTCAGTACGCTGTAGATGCTGTCCTCAATCACGTCGTCAACCACAGGGCTGTTTACGTCGTAGTCCCAGTTGGTAGAGATACGAACGGTGCGGTTAGAAGCATCACCCAGGGCGATGATAGTGGTGCTGGCAGGAGAACCGGGGTTAGCGCTCTGCTCGTCGTTCTGAGCGAATACGCCATCGAATGCAGCACGCACATCCTCAACAGGAACCTCCTTATCGAGTACTACAACATAGTTACGACCACCGGTGAAGTCAATGCTCTTGCTGACGCCACGGAAGAAGAAGCTAATGCAGAATACAACAACAGCGATTGCCCATACAGCGTAAGATACCTTGAATGAGCCCATGAAGTTGAACTTCGTGCCCTGCATCAGGTTCTTAGACAGAGGAGTAGAGAAGGTGAGCTTCTGCCACTTGTCGTTCTTCATCTGACGATCGTAAACCAGACGGGTCATGAATACAGCGGTGAAGAACGATACGCAGATACCGATGATCAGCGTCGTTGCGAAACCGCGGATAGGACCTGTACCAACTACGAACAGGATGATACCTGTGAGCAGTGATGTCAAGTTAGAGTCGAAGATAGCTGAGAAGGCGTTAGAGTAACCCAGGTTCAGGGCCTCCTTGATGTTCAAGCCCTTGCGGAGCTCTTCCTTCGTACGTTCGTAAATCAGCACGTTAGCATCCACAGCCGTACCCAGTGTCAGCACGATACCTGCGATACCAGGCATGGTCAGCGCTGCTTGGAACGAGCTCAGGATACCCAGCGTGAAGAACAGGTTGAACAGCAGGGCACAGTTGGCCAGCATACCAGGAATCCAGTTGTAGAGCAGCACCATCACCACCATCAGCAGCACAAAGGCTACGATGAATGAGATAACACCCTGCTGGATTGACTGAGCACCGAGTGAAGGACCTACCATCTGGTAAGAAGCAACACGCAGAGGAGCAGGCATCTTACCTGAGTTCAGAGTGTTAGCCAAGTCCTTGGTGTCGGCCTGCGTGAAGCGACCAGAGATCTGTGAGCTACCACCAGGAATCTCACCGTTTACGCGAGGAGCACTGTAAACCACCTCGTCGAGGACGATAGCGATAGCGCGACCTACGTTCATCTTAGTCAGATTAGCCCAGATACGGGTACCCTCAGTATTCATCTGCATAGAAACCACAGGACCTACATTACCAATCTCGTTGCTGTAGTCGTCCTTAGCGGTTGTCACCACATCACCTGTCAGAGGAGCCTTTCCGTTAGGATCGTTCACCTTGATAGCATAGAGGTGCAGCACCTTGGTCTTCTTGCCAGTCTCAGGATTCTCGATCTTGCTGACCTTAGCATCCCAATAGAGGCGCATCTCCTTGGGGAGCACCTTCTTGGCAATCTCAGAGTAGATAACCTTGTTGACCTCAGCAGTATCTGTAACGCGGGCATAACCTACGTCGCAGAGGCTCTCTGTGTGATAGGGGTCATTCACTACGAGGTAGTTCAGCAGGCTCTTTGCCTGATCGTTGTTGCCAGCCTCAGCAGCAGCCAGGTCTTTCTTAGCAGCCAGGTCGAGGGCATTAACGGTATCGTTTGCCTCTACAGCCTCTGCCTCAGCAACAGCGGTGGTATCCTCCTTAGCCTCAGCCCTGACGTCGCTGATCTCAGCCAGGTAGGCAGAGTGCAGCTGACCGATGAAAGGCATAGCCTCTTCACGCATGTAGGTCTCATGGAACTGCAGGTCAGCACTTCCTGACAACAGCTTCAGGATACGATCCTTGTCCTTCTTGGCACCTGGCATTTCAACCATGATACGGCTCTGACCGCTCAGCTTCTGAATGTTAGGCTGAGCCACACCGAACTTATCAACACGGGTACGAACCACGGTCTCGGCGTTGTCGATAGCAGCGTCAACCTCTGCCTGCAGGGCAGCGATAACCTGCTCGTCGGTGCTCTTGGTGTTCACCTTGTCACGCATCTGCTGTGTAGCGAAGATGGTGTTCAGCTGACGACCACCACCAAACTCCTTCCAGCGCTCTACGAAGAGGCTGATGAAGTCTGACTGACTCTTCTCCTCGTCCTTCACGGCAGCCTCGAATGCCTTACGGTAGCCCTCGTCGGTCTTGTGACCAGCCAGGAAGTCTACGATGTCAGGCACTGACACTTCCAGAATAACGTTCATACCGCCCTTCAGGTCAAGACCCAGGCCAATCTCCATCTCACGGCACTCGTCAAGACTCCAAGCTCCGAGCCATACATGGTCCTCAGATGACAGCGAGTCCAAATACTCGTCGGCTGCCTTATCTCCCAGTTCAGCGCGCAGTGCCTCAGCCTTGTTTTCAAAATGGCGAGTCACAAACGAGAACGAAAGATAGAAGCAGCACACAAGAATGAGTGCAACAGCAATAAATCTTACAATTCCTTTGTTTTGCATTGTTTTATTTTTAGTTTATTATATATATAATCGCGTTATTGAGCCTGCAAATATAGTGATAATTTTACACATTTGAAAATTTTTTGGCTATTTTCATACATTTTTTATTGATTCCGCGCCTTTTTCAACCAACAAATGACAGGATAATGGTCGCTGGCATCCATTTCGTTATCTACGTAACAGCGTACGGGCTCGTAATCATCTGAGCACATCATATGGTCTATACGGAGATTAAAGCCCTTCCGATTAAATGACAGACCAAGACCGCAACCTGCTGATACAAAGCAGTCATTCAGATGGGTAGCAACGGTATGACGGGTATAGGAAACAGGCGTATCGTTGAAGTCGCCACAGAGGATAATGGGATAGCCACTGTGCGTTTCCACAAACTCATTGACCGTCCTTGCTTGAATCGCACGGTCGGCCATATGCAGCGATAGTTTCTTCAGGATATACCACAACTCAGCCTCCGCAGAATCGCGCTCCACTTCGCCCTTCAGCACCTCCTGATAGCGATTACGCTCCTCACTGGAAAGATGGGTACTCTCCAGGTGGTTGTTGACAACAATAACCGTGTCTTCCTCAACTTGCAGGAAATAGGCTATCGCACCATTGCTTCTCGACGACATGGGGAGGCGTTCCTTACGGATGATAGGGTAACGGGTATGGATGCCTATCGCGTTGAAAATAACGTCATTAGAGAAATGGATGGTATCGTTGTAGGGATAGAGTTCCTTCATCTTTTCAAAGCCACTTCCACCCTTGCCTCCCATGTCTTCCTGCAAACACACGATATCGGCATCTATCCGTTTCAGATAGCCAGCCACCGTATCTACAGCCTGCTCGTATTTATAGTTGCCGCCAAAGCCACAGACATTATACGACACCACCTTGATACCTTCTGCAGGCGGTTCTTTATCAGCATTGAAATTGATAGGGAAATAGGTACGTATGGGTGCATACGCGAGCACCAGTCCCACAACGGGAATCCATACACGTTTCCATTTGAAGATAATCCAGATGGGTATAAACAGGATATTGGCTACTACGGCGAAGGGAAGAAACATGCCCAGACATGCCAGCATAGGATGATCTACAGGGTCAATCCTGTCGCTATAGCCAACCAGCAACAGCAGCAAGACTGTCACCACACTGGCTCCCGTCAGCACGCCAACCAATATATTCTTGATAACCTTCACAAACTCTCAGATCATTTCTCATGACTGGCCTCGAAGAGACGTCTCTTCTCTTCTTTCGACAGACTGTCGTAGCCACTGACGCGTATCTTATCCAGGATTTTGTCTATCTCCTCCTGACGGGCCTTCTTGCGGGCGTTATACTCCAAATCATCCCCAGTACGAGGGTGCGTGGTGGTAGTATTCCATCCAGTATTACCCGTACGACTGGTTCCACTCGTATTTCTTGACCACCTGTCGAAGAACTGACGGGTAGCATCAAAATTGAAATGGCTGTTAGGACGCTTACGCCAATAGAGTATCAGCAGGAAACCAAACAGCATACCTCCAATATGTGCCATGTGGGCAACACCATCACCAACACTAAACATAGCCGAGGTAAACTCAATGACAGCATATATCCCCACAAACCACTTAGCCTTAATAGGTATTGGGAGAGGGAATATAAAAATACGCTCATTGGGGAAAGTCATGCCAAAAGCCAACAGGATACCATAGACGGCACCCGAGGCTCCGATGGTACTTGAGAGGTTCATAATCTGGTCAACAGTCATCAGGCGCTGTCCGTTTACATTCAGTATCTGCGCTGGATCCAGACTCGTCAGACCGTCGGCTGCAAACGAGATATACTGCACCATCTCCTGACACAGGCCTGCGCCTACGCCACAGAAGATGTAATAAAAAATGAATTTCTTAGGACCCCACACATTCTCAATCACGCAGCCAAACATCCACAAGGCAAACATATTGAAGAACAAGTGCGTGAAACCACCATGCAGGAACTGATAGGTGATAAACTGATACACGTGGAAATCGCTGGCCATGAAAAAATGAAGCGCACCCCAGTCCGTCAGACTCTTTCCGCCTAACTCAACCACTGATGCCAACAGATAAACCAGCACGTTTATAATGAGCAGATTCCTTGTTACTATCGGTATATTACGAAACATCTTGTTGATTTACTTTTTATTAGGTTTATTCTTATCTAATTAGTTTCTGGGCGCAAAATTACGAAAAATATCTGTTTTTCAGCACAAAAACAGCCCTTTACACACTTTTTTTCATTAAAAATCAATTTTTTTCGGATTTTTTGTTGGTCGTATGAAGATTTCCTATTATTTTTGCGGTAGATTTTTTTTATAATAACAATTATTATTCACTTTAAAAACCTTTTTTTATTATGAACAAGACAGAATTGGTAGAGAAGATTGCAGCAGGTGCTGGTATCTCTAAGGTAGACGCAAAGAAGGCTCTTGATGCCACAGTAGCAGCTATTAAGGACGCCCTGAAGGCTGGTGATAAGGTAGCTCTCGTTGGTTTCGGTACATTCGCTGTTAGCGAGCGCCCCGCACGTGAGGGTATCAACCCCGCAACAAAGGCTAAGATCAAGATCGCTGCCAAGAAGGTTGCTAAGTTCAAGGCTGGTGCTGAGCTTGCTGACGCTCTGAACTAATTTTTGTAAAGAAAATTATATAGGGATGCACTTTTCGGCGCATCCCTTTTTTATTTTCCTTCCGTTTTTTCAAATCCTTCATCCCCAGACAAGTATGTGGTTCTTACTCTTCATGATACTTCCCTTTGCAGGACTTGCCTATGTTGGTTGGCATATATGGGTGCTACTGCCATTGGCCAGTATATGGAAAGGCTTGATTCTGACAACAGGCATCGCTTGTTTCTTCATGCTGTTCCTCAATTTCAGTGGCGCTTTGGAGAAAATGCCCCTACCCCTTTCCCGTATTCTCTATGAGACAGGTACCACGACGATTCTTGTCCTGCTCTATCTGGTCATCCTGTTCCTGGTGCTCGACCTGGGCCGACTTGTGCACCTGGTACCTCGTTCGTGGCTTTATGCCAACGGGGTCACATCGGTGGCTATCCTGGGGATGATGCTCACCGTGTTTCTCTGCGGAAATATCCATTATCACAATAAGGTACGCGTGGCGCTGAACCTGCAGACCACGAAACCCCTGAAGAAAGACTACACCATCGTGATGGCCAGCGACCTGCACCTGGGTTACCATAACACACGCAGCGATCTGGCCAAATGGGTGGATATGATGAATGCCGAACAGCCTGACCTCATTTTGATTGCCGGCGACATCATCGACATCAGCGTACGCCCGTTGTTTGAAGAAAAGATGGCAGAAGAATTCCATCGCCTGCAGGCTCCCGTCTATGCCTGTCTGGGTAATCATGAATACTATAGTAACGAACCACGCGCACAGCAATTCTATACTGATGCAGGCATCCATCTGCTAAAAGACTCATGCGTTGTTGCAGACGACCTCTGTATCATTGGACGCGATGATCGTACCAATAGGCATCGCCTAGCCATCAGAAAACTGATGCAGCAGGCCGACAGTACGAAATATCAGATTCTGCTGGATCATCAGCCCTATTATCTGGAACAAGCTGAGCAAACAGGTATCGACTTCCAACTGAGCGGACATACCCACGAAGGACAGATCTGGCCTGTCTCATGGATTACCCATCGTCTCTACGAATGTTCATGGGGCAGTTATCAGCGAGGCAACACCCACTATTACGTCAGCAGCGGTCTGGGCATCTGGGGAGGCAAATACCGTATTGGCACCCAGTCGGAATATATCGTCTTGAAACTAAAATCCAAGCGCCAGTAGCTCCTGAGTACTGAAACTCCCCAAAAACAAAAATCCTCTGTAAGAACTTGTCCTACAGAGGATTGCTTTTTAAAGCTTGTACCCAGACCCGGGGTCGAACCGGGACGGGTTGCCCCACTGGTGTTTGAGACCAGCGCGTCTACCGATTCCGCCATCTGGGCTCTAAAAGCGGGTGCAAAGATACGAAGTTTTTTTGAATTACGCAAAATAATATGAAAAAAAACATGAAAATAGTTGCATTTGTCAATGTCTTTTTGTAATTTAGCCCCCAAATTAATGAACTATTAATCTGCTATATGAATATTTCAAAAAGTAACTACTGTATTATACTTGCTGGTGGACGTGGAAAAAGGCTCTGGCCTTCAAGCAGGATGGAGCGTCCCAAACAGTTTTTAGATTTCTTCGGAACAGGTCGCACGCAGTTGCAGGACACCTTCTGTCGCATGACTTCCATCGTGCCCAAAGAGAATATATATGTATGCACGTGTAAGGAATACGAGCATTGGGTGCACGAACAACTGCCAGAGCTGCAGGACGGATGTCTGATGATAGAACCAATCAATCGTAATACGGCAGGTAGTGTGGCCTGGGCTATGCTGAATATCCAGAAGCGCGACGAGAACGCCAGCATCGTGATAGTGCCCAGTGATCAGTATATCACCGGCGAGGATGCCTTTAAGCGCAACGTCATCGATGGCCTGGATTTGGTAGGACAGAAAGATATGGTGCTGGTAATGGGTATCAAACCCACGCGTCCTGAACCTGGTTATGGTTATATCCAGATGGGAAGTAATGGTGAGTTTGACCACGTGTATCGCATCCAGTCGTTTGTAGAGAAGCCAGAACGCGAGTTTGCCCAGATTTTCATGGACAGTGGCGAGTTCCTATGGAACACAGGTCTTATCCTGAGTAATGCCAGACACCTGCGCCATTGTCTGCGCGAACTGTTTATGGAACTCTTCGCCCCAGGCATGTGCGAGAACCAAAACTACACCATCGATCAGGTTATCGGCTATATAGAGCGCAACTATGCCTCCCTGCCCAATGTGGCTATAGACCAAGGTCTGCTGCAACAAGGTAATCAGGTCTATGTGATGCAGGTTGACTTTGGCTGGGCCGATATGGGCACCTGGCATTCCATCTATGAGTTTATGAGTCACGGCACAGATGATAATGTGGTGCTCGACTCAGAAGTGATGATGGACGACTGCAAGGGCAACATCATCAAACTGCCCAAGGGTCATATCGGCATCATCAACGGATTGGAAGGCTATATCGTGGCCGAGGAAGGCGACGTACTCCTTATATGCAAAAAGAGCGACTCATCGTCGCTCATTCGCAAGTATGTCAACGAGGTTGGCATACGTTATGGGGAGGAATTTATTTAAAGATGAGAGATTTTACTAAATTCTGCGAGAATTTTGTCTGCTATCTGCTGCATTTCCTCATTGGGGAGATGCAGCTTTTCTTTGCGGAAATCTACGTCGCCCTCGCTGTTCATAGGAATCAGATGGATATGAGCATGAGGCACCTCAAGACCCAGCACAACCTGAGCCACCTTCTTACAGGGAAAAGCCTTCTTCAGGGCTACAGCCACCTGCTTGGCAAACACCTCAAACTCTGCCAACTCGTCATCGTCCATATCGAAGATATAGTCAACCTCACGACGAGGAATCACCAACGTGTGACCTTTTGCCACAGGGTTGATATCAAGGAAGGCATAGAACTTCTCGTTCTCTGCACATTTGTAGCTGGGAATCTCACCAGCAGCAATCTTACTGAAAATATCCATAATCAATATTTATCCAACTGTAATCTTCTCAATGCGGAGCTTGATGGTGCCGCGTGGAATCTTCACCTCCACCTCGTCGCCCACCTTATGGTTCAGCAAACCCTGAGCAATAGGTGTCTGGATAGAGATCTTTCCCTCGCGCAGGTTAGCCTCGCTCTCACTCACGATGGTGTAGGTCATGCGAGCCTTGTTGGCCAGGTTGGTCATCTCCACCTTCGACAGAATCTGTACAGAGTCCGTGCTCAGACGTGATGTGTCTACAATCTTTGCCTCTGATATCTGTTGCTTCATCAGGTTGATCTTAGACTCCAGATGAGCCTGTGCCTCCTTAGCAGCCTCGTATTCGCTGTTCTCACTCAGGTCGCCCTTATCGCGTGCTTCTGCGATGGCAGCCGATGCTTTTGGACGTTCAACGCCTTCTAAACGTTTCAGTTCAGCTATGAGTTTATCATAGCCTTCTTGTGACATGTAAGCCATAATTCTATTGTTTTTTGTTTTATATTATCTTAGGTATCTCCTCGGTCGGCAAAAAAGAAAGAATCCCGACTGTTCTCCCAAGTCGGAATCCTCATTATCGCCATTTTGTCTTAACCGTTTGCAAAGATAAGCCTTTTTTCCGAATCGACCAAATTTTTTGAGGGGAATTATTTTTCTGCCCGTTTACGCTCACCCAGCAAAAGATCGTTTCTCAACGAGCAACTCGACGTTTCTCTATGAGTAACTCGTCGTTTCTCTGACAGCAACTCGACGTGTTACAAAAAAGCATTCTTTTCTAAACCACATAGCATTTGCTCTGTTTTTACGTGACATGATTGTTTTTAGGAAAAATACCAAAGAAAAATTTTGATGTTTCTCGAATTGTTTGTACATTTGCCAGCAGAAAGTAAACCATTCATTGGTAACCATAAAACCCAAATGAGAAAATTATTTGTTACTGCATTTATCACCATTACCACTTTTGCTCTTACAAGTTGTGGTGGCAATTCCCAGAACGTAGAAAAAGAAGGACCTCTGGATTTCTCTGCCGTCTGGACCAGTCATCAAGACTATGTTTTAGGCTATGTTGGTGAGAACTATCAGCGTTTCTACTTCCTGATTGACAGCATCAAGATGAATACAGAGGATACACTTCATTATCATGTTTGGGGAAAGTATCGCATCAAGGATAGAGTCTCAAGTTATGAAGGAAGGGTTTGTATCCTTGGAGAAATTTCGACATTGCCCAAGAAATACCAGGTAGATGAAGAAGTTAATCCTCAAAGTGGTACCCAGATATATGGTATTACCTCTGAATGGAATCTTAACGCCATTGATATCAACGAAAGAATCAAGGGTAAGATGATATCAACCTTCTATATAAAAGATGGTAAGGCTGTGTTCGATGATATAGACCATTATAGCGACTCATTTTGCAACAATCAGTTTGAAGGTGTATTGTCTTCGCCAACCACCAGCGAACAGAAATGCTGTTGGGGTGCCTGTCGCATTCCTGACTGTGGCGACTTAGACATTGGCGAAGGTGAATTCTTACCCAATGAGAAATATCTGACCTATGGATGGCAGTCCTATCATGATGCTTCTGTTGAGGGCACAGAAGAAGGCTGGGAAAAAGAAATCCAGAGCCGATGGAATTTAGAGTCAGATACAATACATCAGGTTTCAACCTCAAAATAACAATCATGCTACAACTTCTCAAGAAAACAGTTTTTTTAATCCTTGCAGCCCTCTCTGTTGCTGCATGCAGTAGTAGTGATCCTGAATATGTGGACCCTGAGGCCCACGAGAAGACCATACAGCTGAATGAGAAATATGGTCCTGTGCTGGTGGGTACCTGGCACTTCGAGAAGATTGGTGAGAAACAGCGCTATTTCGAGCGACTGACATTTCAGGCAGACGGCACGCTGACAGGGATGCGGAAATGGCAAAAGCGCGAACTCGTCACCATCAATGGCGAACAGGTCTATACCGATTGGGAGGATGTGGAACTGGGTGGCTGGGAAGACGAAGACGTCAAGCAGAACGGCACTTTCTCCGGCACCTGGAAACTGCGCTACTGGGATCCCTATGGAGATGGGAAGCAAAACTATCTGGAACTTTCTGCCAAATACGATAATAAGGATATTGACTTTGCAGCCTACCAGTATAATGCCGTCTTCGACTATGCCGACGAGACGACACTCCGCTTCAAGAGCTATTATATAAGTGGTGAAAATGGCTGGATGATTTTCCAAAGAGGAGAAGCCGAACCAAGCTTCTAAAATTTTTTTTCTTTCGTTTGCAATGTTTCTGTCATTTTCTGCGTATATATAAATGTAAGACTAAAATAATCATGACAGAAACCGAGACAAACCTCATAGCGGGACTGCTTAAGAAAAGTCCCAAAGCCCAGCAGCAGATGCTCGACCTCTATGGTCGTGATGTCTTTGCACAGGTGGTGCGAATCGTCTCTGTCATCGAGAATGCCGAAGAGGTCTATCAGGATGTCTTCATCAAGGTCTTTAATAATATAAATAGGTATAATGCCGAAAAATCCTCGCTCAAGACCTGGATTTCGCGCATAGCCTATAACGAGTCTATCAGCTTCCTGAGACACAAAGGGATGCCAGTCGTCTACTTTGAAGATCAGGGCGACAAGGCCGAGGTATTATCAGATACGGAGGTGGACGAGACCTTCGGACATGCCAACCAGGAAACGGTACAACTGATCCGAACGGCATTGAAATATCTGCCTCCTGACGAGCGAGCCATCATCACAATGTTCTATTATGATGAACTGAGCTTAAAGGAAATTGCCGACATCACAGAGTCGATACCGTCAACTATCGCCTCGAAACTAAGCAGAACGAGAAAGAAACTTTGTAGAATCATAAAAATGTTACAGTCATGAACGAGGACAAACTCAAAACTTTATTGGAGCAGGACAAGAACCTGCGCGACGCCATCCGGATGGAAGAGGCGGAGGGTCCTCAGATGCCTGCCGACCTCAACGCCCGCCTGATGCAGAAGGCTCAGCGCCTTTCTGTGAAGGAGAAGAGCAAGAAGAAGTGGTGGCCCTGGATTGCAGCAGCCTGTGTGGCTGGCTTCATGATGGTGTATCTGACCCCACCAAAGGATACGACGATGGGAACAGACACGAATCAGGAAGTAGCCGTAAAGGCGGAGCCCAGGCAGACGGAGCCTCAACAGAACATTCAAGAGGATATCATCCTGCCAGAAGCACCTGTGAAGGAAGCGCCTAAACAGATAGCACAGAGCACGCCTGCAAAGCCTAAGAAGCAGCAGACGCCTGTTGTCGCAGAGCCGCAAATAGCTCAAGAAACAGCTCCTACAGAAACGCTCAAGGCAGAAACACCAGCTATCGCTCAGGCAGCCACCACAACACTGACAGAACGCGACGTCCCCATTACCCGTCCAGAGAACCTGAAGTACACCCCAGAGGAGATGGCCCTGATGAAGAAACAAGCTAACGAGGCCTACCTAAAATGGGTGGAACTGGAACTGGAAATCGCAAAATATCATTTAGAGCAAACTGCTCAGAAATAATGTGAAAATGTAACATTTTAAAAATGTAAAAATTAAAATTACGAGATATGAAACGTATATTCATCATGCTGCTCATTGCTTGCAGCGCCATAACAACCATTAGTGCCGATCCGTTGGCAAATCCTCAGAAGAAACCTGAGACCGTTATCGCTACCCTGAACGCCATCATCGCTAAGTTTGGCCTGAACGAAGGACAGGTATATTCCGTGAATCGCAACCCCAATACGAGTATCATCGAGTCGAGTACGAAGATTGTGCCTTTCCGCTGTTCAGCCAACAGTATGCAAAACGATAATGTGCTGAAGGCTGTGGCTCTGAACTTCCCCAAAGAGGAACCTCTGGCTTATCAGTTCCTGCATATCCAGCCTGGCAGTAATAAGAATTTCCAACTGAAAGTTGTCTCCGACAATGGTACTGGCAGCAGCATACGCATTCGTACTAAAAAGAATCAGGAGATGTGGCTCATGTGCTGCAAGAATCCTGAGAACCCTACGTTGCGCGATGCCTATGCCGTCACTTGGGAATACATGCACGACCAGAAGAATCAGGTATTGGGCACCGTGTATATGATTACCTCGCTGCGTCCCGACCTCTTCGAGAAAAGTATGAGCACTGACCTCTACGCGAAAGATCAGGATGGTTCAAGAATGAGGTTCACCCTCGAAGGCCGTGTAGGCGATGACCTGAAGGATTCTCTCTACGTGTTCTATATAGCTGAAACGGCTGAGCAGCTCAACAATGCTACAGACGATAGCTTTACATTTACGATGCCTGTCATAAACGGCCGTTTCGGTATCTCTGTTGAAAATGACAAGCCTTTTGTAGGTCGTATCCGTACGGTGATGCCCGATGGCTCGCTCTGTCAGCTGTGGACAAACATCGACTGTGTGCCTGGTGAGACCTATCATATCACCACTCATAACGGTTG
>Ga0310695_10006209_pt1 | contig 19961 bp, 9 predicted proteins | sample RumenRJG_04DNA_FD_203882 | JGI IMG/M metagenome (GOLD analysis project Ga0310695, IMG submission 203882) | Bovine rumen microbial communities from Lethbridge, Alberta, Canada - RJG_04 (v2) (version 2) | ecosystem: Host-associated > Mammals > Digestive system > Stomach > Rumen | place: Canada...
TTACCCGAACATGAGGTAAAGATTCTTCAAGAGCTGATAGATCGTTTCAATTATCTTTTAGATTATGATTTTCATTTTATTAAGAAGCACAATTATCTCAATTTATGGAAAAAGGGACTCGCTCTATTCGATTACCAATCGAATTCTTTAGTCTATTCTTTGTTCCCTATTAAATTCGGAGAAAATTCTTTGCTCATAAAGAGAATCCCGTATGATTCCATAAAAGGGTTAATGGGGATTGATACAAGTATTCTCAATGCACAAGACTATGTTTCTCAATACCTATTAAGCAATCCTATTAAGAAGAATCCGTCGTTATTTGTTTCTAACTTGATTAAGGCAGAGTGCGAAAAGATGCTTAAGTCCCACGATGTCCTGCCAGAAGACGAGTTGTTCTATACTGAATACATAAAGGCCTTATTTAGCGACCGCTCGTTAGCCAGTCAATATACAGAGGATATCGATTCTTTGATTATAATTGTTAGTCGTAGAGGACAAATTTCGCGTAAAGTAAGTGGTTTTTCAATCAACACCCTTAGGGCTCTTCATTACTTAAAATGGCTGAAACAAAAAGGCTTAGACAAACTACCCGAATTATATCCCCACCGGGATATAAAGAATCCCACATCAAGCTCTTATGCGAGTTATTATTCTTATGAATGCGCTAAAAGAAAACTGCAGATAGTTTTTACAAAAGCAATCGAACAGTATACTTCATTTATAAACAAACATTTTGCTCGAATAAAAGACAAACTGCTCATTTATAAAGGTGCTGAATACTTAAGGGTATTTCTCAATCAGTCAAACGGACATCTGATGGCTATGGCAATAATGTATAAAAGGAGGGATGGGGAAAGAACTGGTTCGATAATTATAGATTATGAGTCCGGCGATCCTTTTAAAAACAGAGAACACATTGTTAATAAAAACGGCGAAGATTATGTGTGTATAGGGTTACAGTCTCTTCAACCAAGTGTCCTGGTGTATCAAGATTTGAATCTTATCTCGGCATTTGACCTGTTTTTGAAAGAGGCCTTTGATAATTACTTTGGCCAGGCGTTAAACATTACACCATTGGAAGCCATTTTTTGAAGATCGTAAAACCCTTAGGGCTTTTTGCTCAGTTCTTCGGAATGTACTCGGTTCTTCCACTGACAGCATCATCCAAGATTGCTTCCACGAAATCGTCTGCTGCAAGGTTTAGGATTGTTTCCTGGACCTTGCTTTCGTATTCAAACACTACTTCGCGGATTCGGACCTGCCCCCAATGACGGGATTCCAGCCATGCATCTTCAAAAGGAAACACAATAGAGGTATTCGGCTCCGGATTCTCCGGAAGCTGCTTTTCAAGTTCGTCTAATGATGAAATAATCTTTCCTTCTGCATTACGGATGAAATGATCCTTCGTGTCGACGGGGAAATGGGTTGCTGCTTGCCAATAGTCTGCTTTATCAAACTGAAAACTGGCGTAGAAATTACGTAGCTTGTCAAGATCAAAATTGTGCTCGGCTATCCAGCCTTCGTCAATAAGGAACAGAGTGTGCCTAACGTCCGCATGAACAACGGTAGTGATAGACCCTATTGTTTCATTCCATGCCGGCTGGCGAACTACCTTCAGGGAAATACCATATTCAGCTGCGAATTTCTTCGCACCGTCCTGATACCCCTTCCTGGACACCATAATACCGTTGACATTATTTAGATCTGCCAACACACCCTGGAAGTCACGGACCTTTCCGACGGGAACAAGAGAGTCATAATTCTTACATTCAATGGCCACACGATGCAAGTTACCGGCAATCTCATACTCCCAATACACATCAATCTGATGCTTGCAGCCAGACCTGCCCTCTAGCTTTACATTATGCCGCACCTCGGTCGGCTTGAGAACGTCATTGTTCACAAGTTTCTGATAGATTCTTTGTGTGAAAAGTTCAAAGCCGATGTCTGGATTCATAATGGTGTCTCCTTTATCTTCTTACAAAGTTAGGAATAAAACCAAGACTTCCAGATAAAGCCCATTATCGATGTCTCCAAAATGCGTATATCTTCGAACAACTTTTTATTGGGCCATTTTCGCGTTTTTGGGATATTTTTTGGGATACTTTTTACTAAAAATGCCCCGCAGAGTATTCTGCAAGGCATTTCGGCGGAGAGGACGAGATTCGAACTCGTGGTACGCTTGAGACGTACGTCGGTTTAGCAAACCGGTGGTTTCAGCCACTCACCCACCTCTCCAGGGGGACTGTGCCGATGGTTTTGTCAAACCTTGCTTTCGGTCCGGACTGCAAATATACAAATAAAAATGATTTTGCAAAAAGTCTTGATATTTCCCGGATTGTTTTTTCGGAGAAGATCATATTCTAGAAATCACCAAAGGTGACATCAAGACAATCGCTTACAAAAACATTCCAGACCCTGTATTCAACGAACTAAAGAACCTATTAGCTATCGATATTCCAGGGTTCATTAAGTCTTCCACTTACTTAGGATGGTCAGAAACAGTTTCAGGCAAACATCCTGAAACGGCTTTTTTCGTTTACTACCACAAAAAAGAAACGAAAGACCTCATCTTATGTCTTAGGAATATGAAGTCAAACAGCCATTATAAACCTTATGCTATCATAAGCAAAGAAAAACTCCTGATTGATTTGGGAGAAAGAGAAATACATACAGGAAAACCGGATCGATAGTTTGCTAGACCCGATGACGGCGCTACTCTACTAAAGATCCGGTTCCTTTGCAAAGATACAAAAATAAATTATTTCGCAATAGGACCGGAGGAAAAAGATTACACTCCCACGAGATACTTGCTGCCGGGGAGGAGGGAGACGAGCTTCACCGCAACGGCGCTGCAAATATAAGATAGGACAGCTATCGCGGGGATGGCGATGGCGACGGGGATCGTGGGGTTGGCGACGTCGCCACCAATGATCCAGGTGGCTATCGGGGCGAGGAAGAACATGTGGACGAGGTACATTCCGAAGGTCAGCCGCGCCAAACGGGAGACGAAGCTCTCCTTCCCAGCGGCACCCGCGGCAGCGTCCTTCCCCATCCCTATGCAACTGAACATCAGGAAAAGTCCGAAGGTCTGCATCAGGACGTTTGGCGTGCAGAAGGGCCATGACCATTCGATCTCGGGGGTCGGGATAAGGACTCCCGGGGTTCCTTTCAACCAGAATGACCAGCCGGTGAAGGCGCCTCCGACAAGGAAGCATAAAAGCCCGACAGTCAACCGTTTCCGGCGGTCCCAATCGAGATGGAACCGGATATAATGCGCAAGGACGAGGTACCCCAGATAGCCGGAGCAATACCAGAAAGCGCCGAAATTATTCCAGAAACATTCTCCCCAGAGTTCAGGGGTGATGAACCTGAACCAAGGGATAAAGGTCGTGAATATGAAGAAGCCCAGGAAGATCCTCTCGTCTTTCGCGGATACTTTCTCAAGCCATGGCGAGACCACCGGGATAATGATGTAGAGGCTTATCAGCGGATACATGAACCAGAGGTGACCGGCCATCGAGGGGAAGTTGAAGGGCAGCAGTTTGAGATCAGCCAGGGACTGCTCCCATGTCATCCCGCCCCAAAGCAGAGGAAGGAAGGTGTAGAGGAGAAGGAAGAACACGAACGGAGGAAGGATCCTACCGAAGCGGTGCTTGTAGAACGAGGTCATCGTCTGGCCGGGTTTCATGGGGACGAGCAGGAAGGCTGAGACGATCATGAAGAGCGACACGGCGGCCCTGCTGACGAAACCGTCATAGAAGGACACCCAAAACCTATTCGATTCATTGGCCAGCATCGAGACGTTCCCGGCCAGTCCGGAAGAGTCCGCGCCATAGAAATTCTCGCTCGCATGAACCAGCATCACCATCAGGCACGCGACAACCCTGATCCAGTCGATAAACTCGATCCTCTTATTCATATTCAATTAATACTAAGATTGAAAATGCCGCGTACTGTGGCAAGATCCGCGCCGAGGACTTCCTTGGCGACGGGGGCGAGGGCCTCGAAGTCTCCTTCAAGGTGGAAGGTGCATTGCGCATGGGTCAGGCTTTCTCCAGGGGCGAGGGCGGCTCCGGGCGAGGAAGTCTCGATCTCGTAGAAAGGACCCATCACCTCGCCGGTCTCGGTGGGACCGTCGTTGTAGGAATTGATCACATCGCCACCGAAGCAGTTCTCCTGCGGTCCCCATTGGGCATTAACGTAATCCCTTGGTCCTGAGGGCACTGAGTATTTAAGGATATTCAGGACGCCCTCTCCGGAATCATAGCTTCCGCAAAGGCCGCAGGCGCTCCCGTCCGGAAGGCCGATCTTGGAGCGGAACTTTCCGTCGATCCGGAAATATATCATCCCGTCCCGGACGATCAGCCGGTCGGCGGGGATTTTTCCGAAATATTCATCATTGACCTTCTTCCCCTCAAACGCTTCATTATAAGGAATGAATACGACGGTCGAGGGGGACGGGGGATACATTCCCAGAAGCCAGACAGACGGCATGCCGGTCTGCTTGGTCCAGGCTTCCTGTCCGAGGTTTGTCAGGGTGTTGGCGGTGCGATAGGCAACAGGTCGGATGCCCTCGGGGAGTTTTATTCCCAAAACAGCCTCTATCCCAGCGGCTTCCAGAAGATTGACCTCCCTGCGTATCCCGATTCGGAACTCCCGCCCGGACGCGTTTTTAAGGACAGTCTCTTTCGTGAATATGGCTTCCGACTCGCTGGCGGATTCCACCTTGAAAGGTTCGGAATCGATGACGGCGGGGACATCCCAGTTGGCGAAGACCTGCTCCTCCTCCGGCCTAAAGAACCAGGAGAACGGGCCGCCTTCGGGACCGAGCCAAAAGCGTTCCTCTCCCCCGAACGGATTGAACTGGGGATTCGCGAACCCGGCGGCGATAGCCTTCCGGCTGATCCAACCGAAACTTTGGCCCTGAAGGCCGCTGGCCGCCGATGTCATCACCCTGCCCTGAAACTCAGGCACAAGCGACACCCTCGCCATGCCATCCGCCGAGACCAGCTCCACCACATTCAAACCTTTAGACTTGATAAAATCCAGATCCTGACCGTATGATCCCATGTCACAAAGTATTATAAACACAAATATAATTAACTCGAGCCGGAATATTACTATATTTGAGAAATAAACCCTACGCTGATGAATATCCGAACCACATTTCTCGCACTGATAACCATATTATTAACAGCTCTCGGGGCTTCCGCCCAGGAGACGCCGAGCCGGCATGCGGTGCCGGGACAGAGATACCTGAAAGAATACTGGGGACGCTCGGATCTTTACCTCCAGCACCAGGCCTTCTACATGCTGGACCTTGCGGACAAGGCCCTGGACGCGAACCCTCCGGCTTTGAAAATAGGCCGGGAGCGGGAGATGGCCATGCTGATGCTGGACGCCGTGACCCATGAGCCCGCCCCGATCGACAACCCCGCCGTGCTGGACTACCTCGCCCGGAGGATGGACAAAGTCCTGGAGGATCTTGACAAGCCTCTTAAGGGACGGAAGTCCTTGAGAATATACAAGTTATACAACTGCGGGATGCTTTTCCGGACCAGGGACCTGACCATCGCCGTGGACCTCAACGGCCGTGACGGGAAGCTCATTCCGGACGACATAATGAGAAAGATCGTCGGGCATGTCGATGTCCTCTTCTACACCCACAACCATTTCGACCACTGCGACAACCATGTCCGGGACTTCTGCCATAAGGCCGGAGTGCCGATCTACGCCACGGACGAGATATTCAAGAACGACATCCAGGTCAACCATGTCCGCAAGGACGACCTCTACACCTTCGATTTGGAGCTCCCCAATGGAAACATCACCGTCAATGTCCTTCCGGGCCATCAGGATGCCGTCCAGAACAACATCTGGATCGTCACTATGCCTAACGGCAAGGTCGTCGGCGCCACCGGAGACCAGTGGCTGAGTGGAGGAGAAGACCTTAAATGGCTGAAGGATATTCATTCAAGACTCCCCCGGATCGATGTACTCGCCATGGACTGCTGGATCCACGACTTCGACGAGCATGTCGCGGATTTCAATCCCCGCCTCCTCGTCTCCCAACACGAGAACGAGATCGGGGCCCACGGGATCGACCACCGGGAGGCCTATTGGATGACGATATTCAAAAACACGAAAGTCCATCAAAGCCAGACCCCCTGGCTCCTCATGACCTGGGGAGAATGGTTTGACTACAAATAGCTATTAATTAGCATCTTAGAAAATGCGCAGGAAAAAAGTTAAACTTTCCCTGCGCATTTTTCATTTTTTATGCGTATTTTTAACCTTGAACACAATTAACCACACGATTATTTTAACACACAATAACTAATCACACTAAGTTTAACAAACCTATCTTCTTATGCGTACAGTTGTCTCCACAGCTACAAAGCTGCTATTGACCGGACTGTTCTTATGCTGCACATGGCTTTCCATGTATGCTCAGAACACTATCCGAGGGACAGTCACAGACGAGAATGGTGAGCCCATTATCGGTGCGAGCATCGCTCTTGTCGAAGATGCCACGAAGGGAACAATTGCTGACCAAAACGGTAATTTCTCCCTTGTCGCCTCACCTGGGAACACCCTCAGGGTCTCTTCTATCGGATTCAAGACGATTGACATCAAGGTCGGGAACCAGGATGTTATCAACATCGTTCTCGAGAACGACATCGACCTTCTCGAGGATGCCGTCGTCATCGGTTATGGTACCGCTCGAAAGGCTGACCTGACCGGTTCGACATCCTCCCTCACAGGAGAGCGGATCAAGAACACCAGCTCACCTCAACTCTCCACACAGTTACAGGGCCAGATGGCAGGTGTCCAGGTTACCCGCTCAACCGGTGACGCCGGGAGCGGAGCGACTATCCGTGTCCGTGGTATCACGACCATGTCCACTAATGACCCTCTGGTCATTATCGATGGTATTCCCGGAAGCCTCGGAGATGTGGTTTCTGAGGATGTCCAGGACATCCAGGTCCTTAAGGATGCGGCAAGCGCGGCCATTTATGGATCCCGTGCCGCCGCTGGTGTTATCCTGGTCACCACCAAGAGGGCGAAATCAAAGGATTTTCACCTCAACTACAACTTTGAGTATGGTATCGATACCCCAACCACCCGTCCGGAATTCGTGAACGCCGTCGAGTGGATGGACGGAGCCAATGAAATGAAATTCAACGACGGCTCCGGAAACAGGTATTCGGATTATGCAAAGGATTTCCTTGACAGCTATCTTGCGAACCATGAGAAGGATCCCGACAATTATCCCAACACCAACTGGGATAGCTACCTGAGGAAGAACTGGGGACACCAGCGCCACTCTTTCAACCTGACCGGCGGTACCGAGAAATTGAAGACCAACGTCAGTCTCAATTACTTCAAGTCAGACGATATCCTGGAGAAGGCAAGATACGACAAATACAATATCCGTACGGCCAACGACTACCAGATCAACGACTGGATCCACGCTTCTGCCGACATCGCTTTGATCTATTCCAAGAACGATACTCCCTCCGGAAGCGTGAACTCATATATCCAGAAGGCTCCTATCTATGCCTGCTACTGGGCAGACGGCGAGCTGGCAGATGCCAAGGACGGAGATAACCCCTATGCCGAGACCTTGCTCCACGGACATAACTTGGGAGAGAATTTCAAGATGACCGGCAAGATCCAACTTGACCTCACCCCGGTGAAGGGTCTCACGATAACTGCCGCTGCTGCACCCAACTTCTCCTTCTATAAAGGAAAATCGCACAGCAAGTTCTACAAGATGCGCCGCCTCGACGGCTCCTATGTGTCCTCTGCAAAGACATCGGTCAGCGAGAGCAGAAATGATTCCAGGTCCCTGACGATGCAGTTCTATGCGAACTACAAACTCCTTCTGGGCAACCATTCCTTCGGAGCCATGGCCGGATACGAGGACTATACCTACATGTGGGAGAACAATGGTTCATCACGTAACAATTACACCCTGGACAACTATCCATACCTCAACCTCGGTCCTGCCGACTACCAGTTCAACAGCGGCAATGCCGGACATAACGCTTACCGTTCGGGATTCGGCCGACTGATGTATTCCTTCGCCAACAGGTATCTTCTCCAGGCCAACTTCCGAGCTGATGGTTCCTCCCGTTTCGCCAAGAGCAACCGCTGGGGATACTTCCCTTCATTCAGCGCCGGTTGGGTAATCTCCGAAGAGCCCTTCTTCAACAATCAGGGATTCATGAATTTCCTGAAACTGCGCGCTTCCTGGGGTAAGCTCGGCAACGAGCGTATCGGTTCCGAATTTCCCTACCAGGCTTTGCTGACATTCAGCACTAATCCAAGGATTCCGAATAATAAGACCGGTGTCAACGATATCGCCCAGACTGCGGCCCAGATCACCTATGCAGTGAACGACATCTCCTGGGAAACCACCACGACCTATGGCGCCGGAGTCGACATGAGCATGTTCAACAGCCGTCTCAGACTCTCCTATGACTGGTACTACAAGAAGACCGAAGACATGCTCCTTACCATCGGTTTCCCGTCATACTTCGGTTACAACGCTCCGGAAAACAATGCCGCCGATATGTATACCAAGGGATGGGATTTCGAGCTTTCCTGGAATGACCAAATCGGTGACTTCAGCTATGGCGCCAGCTTCAACCTTTCCGACTACAGGTCAAGGATGGGCTATATGGCGGACAAGCAGAGTTTCTCAGGATCCAAGATAACTGAGGAAGGTTCCTACTATCAGGAATGGTATCTCTACCAGAGCATGGGTATTATCCTTAATGAAGCTGCAATGACCGAAAACGGACAGAAGATTCCTGTCCTTACAGCCAATGACAAGCCGGGATGTATCCGCTATGAAGATATAGACGGTGACGGGAAGATCACTGCTTCCAATGACCGTGTCCGTTCCGGGAACTCCTTGCCGGAACTGCTCTATGGCGGCTCCATCTGGGCATCATGGAAGGGCTTCGACTTCAATCTCTCATTCCAGGGCATCGGTCATCAGAACGCTTACTGGTCTTGGGGCTCACAGCCTTATCTCTACACCGCCTACGCCTGCCCGAAGATCCTGCTCGACAGCCATTGGAGCACTGACAACTCCGATGAGGTTAATGCAAAGGTCAAGTATCCTATGATCACTACCAATACAAGCAACGTATATGCTGCCAGCACTTTCTATCTTTTCAACGGTGCATACTGCCGCGTCAAGAACATCACCTTGGGCTATACCATTCCTCAGAATATCACCAGGAAGATCAGCCTCAACAAGGTCAGATTCTATGTCGCCGCAAATGATCTGCCTGCCATGTTCCATAATTATCCGAAGGGTTATGACCCTGAATGGAACAAGACGGGAGACTATATCACCACATCCACAATTTTCGGTGTCAACATTACATTCTAAATCGAAAGCATCATGAAAAAGATAATTAACTTTATTATAGGAGTTGTAGTTGTCTGCGGTCTTGGTGCCTGCGCCAATCTTGACATTAACCCGCTGTCCGAAGGTTCCAGTGAAAACTGGTATTCCGATGAGACCGAAATACAGATGTCTCTCAATGACCTTTGGCGTCCCGACTTCTTCCCTATTGACGAAGTGTTCTGGAGTGATGACTGTTTGTTCAGGGACGGCAGCAATGAGATAACCGCCGGAACGATGACTTCGCAGTCTTCCACCCCGTCCACAAGATGGTCAACCATGTATAAGGGTATTTCCCGCTCGCAAAAGATCATCGCGGCCCTGGAAGGAGGCAAGGCCACCGGCGTCTCTGAGGCCAAGGTCAAGAGTTTCCTGGGGCAGGCCTACTTTATGATGGGCTTCGCATACGGAGAACTTACGATGTATTTCGGCGATTGTGTCCTTTCCAAGGCGGACATGACTCTTGATGAAGCCTTTACGGCCTCACGGTCACCTAAGAGCGAGGTTCTCGCTTATGCCTACGAATGCCTGGACAAGGCGGCTTCCATGCTTCCTGAATCTTATTCCGGCACACAGGTTCCGACCGTCGGAGCAGCCCTTGGATTCAAGGCCCGCTTCGCTCTATATCACGGAGACTGGGCAACAGCCGTAGATGCCTGCGAAAAGGTAATGGCCATTGCCGACAAGGGAGTTTACAAGCTTCACGACAATTACCAGGATCTGTTCAAGGCTGACAAGTCAGAAGAGCTTATGTGGTATTTCAAGGGAGACCTGTCACAGAAGGTTGGTATCGGAGTCATGCTCTCCAACCTCGGCCGAGTTATGATCCGCCAGGTCTCCGGAGGTGCAGCGAACCACAGCCCGAGCGTTCAGCTTGCCTGCGCATACACCTGCATCGACGGTCTGCCCATCGACGAGTCACCCCTTTACAATCCCAAGGATCCATTCGAGAACCGCGATCCCCGTATGAAGATGACCATCCAGCCGTTCAAGACCGCATACTCGAAAGACCTTGCGGAATACGAGCAGTCCAAGAAAGATGGCACTTTCCCCCAGAAATATCCTGAGTACATCAACCACGGATACGAGTACAATCCCAGTCCGTACGCCACGACCGTGTACAGGGTTTCGACCGGAACGATGGTCAACAACACCGATTCCAAGGCCCGCAACCAGCACTCAGCCTACAACGGTCTTATGCTGAAGAAATATGTCAAGGATTCCTGGATAGCCAACTGGACTACCACGAAGATCGCTGACAACGTCTATCCCTATCTCCGTTATGCCGAAATCCTCATGACTTACATCGAGGCCAAGAACGAATTGGGGACCGTAACACAGGCAGACCTCGACAAGAGTATCAACAAAGTCCGTGAAAGAGCTTACAATGGTAGCGGGATCGAATATCCGAGAGTGACTGTCGCCTCACAGGCTGAACTGCGCAAGATCATCCGTATGGAACGCCGCGTCGAATTCGCCTGGGAGAATGACCGTTACAACTGCCTGCGTCGTTGGGGCATCATGGAGAAGACCCATAATATCCCCATGTATTACCTTAACCGTGCCTGGTCCGGTGGCGCTGACTGGAACGGTAAGGTGGAAGGCTCCAACAGGACCCTGTCCGCCGACTTCTTGAAACATCTGAAGAACTGGGACGACGGTAATTACCCGTTTGGAGGCATTCCTAAGATCGACGAGAATGGTATCCCTGACGTCAAGTATATGGAAGACGCCGGCTACATCGTGCCTTTCTATCAGATGCATTTCGAGGCGCCGAAGAACTACCTTTGGCCTATCCCCGCGGATGATATCCTGGTCAACTCGAATCTCACCCAAAATCCTGGCTGGTAATGAATAGGCTATGCGCTTTATTCGCGGCAATAATGGTATTATTCATTTTTTGCCGTTGTGATAATTCAGAGTCTGATGTAACCTCCGTAGATGTTTGTGTCTACGGAGGCACATCCGCCTCTGTGACGGCCGCCCGCGCGGCCGCTGAAGAAGGCTGTGATGTCGTCATAATATGCCCGGACATCGTGCTCGGAGGAATGACCACCGGAGGCTTGGGAGCTACAGACATCGGCAACAAACAGGCTATAAGGGGAATGGCCAGAGAGTTTTACCGCGCTCTCGGGAAGCATTATGGAGTTGATGAGCAATGGAAATTCGAGCCGCATGCGGCGAGCGAGATTCTGGACAGTTGGGTAGTCAACCTGAAGATAAAGATCTTCAGGGAGTACTATCTGAAAGAAGTGGACAAGAAGGGCACGAGAATCCGGTCAATCACATGCGAGAACGCTTCTGGAAAGAAGACAATTAAAGCCAAATGTTTCATTGATTGCACCTACGAGGGAGACCTGATGGCTATGGCCGGAGTGTCTTACCATGTCGGTAGAGAGGCGAACAGCGTCTATGGGGAGACCCTGAACGGATATCAGCTGAGAGACCTGCATCAATTCAAGGACAATGTGGATCCCTTTGTGGTTCCTGGAGACCCTTCAAGCGGTCTGTTGTGGGGAATCTCAAAACAAACGCCGAGGGCCCTCGGGGATGGAGACGATTATGTTCAGGCCTACAACTTCAGGCTCTGTTTGTCAAACGATCCGGCCAACCAGATTCCTTTCACAAAGCCGGATGACTACGATCCCGCCAGATACGAGCTTCTCGCGAGAATAATCCAAGCTGATCCGAATCCAGTCTATAACATGTATTTCGGATGGACTTTAATGCCTAACGGGAAAACCGATGTGAATAACAAAGGTCCCTTCTCTACAGACATGATCGGAATGAATTATGAGTATCCGGAAGCCTCATGGGAAAGGAGGAAAGAAATTATCCAAGCTCATAAGAGTTACACTTTAGGCTTGATGTGGTTCTATGTCTCCGATCCCAGAGTCCCGGCGAGCATGCGGGATGAGATCAAGAAATGGGGCTGGGCCAAAGATGAGTATCCGAAGACCGGTAATTGGACCCATCAGCTTTATATCCGCGAGGCTAGAAGAATGATCGGAGAATATGTCGCCACTCAGGCGGACTGTGAAGGGAAGGGTAATGTCCAAGACGGTATCGGATATGCCGCCTACACTATGGATTCCCACAACTGTGAGCGTCTCGTCATCGAGAAGGACGGTAAGCTTATGGTCAAAAACGAAGGTGACGTCCAGGTGCGCGGTGGTGTGCCTTATTACCCCATATCATACCGAAGCATAACTCCTAAACGTGAGGAATGTACAAATCTGCTTGTCCCGGTTTGCCTGTCCTCATCACATATCGCTTACGGTTCAATCAGGATGGAGCCCGTATTCCTGGAGCTTGGCCAGGTCTCCGGCATGGCCGCGGCAATCGCCGGCAAGAAGCCTGTCCAGACTATCGACATCACTCCTATCCAAGAAAAGGTTGAATACGGAGACAACCCAAAATATAAATAAACAGTTTCACAAGTTTATTACATGAAAAGACTTCTTATACTTTCTTTAGTCTCTATCGTATCCTTGCTGATGTCATGTTCCGGGAACGACAACAACTCCGGGACTACAGTAAAGGCTGACGTCTGCATCTACGGAGGCACCTCGGCGGCTGTAACCGCGGCCAGAGCGGCAGCGGAAGAAGGCCGCAAAGTGGTCGTTATATGCCCGGATGTGGTTCTAGGCGGAATGACGACAGGAGGACTGGGAGCGACTGATATCGGCAACAAAATAGCCATTATCGGATTGGCAAGACAATTCTACCGCGACCTGGGCAAGTACTATGGCGTAGATGAGCAATGGACATTCGAGCCATCAGTTGCCCAGAGGATTCTTAATAGCTATATGAAAAACGAGAATATCTCTCTTTACACAGGCTATTACCTGACTTCCGTCGCAAAAAAAGGAACCAGGATCCAATCTATCACATGCGAAGGAAGCGATGGCATCAAAACAGTGAAAGCTCCTGTGTTTATTGACGTGACGTATGAGGGCGACCTCATGGCAATGGCTGGCGTTAGCTACCATGTCGGACGTGAGGATTCGTCAGTATATGGCGAGAAGTGGAATGGTTCCCATATGTCAATATATCACCAATTCCCGGATGGAGTTGATCCTTTTGTGGAGAAAGGAAATCCCAACAGCGGTCTTCTCTGGGGAATCCAAGATTGGAAGATTAAAGAGGAGGGCAAAGGTGACAATTATGTCCAGGCCTATAATTACCGAATCTGCATGTCGAAGGATAAGGACAACCAAATACCCATCACCCGCCCGGCGGATTATGACCCGTCGAAATATGAGCTGCTTGTGAGGGTGTTTGAGGCTGACCCTGATCCACGCGTCAATAACTACTTCATATGGTCACTGATGCCTAATAACAAGACAGACATCAATAACCGCGGAGCTTTCTCAACGGACATGATCGGAATGAATCATGACTATGCGGAAGCCACATGGGAAAGGCGTAAGGAGATCATTGAGGCTCACAAGAGTTACACCCTTGGACTCATGTATTTCTATGCGACAGACCCGAGGGTACCTAAAGTGCTCCAGGATTGGGTCAAAGAATGGGGTTATGCCAAAGATGAGTACCCCGCGACAGGAAACTGGACCCACCAGCTTTATATCCGCGAGGCGCGCAGGATGATCGGAGAATATGTCGCGACCCAAGCGGACTGTGAAGGAAAGGCAGATGTGACAGACGGTATCGGTTATGCGGCCTACCAGATGGACTCTCACAATTGCGAACGCGTTGTGATTGAGAAAGACGGAAAGTTGATGGTGAAAAATGAAGGCGATGTCGAAATAAATGGTGGTGTTCCTTACTACCCTATCTCATATCGCAGTCTGACACCAAAGCGGGAGGAATGCACCAACCTTCTGGTTCCCGTATGCCTTTCAGCCAGTCATATAGCTTATGGATCTATCCGTATGGAGCCCGTATTCCTTGAACTCGGTCAAGTCTGTGGATTAGCCGCGTCAATCGCCGGAAAGAATGACGTGCAAACCATTGATATCAAACCGATCCAGGAGAAAGTCGGATACCCGACAAAACAATGAGACGGCGTTTATTCATTAAACAGGCAAATGCCGCGGCGAATCACCGCGGCATTTACGATTTTGAAGTGTCACTTCTCCCCAAACGCCTGCATGCTGAAACAATAAAATACAGGAAAGGGTTATTTTTGTACTATCAGTTCAAAACAAACAATACCACAATGAGAAAACTTAAAGTATTGATCGCCTTCCTCTGCATCCTCGCATCGTGCGGCAAAGCCCCGCATGTCTGCGTCTATGGCGGAGCGTCGGCCTGCGTCACCGCCGCGTATTCAGCGGCCCATGAAGGATGCGAAGTCACCCTTATCTGTCCGGAACCCACGATCGGCGGCATGACCACCGGAGGGCTCGGCCAGACGGACATCGGCAACAAACAGGCTGTCATCGGCCTTGCCAGGCAGTTTTACCGCAAGCTCGGCGACCACTACGGCAAGCTCGAGCAATGGCTCTTCGAGCCACATGTCGCTGAGGAAATATTAATGGAATATCTCGACAATCCCAAGATAACAGTCCTGACGGGCTACCGCCTTGAAAGCGTCGCGAAAGACGGGGCGAGGATAACCTCCGTCACCTGTCTGGACAAAGATGGGAAACCATTGACTGTCAAGGCAGACCAGTTCATCGACTGTTCCTACGAAGGAGACCTCATGGCGAAGGCTGGAGTCAGCTACACGGTCGGCCGGGAAGGCAACGATGTCTATGGAGAGAAATGGAACGGATCGTGGCTTATGAACGGCCACCAGTTCCCGGACGGGGTTGACCCTTACATAATCCCAGGGAAACCGGAGAGCGGACTCCTTTGGGGAATCAGCGACCAGACCATCAAGCCGGATGGCACCGGGGACAATTATGTCCAGGCCTACAACTACCGAATTTGCCTGACTGACAATCCGGAGAACATGATTCCGATCGAAAAGCCCGAAGGTTACGATCCCTCGAAATATGAGCTGCTTGTCCGTCTTTTCGCCGCACAGCCCCAGAAGAACAATAACATCAGCAGTTATTTCATCTGGAGCCTGATGCCAAACCACAAGACCGACATCAACAACTGTGGTGGCTTCTCGACCGACATGATCGGGATGAACTACTCCTATCCCGAAGCTTCCTGGGAGGAGAGGGACGCCATCCTGAAAGCCCACAAGGACTACACCCTCGGACTCCTGTATTTCTACCAGACTGACCCCAGGGTACCTCCGGCGCTTCAGGATTTCGTAAAGCGGTGGGGTCTCCCGAAGGATGAATATCCCCGGACCGGCCACTGGACCCACCAGCTTTACATCCGGGAAGCCCGCCGCATGATCGGGGAATATGTCGAGACACAAAAGGATGTTGAGCAGGAAGTAGTTGTGGATGACGGGATTGGCTACGCCGCCTACGGCATGGATTCCCACAACTGCGAGCGCGTCGTGATCGAGAAAGACGGCCGGATGATGGTCAAGAACGAGGGCAATGTCGAGAAGCATGTACCTGAGCCCTACCCCATTTCCTACAGGGCACTCACGCCTAAAAAAGAGGAATGCGAGAACCTTCTCGTGCCGGTCTGCCTGTCAGCCTCCCACATCGCCTACGGATCGATCCGCATGGAGCCCGTATTCCTGGAGCTGGGACAGGTCTGCGGATTGGCCGCCGCCTTTGCGGGCCCTTCCGGCAAGGTCCAGGAGATCGATGTTAAAAAGATCCAGGACATTCTCCGGACAGATCCCTACCTCAACGGCCGTGAGCCGGACACCCTTATCGACGAGGACTCGCCCTCCATCACGGGAAAAGAAAACTGGGAAGTCGTTTACGGAGGAGGATCTTACGGCCGCACTTACCTGAAGTACACCGGCTCCCCCGAAGACAACCGCCTGGAGTACAAGATTCCGGACACCCTTGACGGGGAATATTCCCTCTATACTTTCCAGCAGAGGAACGGTTGCGAGACCACCAAGTTTGTGATTGAGGCTGGCGGGGAGACCTCCGAGGTTGTTTTCAACAGGTCAGACCTCGTGTTCGAGGGGCAGACGCCCAGCGACTGGGTGAGCCTCGGCAAAGTCAAACTGACTAAGGGCCAGGGTGGCAGCGTCCGCTTCTCAACCGACTCAGGAGAGCTCCACGCCGACGCCCTGCTCCTAGTGAAAGAAAGGTGACATAACAAACAGGACTAATAGTCTTGAAGAATAGTTGATATTCTGGCAAGTTCCTCTCTTATTCAGCGACAACGAAACTACACAATCAGTACTAACATAGCAATTACCCCCATATAAGATATTATTTTATATGTCTGGATAAAGAACTATATTAGAGGACATAATTACAAGCCGTAGTGACATGAAACGCCTTTTGATATTCCTGATAGCGGCCCTGGCAACGCTGCCGCAAGCAAAGTCCCAGTCCATATTCCTCGAGGCTGAGGGATTCTCCGATCTCGGAGGCTGGACCAACGACAACCAGAGCATGATGCAGATGGGCTCTCCCTATCTCATCGCCCATGGACTCGGACGACCGGTGGCTGACGCCCAGACCGTATTCAACGCCCCAGAAGAAGGCACCTACCGCCTTTGGGTACGCACCAGAGACTGGACCAGAACCTGGGGCAGGACCGAGAGTCCGGGACGTTTCCAGGTGGTCATCAACGGCAAGCCCTCCTCTGAGACATTCGGAACCAAGACCGAAGAGTGGGCCTGGCAGGACGGAGGCACAGTCACTCTGACGAAAGGCGAAAACAAGATCTCCCTCCACGACCTGACAGGATTCGAAGGACGCTGCGACGCCATATTCCTGACAAAGGATCTGGAGTCAGAGGCTCCGGAGCCGACAACTGATTTCAGGCGTAAGGCGCTGGGGATCAAGGCTTCGGCCCTTCGGCTCCGCTCAGGGACCGGGAAGAAGATACGGAAATATGACTTCGTGGTGGTCGGAGGCGGTATCGCCGGGATCTGCGCCGCGATCACTGCGGCCCGTCTGGGCAGCACCGTGGCCCTTGTCCAGAACCGTCCTGTGCTGGGAGGAAACAACTCTTCCGAGATCAGAGTCGGTCTTTCCGGACTTATCTACAAGGAGCCATATCCCCAGCTCGGCCGGCTGATGGACGAGATCGGCGGCATCGGCTATTGGACCAACCGTGAGGCAGAGCAGAATCCTGACTCACCGAGGAGTAAGCATATCCTCGATGTTCTCAAAAAACATCCGGAGAAACACATCCACAACGCCGGCCCGGCCTCCAACTACGAGGATGACAAGAAGCTGGAAGCCGTTCTGAATGAACCCAATATCACCCTCTTCCTCAGCAAGCAGGCCATCTCCGCCAAGACCCGCGGAGGGAAGATCCGCTCCATAGTAGTCAAAGACATATTCACAAGCGAAGAGACAATTATCAAGGGACGTTTGTTCGCCGACTGCACAGGTGACGCCAACCTGGGTTTCATGGCCGGGGCCGACTACCGGATGGGCCGTGAGAGCAGGGCCGAGACCGGCGAGACGCAGGCGCCAGAGAAGGCGGATTCCCTCACCATGGGCACCTCGGTGCAGTGGTTTGCGTCGGCCCTTCGACTCCGCTCAGGGACCGAGGATGGCTCAGGGACCGAGGATGGCTCAGGGACCGGGGATGGGACCGGGTTCCCGGAGTGCCCTTGGGCTATCCAGTTCACCGACTCCACTTGCATCCCTATCGTCCACGGCGAGTGGGATTGGGAGACCGGTCTCGGAAGGGACCAGGTCGAGGAGATCGAGCGGATCAGGGACCATGGGCTGAGGGCTGTCTATGGTAACTGGGCGTACCTCAAAAACAGTCCCAAATTCAAGGAACAATTTGAGGATAAGCGACTTGAGTGGGTCGCCTGCATCGGCGGAAAGCGGGAGTCCCGCCGCCTGATGGGCGACGTGGTCCTCAAGGAGCAGGACTTCACAGAGAATGTCCAGTACGACGACGCCAGTTTCACGGCGACCTGGGGAATGGATCTCCACTACCCGAAGCCGGAGCCTGGGATGGAGGCTGAGGAACCGTTCAGGGCTACCAGCGTCACCAAGCACCATAAAGACTACGCCGTTCCTTACAGGTGCCTGTATTCCAGGAATATAGACAACCTTCTGATGGCAGGACGCGATATCTCCGTGACCCACGCCGCCCTCGGTACGATCAGGGTCATGCGCACCGGCGGGATGATGGGAGAGGTCGTCGGAATGGCCGCCTCCATCTGCAAGGACCATCGCTGCTCCCCAAGAGGCGTGTATCAGAAGTATCTCCCTGAACTCAAGGCTCTTATGACCGCCGGCGTGCCTTTCGCCAACATCGTCAAGCCAAACAAGGTCCAGCAGGATTGGGCTGAGGCGGAGATCGGAGTGCTGCTGCACCTCGACATGCCGGTGTTCCATCCTGAATATAACCACAGGGAATACGGCACCCACCCGGATCCGGCCACGTTCAATCCGACCGAACTTGACACGGACCAATGGCTCGAGACAGCCGCCAAGTTGGGGGCTAAATATGCCGTCCTCACTGCCAAGCATGGCAGCGGTTTCACCCTTTGGCCGACTTCCACACACGATTACAACATCAGCCGGTCCCCATGGAAAGACGGGAAAGGAGACATAGTCAAGGACTTTGTCAACTCATGCCATAAATACGGCATCAAGCCGGGAATATATGCAAATATGGCCACCAACGGGTATCTATGGGTGGATAATCCCGGACTGGTGCAGCCCGGATCACCTATCACCCAAGAGCAATACAGCGACATCATCGTGCGGCAACTGACCGAGCTCTGGGGCAATTACGGGCCACTGTTCGAGGTCTGGTTTGACGGAGGCATCCTATCTCCCGCCCAGGGTGGAGCGGATGTGGGATCCCTGATAAAAAAACTGCAGCCCGAGGCTATCGCTTTCCAAGGTCCATACGGTTATGAGAACCTGATCCGCTGGGTCGGCAATGAGGTCGGTACGGCTCCTGACCCTTGCTGGGCTACGGCTGACTCCACGACCAATTCCGACGGGGTCAAGGTCGTGACAGGACTTAACGGCCGGCCGGACGCCCCGTTCTGGTGCCCGGGAGAGTCCGATTTCACCCTCCGGAGGCAAAGCTCCTTCGGTGGCGGATGGATATGGCACGAAGGACAGGACGACATGTTGTATTCCATTGATGAACTGATGGATAAATACGAGACCAGTGTCGGTCGCAACACAAACATGCTCCTGGGACTCGTGATCGACAACAGGGGCCTGATTCCTGACGCTGATGTCAAACAGGCCGAGAAATATGGCGAGGCGATTCGCCAGCGCTACGGAACGCCTTGTGCCGAGACCTCCGGCAAATGCTCTCAGTTAGAGTTGAATCTCAAGACACCCACCGTGGTGGACAGGGTTATCATTCAGGAGGAAATCGCTGAAGGTGAGAGGGTTCTGACCTGGCATCTGGAAGGTGTCCGTCCGGATGGATCGACAGCCACTCTCTGCGAGGGGACCAACATCGGCCATAAGCGCATCGCCCGATTCGACCCTGTGGAAGTTTCTTCCCTGCGGCTTGTCATAGACAGCTA
>Ga0310695_10006210_pt1 | contig 19960 bp, 14 predicted proteins | sample RumenRJG_04DNA_FD_203882 | JGI IMG/M metagenome (GOLD analysis project Ga0310695, IMG submission 203882) | Bovine rumen microbial communities from Lethbridge, Alberta, Canada - RJG_04 (v2) (version 2) | ecosystem: Host-associated > Mammals > Digestive system > Stomach > Rumen | place: Canada...
GGAAATAATGTAAAATGGCGAGTTAAGAGCTCCCGAAACTTAAGTTCAGTAATGGTATAGGAAGTTAAACTTTGTTAAATGAGAGTTGAAATATAGATGTTTTATATCAAAAAAACGTATATTTGTGAAGTCAAAAGGGTGTAAGCGTCACGTTTACGTGCGCTGAAAGAAATATTATCGTAGAGATTTGCATATTAATTAAACATTTAACTAACATCAAACGATTATGAAACAGAAACTACTACTTGGTTTGGCGCTATTCGCCGCTTGCACGATGGCTTCAGCGCAGGATGTTCCTGTTGCCGATCTCTTGGACGTTCAGTTCAACGGCGATGGTACAGCTGTCGATATCTCTCCCATGGAGAACGAGGTGACTTTTTTGGGAGACGGCACTGTAGTCGAGTTCAACACGTTCTTCGGTCGCAACGTGCCTAAGTTTGGGAATACCTGGGGATCTGCCCCCGCAGGTGCCTACCATGTCGATTTCGAAAACAATCAGGCATTCCGCGACGCTTTGGCCGACGGCCATAGCCTCGAGATGCTGGTGTCGGCGGACTACCAGGGCACTATTGCCAATTCTGAGGCCAAGCCCTTCAGCGCTATGCAGGGTGGCGGAACGGGCTTCCTCGTGACCACCATCAGCGGTTCCCGCCAGAACGAATGGTGCTTCCTGCCCAATGTGACCACGACAGGCAACAGTACTTGGCGATGGACCACGAGTGGCGTGGTGCCCCGTTCAGGCATCTATTACCATGTAATCGGAGTGTGGAACAAGGAGGAGCAGAAGTCCTACATCTATGTCAATGGTGAACTGAAGAATGTCATTGACGCTCCTGGTGATTTCAAGTTTGCCAGCACCGGTTCCAACTGGTTCGGCATCGGCTGCGATGCCGACGCGAGTGGTGGCGGTCAGAGCTGGCCGGGCGAGGTGGTCATTGCCCGTGTGTATGATAAGGCCCTTGACGGCGCAGAGGCTGATGCTCTTTGGCAGCAGGTGGCAAACCAGACAAAGGAAGCTAACGCTGCTGTTTACATGGAACTTGTGAGCGAGGGACGCCTCTACATCGAGGACGTTGTGGCTACTCAAAGCCTGATCGACGAATATGAGGCTGCCATGAATGCCCTGGAGGAGCTCACCAAGGGAACGGCTACCGATAAGGAACTCGACGACCAGCTCATGGCCATGAAGAGCCTCCGCACGCAGATTGAGGCCTCTGCCGCTGCTTATGTAAAATACAAGGAGCGTGCTGACGCTGCCATCGCATATCTCGAGGAAAACAGTGACCTCGAGGGCGACGACCGCGACTATATCGCAGCTTATCTCAGTGATTATATCGAACCCAACGAGAACTATCCTCACGGTTCCTATTCCTATATTATGGATACGCGCGAGCTGACGACGGAGGAGGTCGCTGCCGAGGGCAACTGGGTGGACGAGATGCTGAGATTGGCCGTTGCCAATGGCTTCAAGGCCGGTCAGGACGTCACCAGCCTGCTGAAGAACTATACTTTTGCCGACGGCTTCACCGGATGGTCGGGCACTGTCGCTACGGGTTATGCGAAGAGCAACACCACGGATTATTATGGCGTGGAGACATGGGCTCGCGGCTTTGACATGTATCAGACCCTCACGGGCCTGGAGAATGGTGTCTATGTGCTCACCGTCAATGCTGCCTATCGTCCCTTCAACGACCGTTACAGCACCTACTATGCTGCCAATGTGTATGCTAATGACAACTTCGTCTTCCTGCCCACGGTTTACGAGACGCGTATCCCTGTGGAGGAAGCTCAGGACGGTGTGAACTGCTATCTGACCCAGAACGGCGACGATTCGGTACTTGACCTGGAGATCTCCGAGGATGGCAGCAGCGACGTGACGGCCTACGGAATCCACGGCAAGGTGGGTATGGCCAATGCTGCAAACGGCGGACGTGCTCTGAACACCATCGTGGTCAATGTCACGGATGGTACGCTGAAGGTGGGCTTCCGTAACCCCAACCCCAATGCCGCTACCGACTGGACGGGTCTGGCCAACGTGCATCTGCTCTATGCCGGTGCACTCGAAGATGCAGTTCACTACATCGACGAGACCCTCGCCTGCATGGTGGCCCGTGCACAGACGATTATCAACATCGTGCCCGAGTCGGGCGATGCTTATGCCCAGAACCCCAACTGTCCGCAGGCCATCAAGGACAAGCTGCAGGCTGCTGTGGATGCAGTGGCTACGGCTACCACCGCCGAAGAGAAGTATGCGCTGATCGAGACGTTCTCCGGATTGTGGACCGAGTTCATGGAAGGCCGTGCTGCATACGTGGCTATGGTTGATGAGGCGGAGACCATCTACGGCATTACTGCCGATATGTATAGTTTGGATAAGCTGTCCAAGGAGGAATTTGAAGCCGACGAAGCCATTGTCCAAAGCCTGTGGGCTGCCTTCATGGACGGTACCTATTCCACCGAGGAGGCACTGAATCTGGAACCCCTGCGTACAGCCGGCCTGCTGCCGACCGTCGATGAGAAGGGCGTATATCAGATTACCAACAATTACGAGATGGCCTACTATGCCTACAAGGCTGGCCGTGCCGGAAAGGCCGTGAACGGTAACCTGCTTGCCGACATCGACTTCTTCACCGAGAATCAGATGATGGAGAACTTCTACGGAACCTTCGAAGGCAACTATCACACCATTACGGTGGACATCCATCGTAACGGCCGTGGCGCTGCCCTGATTAACAATATGCAGAACGGTGCAGTCGTCCGTAACCTCACCATCAAGGGCGATGTTTCCAACAGCGACAAGTTTGCTACCTCCGTGGCTGCCAACATCTATGGCGTGGGTAACATCTCCGGCATCACCTCGCTCATCCACGTATATTCCACGACGCAGGGCGACGCTTCCCATGCCGGTATCCTCTCCTGCTCGCGCGGTACAGCTATTGTCAAGGACTGCGTGTTCGCCGGTGTGATGGAGGGCGAAGGTGCCATTAACAACAGCGGTATCGTAGGCTGGACCAATGGCGTCACCATGATTGAGAACTGCCTCCAGATCGGCGACATCCAGCTGAGCGGCGAGGGCAGCGCCACGATTGCCCGTATTCCCGAGTCCGTAACGGTGGTGAACACGTACTACAAGACTCCTTATGGCGAAGTCGTGACCGGTACCCAGATTACCGACGAACAGCTGGCCAACGGCGAGGTGTGCTACCTGCTGAACAAGGGTAACACCAAGAACCCCACTTGGTTCCAGACGCTGGGCGAGGATCCTTATCCCGTGCCCAATCCCTCTCACGCCATCGTAGGCAAGAAGGCCGACGGCACCTATACCAACGACCCGAGCCAGTTTGTTGATGACACTACTGGCCCCGTTACAGGCAAGGGTCTGCTGCTCGATGTCGTCTTCAATGAGGACGGCACCGCCGAGGACCTCTCGCCCCAGAAGAAGGATGTAACCCTCTTTGGAGAGACCACCTCTGTGTACTACAGCGAGGAGTATAAGCGCTATGTGGCTCGCTTCGACAATCCTTGGGGCAGCACGGCTACCGGCTACTACAAGGCGGACTTCGAGGACGACCAGGAATACCGCAATGCGTTGGCCGACGGCCATTCGCTCGAGGTGCTCTGTATGGCCAGCTACGAGGGCGAAATCCCCAACAGCGAGGCTAAGCCCTTCTCTGCTATGCAGAGTGGCGGTACAGGCTTCCTCATTACCACCATCAGCGGTGCTCGCCAGAACGAACTCTGCTTCCTGCCCAATATCACCACGTCGGGTAGCAGCACCTGGCGCTGGAACACCAGCGGCGTGGTGCCCGAGTCGAATGTCTTCTACCATGTAGTCGGTGTATGGGATCCCGAACAGTCCAAGACGTACATCTACGTCAATGGCGAACTGAAGAAGGAACTGGATTCTCCCGGTCTGATGAAGTTTGCTTCAGCCGGTTGCAACTGGTTTGCCATCGGTGGCGACCCTGCAAATGCCACCAGCGCCCACGGGTCGTGGAAGGGTGATGTAGCCATTGCCCGTGTCTATGACCAGGCCCTCACCGCGGATGAGGTAGCCGAACTGTGGAAGAACGTGGATCCCACGGGCGTCGAGAAGATTGCCGACGAGCCGGTGAACAAACTCGCCTACGGCATCTACAAGCTCAACGGCGTGCGTGTGGATAAGGCTGAGAAGGGCATCTACATTATCGACGGCAAGAAGACGCTGGTAAAGTAAGGTAAGCCACTCAGAAAGCGAATAATGCATCGCCCCTCTCTGAGCAAACAAGCCCGGAGAGGGGAAATGCTTTCTGATGAATACAAAACAAAAGTATAAACAATGATGAAAAGATTTCTATCCATCCTCTCGTTCCTGCTGCTCGCTATGCTGCCCGCACAGGCCCAGCAGACGAGCACGAAGATGAAAGTCTACAGCGAGGGCAAGGTGGTCTATTCCGCCACTGTAGAAAGCGTGGACAGCGTCACCTTCCAGACCTCACAGAAAGCTCCCGTAGCCGACCTCTTGGACGTGCATTTCAATGCCGACGGCAGCGCCGAGGACATCTCCCCGATGAAAAATACTGTTGTCAAGTATGGTAATCCGTCCACCATTTGGAGCAATACGTACCAGCGCTATGTGGCCCGCTTCACCAACCCCTGGGGCAGTACGGCTTCAAGCTTCTACAAGGTGGACTATACGAACAACACCCAGTTCCGCAATGCGTTGGCCGACGGCCATACGCTTGAGGTGCTCTATATGGGTGACTATGCCGGAACCCTTGCCAATGTCGAGGCCAAGCCCTTCAGTTCGATGCAGGCGGGCGGTACGGGCTTCCTGATCACCACTACGAGTGGCTCGCGCAAAAACGAGATGACCTTCCTGCCCAACGTCTCCACCACGGGCAGCAGCACTTGGCGCTGGTGTACCAGCGGCATCGTGCCGCAGGCTCGTCGGTTCTATCATCTCGTGGGTGTGTGGGACAAGTCGAAGGGAAAGGCCTATGTCTATGTCGATGGCGAGCTGCGCAATACGATAACCGCCTCCGGTTCGTTCGTCTTCCCTTCATCGGGTTGCACATGGTTCTGCATCGGTGGCGACCCGGGCAGTGCAGAGGGTGCACAGGCAGGCTGGACGGGCGACATCGTGCTGGCCCGCGTATATGACAAGCCCCTCGGGGCTGAAGAGGTATCGGCGCTCTGGGACGAGTATGCCGACCTCCAGGCTCAGGCCGAGCCCGATATGGTGACCGACGTCAACTATCTTTCTGGCATGCCTGTCAAGGCGGGCGGATACTACGCCGTCAGCGGCACAGGCTTTGCCCAGGGCGACAAGATCAGGCTTGTCCCGACGGCCGAGGGAGCCAGCGAGCAGACGGTTAATGTCGAACTGATTGAAGAGACGGGAATCCGCTTCCAGCTGCCCGCCAACCTGACGTCGGGCATGTACCGCATGATTCTCGTGCGTGGGGATAAAGTGCAAGACCTGGGACTCACCACGTTCAACATTGTCGCGACGATGCCTCACGGCTGTAAGGTCATCGCCCATCGCGGATATTGGGACACGGCCGGCGCCTGCCGCAACTCGCGTCGCTCCCTCCAGAACGCCCTCGACCTCAACGTTTACGGTTCCGAGACCGACGTCTGGCTGACGGCCGACGGCGTGATGATGGTGAACCACGACGCTACATTCAGCGGCGTGCGCCTCGAGACTTCCACAGCCGAACAGTGCAAGGCCCTCACCCTCTCCAACGGCGAGAAGATGCCCACGCTCGAGGAGTTCCTCGTAATGATGCAGTCATACGAGGGCCCCACCAAGCTCATCATCGAAATCAAGACGCATTCCGACCCCGCCCGCGGACAGGCCGCTGCCGACTCCACCGTGTCGATGGTCAAGCGTCTGGGCGTCGAGGACAAGGTCGAGTACATTGCCTTTAGCCTCGACATCTGCAAGCGTCTGGCACAGATAGACCCCGAAGCCAAGGTGGCCTACCTGAACGGAGGCATGTCGCCTGCACAGCTGCACCAGTTCGGCATCACCGGTCTCGACTATACGGCTGCCAACTATCGCAACAATCCGTCGTGGGTGACTTCGGCCCGCTCGCTGGGCATGACCACTAACGTATGGACCATCAACAGCGAGGCCGAGATTATCGAGATGAACAATATGGACATCGACTACATCACTACAGATAATCCCGTGGCTGCGGCCAGGATTCTGAAGTACTACGAGGATGCTCAGTAGCGGCTTTCGCCGAGATTCTCCCCATTACGTCCCCTCTCCCATCCGTCAGGCATGGAGGAGGGGACGCTCCTTTTCTGCGACATCATGGTCTGCACGACTTTCCATCCATGAGACGGGCGTGACAGATTTGATTGCCAAGAACCCCACCTGCTGCGGTTACATCCACGGACACGACCATCGTTGGCGTGTGGGATGGAGCGACATCAACTACAGCACGCAGGACATCCTGCGCACACTCTGCCTCCCTTCCACCGGCTTCTGGGGGGATATCGGCTACACCATTTTCAGACAGGGCGAGTATTCTGCCACAGCTACGCTGGTCATGCTCGAGTATTTCTATCACACTCCGCTCAGGGAAGGCGAGGAAAAGCCCTTGCAGTGGACGCTCATTGAGCAGGATAATAAGGGTGCATGCTGCCGCTTCTCCTGTCGCCGTGCGTGGAGAAAGTGATGGGGGAGCGGTGTCTTGAGGAAAGGATATTCTGCGGGAGCGGGTCTGTGCTTCCCCTCCCTCCCCGTTTCAGTCCAGGGCGAGGTCCTCGGTGGTATATCCTTTGGGCAGCGGTCGGCAATTGTACTGGCTGGCCATCGTTTCGCCGTAGGCTCCGGTCGAGCGGATGGCAATGAGGTCGCCGCGGCGTGTGAGCGGCATGAGGTGGTCGTGGAGGAAGACGTCGCTGCTCTCACAGATGGGGCCCACTACGTCATACAGTTGCTGGTCGCCCTCGCTCGAAAGGTTCTCCACCCGGTGGTAGGCATCGTAGAGCGCCGGACGGATAAGGTCGGTCATCCCAGCGTCGAGGATGACGAACTGCTTGGCGGTACCCTGCTTGACGTAGAGGCAGCGTGCGATGAGGCTGCCGCACTGGGCCACTATGGCGCGTCCGAGCTCGAAGTGGAGCTGCTGTCCCGGACGCAGACGAAGATGGGTGGCATAGGTGGAGAAGTAGGCTTCGAATGCAGGCACGGGGTGGCTGTCGGGGTCGTGGTAGTCGATGCCCAGTCCGCCGCCCACGTTGATGCACTCCACGGGCCCGATGCCCTTGGCCTCCAGTTCTTCTTGCAGTTCATTGATGCGATGGGCCAAGGCCACGAAGTCGTCCATGACAAGCAGCTGGCTGCCGATATGGAAGTGCAGGCCGGCGAAGCGGATGCCGGGCATCTCTGCGGCCAGACGGATGACACGCTCCATGTCTTGCATGGCGATGCCGAACTTGTCCTCGGCGCGTCCCGTGGCGATATGGTCATGGGTGTGGGCTCCCACTTCGGGATTGATGCGCAGGCACACGTCGGCTCTCCGGCCACACTCGACGGCCAGCTCGTTGATGACCTGCAGCTCGGCCAGGCTCTCCACGTTGAAGTACTGGATGCCGGCCTGGAGCCCGAGCTTTATCTCCCAGTCAGCTTTGCCCACGCCGGCGAAGACTATCTGCCGGGCAGGGAAGCCGGCGTCGAGTGCTGCCTGTATCTCACCGCCACTCACGCAGTCGGCTCCCAGCCCTGCCTGCCGTATGTGGCGCAGCACTTGGGGATGGGCGCATGCCTTGACGGCATAGTGCATGTGGTAGCCCTTGTGGCGCTGCATTTGGGTGTTGATGGCGCGGAGCGTCTCGTCGAGCAGCGTCGTGTCATAGTAATAGAATGGAGTAGGCCACTTGCTGAAGCGGTCGGTGGGGAAGTTTCCTCGGGCCATGGCGGTGTGTGTGGAATTATTGGATTAGGGATTAGGAATTATTGGATTAGGGATTAGGGATTATTGGATTAGGGATTAGGGGTGAATACTCGGAATGCTCGGAGTGCTCTGATTGCTCGGAGTACTCGGACAGGGCTTTCATCATCCCCCAATCCCTAATCTATAGGCCAAAGGGCATGGGCCGAAGGTTTAGGGATTGGTGCGGGGAAAGAGCGTGTCGCTGAGTGCCTGCATCGTACGTCGCTTGTCCTCGGCCTTGACGAGGAAGGAGATGTTGTGGCTCGACCCTCCGTAGCTGATCATCCTCACGGGAATCTGGCTGAGTGCCTTGCATGCCATCGTCTCGAAGCCTACGTTGTCCGAGCTGAGGTCGCCCACGACGCAGACAATTGCCATGTCCTTCTCTACGTTGACGGTGCCGTACTTCTTCAGCTCGTCCACGATGTCGGGCAGGCGGTTGGCATTATCGATGGTCACGGAGACGCCTACCTCGCTGGTGCAGATCATGTCGATACTCGTCTTGTGAACCTCGAAGAGTTCGAACACCTTGCGCAGGAATCCGTAGGCGAGCAGCATGCGGCTGCTCTGAATCTGGATGCAGGTGATGTTGTCCTTGGCGGCCACGGCCTTGATTTTCCCGTGTTCGAAGTGGTTGTTGATGATGGTGCCTGGTGCCGTGGGATCCATCGTGTTGAGCAGGCGTACGGGTACTCCGGCGAACTTGGCCGGCTGGATACATGTGGGATGGAGTATCTTGGCACCGAAGTAGGCCAGCTCGGCTGCCTCCTCGAAGTGCAGCTGGCGCACGGGCTCGGTGTGGTCCACGATGCGGGGGTCGTTGTTGTGCATGCCGTCGATGTCGGTCCATATCTGGATTTCCTCGGCTTGCAAGGCGGCGCCCAGGAGGCAGGCGGTGTAGTCGGACCCTCCGCGCAGCAGGTTGTCAATCTCGCCGTAGGCGTTGCGGCAGATGAAGCCCTGTGTGATATAGAGCGTGTAGTCGGGATTGTCCTTGAGTACCGAGGTTATGCGCGTCTTGATGTAGTTGAAGTCCGGTTCGGCATTCTTGTCCGTGCGCACGATGTCGAGCGCATTGAGCAGGATGGCTTTCACGTTCATCTCCAGCAGCAGGTTGGTCATCATGTTGGTGCTGATGATTTCGCCCTGTGCCAGGATTACCTTCTCCTCGAATGAGGTGACGTGGACCTTGGTGAAGGAGCGCAGGTAGGCAAACTCCTCGTGCATGAACTGCAGGGTGCGGGTCTTCCACTCCTGGGTCTGATAGAGTGCCTCGACGTGCTTCTGATAGGTTGCCTCCAGGCGGTTGATGAGCGTATTGGCGCCTTCGGGATTTTTCTTGTACAGATATTCAGCAATCTCCACCAGTGTGTTGGTGGTGCCCGACATGGCTGAGAGCACTATTATCTTCTGCTCTTGGCCCTTCGTAACCAGTTGTGCCACCTCGCGTATGCGCTGCGGTGTGCCTACGGACGTGCCGCCGAATTTCAGAACTTTCATCTTCTTTTATCTATTCATGGTTCGTTATTCATATTATATAGTCTCGCTCGCTGTCTGCCCGTCGCTGCGTGTCATCTTGCCTTCGGCACAGTGGTACACGGTGCCGGGGAAATACTTGGGCCAGAGGGGGTTGTGGGTGACCATTATCACGGTGGCTCCCTCGCCTCGGCGTATCTCGTCCAGGATGGCTAGGATGAGCTCGCCGTTCTCGTTGTCCAGGTTGCCCGTGGGCTCGTCGGCCAGAATCAGCTTCGGCCGGTTGAGCAGGGCGCGTGCGATGCCGATGCGCTGCTGCTCTCCGCCCGAGAGTTCGTAGGGCCGCTTCTGCAGCGCTTCCTCCAGGCGCACCATCCGGAGCACCTCGGCGATGCGCTGCTCGCGCTCGTCGGCTCGCTTCCAGTCAGTGGCTCTCAGCACGAACTCGAGGTTCTGGCGCACTGTGCGGTCGGGCATCAGGCGGAAGTCCTGGAATACCACGCCCAGCTGGCGGCGCAGGGCGGGGTACTTGCTGGTCTTCAGATGCAGCATGTCATAGCCCATCACCTGGGCACGCTCGCCCTGACAGGCTACCTCGCCATAGAAGGACTTCAGCAGCGATGTCTTGCCCGAGCCTACGGCTCCCATCAGATACACCATCTCGCCCTCGCAGACCTGGAGGCAGACGTCGTCCAGCACGGTGTGCTCGCCTCGCTGGATGCGGATATTGCTGTAGTCGATGATCATCTCTCTCTCTCAGTGTGTCAGTGTTTCTTCCATCCCGGGGCGTGTCTCTCGCGCAGCTCGGCCGCCATCTGCTCGATGCGCAGGCCCTTGCTGGTGAGCAGCACGATGAGGTGGTACAGCATGTCCGACCCCTCGTAGATCATACGTTCGTCGGTGCCGTTGGTCGCCTCGATGACGAGCTCCAGCGCCTCTTCTCCCACCTTCTGGGCCATCCGGTTCAGCCCGTCGCGGAAGAGGCTTGTCGTATAGCTGCCTTCTGGCATCTCGCGGTGGCGCTGTTCGATGAAGTCGCTCAGTTGCGTGAGGAAGAGCAGCGGGTTTGCTTCGTTCGTCTCGCCCCAGCAGGTGTCGGTCCCCGTGTGGCATGTGGGTCCGTCTGGATGTACGCGTACCAGGAGGGTGTCGCCGTCGCAGTCGTTCTTGATGTCCACCAGATGGAGGCAGTTTCCGCTCGTCTCACCCTTGGTCCACAGACACTTGCGCGAGCGGCTCCAGAAGGTGACCAGCCCCGTTGCCATCGTCTTCTCGTAGGCTTCGCGATTCATGTAGCCCAGCATCAGGACTTGGCGTGTGTCAGCATCCTGTATGATGGCCGGCACCAGTCCGTCGCCCTTTGTGAAGTCTATTTCCATATCCTTATATATTTCTCACAGCGATACCTTCGTCGTGCAGGTATTGCTTCAGTTCCTTTATCTTTATCTCGCCGAAGTGGAACACGCTGGCAGCCAGCGCAGCATCGGCATGTCCGTCGAGGAAGGCGTCGCGGAAGTGTTCCCGTGCGCCGGCGCCGCCCGAGGCGATGACGGGAATCGTCAGCTGGCGTGCCAGCTCGGCCAGCGCTTCGTTGGCAAAGCCCGTCTTCACTCCGTCGTGGTTCATGCTGGTGAACAGTATCTCGCCGGCACCGCGGTCGTTGGCCTCGCGAGCCCACTCGAAGAGGCCGCGCTGTGTGGGGATGCGTCCGCCGTTCAGATAGCATGTCCAGCCGCGGGCATCCATCCGCGCATCGATGGCCACCACGCACACCTGGCTGCCGAAGTGTCTCACGATTTCGTTGATGAGGTCGGGTCGTCGCAGGGCGGCGCTGTTAATGCTCACCTTGTCGGCACCGGCCGAGAGCATGCGCTCCACGTCGGCCAGTTCGCTGATGCCGCCGCCCACGGTGAAGGGGATGCTCAGCTCGGCCGCCACGCGCTGCACCATGTCTGTGAAGGTCTTGCGTCCTTCGTGGCTGGCCGTGATGTCCAGGAACACCAGCTCGTCGGCTCCCTGCTCGCTGTAGGCACGGCCCAGCGCCACGGGGTCGCCCGCCTGACGCAGGTTCAGGAAGTTCGTGCCCTTGACGGTCTGGCCGTCTTTCACGTCGAGGCAGGGTATGATTCGTTTTGCTAACAAACTACCAACTTTATACTATGAACTGAACTGTCAATTATGAACTATGTAATCGGCTCTGCCGCTTGGCTTGTCCAAGAACTCTAAATTCTGAACTATGAACTATGAACTATGAACTCTGAACTCCTTCGCCATCTCTTCCATATCGATGCGTCCCTCGTAGATGGCTTTTCCGAAGACCACGGCCGGTATGCCCGCCTCCTGTAGGTCCCGTATGTCCTGGATGCCCGACACGCCTCCGCTGGCGATGAGGTGGCATTCGGGGTGTGCCTCCATCACCTCGCGATATAGCGCGATGGCCGGGCCTTGCAGCATGCCGTCGCGGCTGATCTCGGTGCAGAGTACGTGGCGCGTGCCGGCCTTCATGTATCGGGCCAGGAAGTCGGTGAGCCGCTGCCGGCTCTCTTCCTGCCATCCGTTGATACTGATGTAGCCGTCTCGCACGTCGGCACCCAGAATCATGCGTTCGGCGCCGTAGGTCTCCATCCAGCGCAGGAACGTCTCCGGCTCCGTCACGGCAATGCTGCCGGCAGTCACCATCGAGGCCCCTGCGTCAAATGCCTTGCGGATGTCCTCGTCGGTCTTCACGCCTCCGCCAAAGTCCACGATGAGCTGTGTCTCGCGGGTGATACGGCGCAGCACGGCGTCGTTCACCACGTGGTGGCTGCGCGCTCCGTCCAGATCCACCAGATGCAGGCGGCGGAAACCCAGCTGTTCGAAGCGGCGAGCCAGCGCCACGGGGTCGTCGGCATACACTTTCTTCGTGTCGTAGTCCCCCTTCGTCAGGCGCACGCACTTGCCGTCGATGAGGTCAATGGCGGGTATCAGCTCAATCATAGTCTCAGGAAATTCCTCAATATCTGTTCGCCCACGCTGCCGCTCTTTTCGGGGTGGAACTGCGTGGCGTAGAAGTTATCCTTGTGCAGCGAGGCACTGAAGGGGAGGATGTACTGCGTCGTGGCAATCGTCTCCCTGCACAGCGGCACGTAGTAGCTGTGGACGAAATAGACATATTCGCCGCCGCTGAAGCCGTCGAAGAGCATCGACGAGGGACACTCTATCTGGTTCCATCCCATGTGGGGCACTTTGTCCTCGTGCCGCTCGGGGCAGAATCGTTTTACCTCTGCGTCGAAGATGCCCAGACAGTCCACGTCGCCCTCCTCCGAGTGGCGGCATAGGAGCTGCTGCCCGATGCAGATGCCCAGCACGGGTTGTGTCAGCCGGCGTATCACCTCGTCCAGGCCCCGCTCGCACAGGTAGCGCATCGCCGTGCTCGCCTCGCCCTGTCCGGGAAAGAGCACACGGTCGGCCTGGCGCAGCTCGCTGGCATCGTCCGTCAGCACAGGATCCACCCCCATGCGTTGCAGGGCGTGAATCACCGAATAGATGTTCCCCGCGTTGTACTTGACTACGGCAACTTTCATCCCATGTCTCGTTTTGCGCTGCAAAGTTACGGAAAAACGAGAGCAGAACAAAACAAATTCATTTGTTTTTTATGCCGAGGCAGAGTAAGTTCGCGACTATTGTAGCAAATTTACTCAAAATCTATGAATTTATAAGCCAAACGGACAAAGAAGTTACATTTTCCCTTGCCGAATGACATAAAACGTACTGCGGAGCATCCATACATCCTCACGCGTGCGTGCGTATATATATAAGGTAGGGGGAGGCGTGTGGTGTCCTGATGACCTCAGCGGTCGGCGTGTGGAGAAGATGCAGAAGCTGCACATCGTGCGTCGTCCCGGCCATTCCTGTTTTCCTGAATGGTGACATGGGGAGGCTGTGTCGGTCGGTGCGGCGTGCCGCGTGGGCCCGAGGAGCGTGCCGCGTGGGCTGATGAGGCGTGCCGCGCAGGGTTATGCGGCACGCCGCGCAGGACGGTGTGGTGTGGGGTGTTGATTATCAGTGCATTCCGGTTTGCTCGTACTTCCCTGCCGAAATCTTGACAGACGCGTGGCGTGAAGGTGCTTAATCCCGTCTTGGGTGACGATACTGGAATTGGGATGGCAGAGGCTGATTCCCGATTTTTGATAGTGAGGGCAGAGCAGCCATCAAGCAACTCTGCCCTTTGTGGTTTTTATTTCAGGTGAGCCCATTTAGTTTCGAAGTCCCAAATCTCGGCATCGAATTTCAGGGCACGTTTGCATTCTTCTTCTGTTTTGCCTTTGGGAATTTTGGGCCCTTTCATGTTGACAAACGGCTCGCCTGCATCGAAGGCTGCCAGGACCGCATCGAAGAACATCTGCCAGCGGACCTTGTAGTACGTCTCAACCAAGCCGTCCCAGTCGCGGTTGGCATAATCCTCGAGCCGGTATGAATCGCCCCAGACGGTTATAATGGTGCGCGCGTTCATCTCGAAATAGTCCTTCTCAGCCTCGGTCGCGCCCCAGGCACGGGCATCACGAATCCATTCGTCGAGCGAGAACTCCTTGCAGCCCTTCATCGTTTCAACCATCTTATCGCACATTCCCAAGAATTTCTGCGAAGCTGCCACCATTCCGTCCCTGTTGCCTGTCTGATAGGCCTCCGAGAAACATTTCCTTACAGCCAGAGCCTTGTTGCGGATGGACTGGCGGCGTGTGTTGGCAAGGTCGAACCTATAGTAGTTGGACGAGCCTTCTACTTTCTCCAGCGAAGCCAGCGCCTCTTCCAGATTGTTTATGTCGTAGCCTTTGCGGAGTTCGGTTGTCCAGTTCCATTCGCCTTCGAGATTGGGGTGAGCGTTGATGATGCCAGACGCACCAGTACTCGTGTGGGTCGTGCAGACCTTGTCCACCATCGTATGCCAGAATGCCCGATAGTTCGCATCTGCTCTGCCCAGATGGCGGTCGGCGATATTGTTGATGTAGTCATCGAAACCGATGCCTGTATCCCAAGCCTGAGAGAGCAAAGCTTCATAGACAGGCTCGTTTACGCCAAAGCCCTCGAGCGTGGAGCCGATGCCTACGAACTCAGGACCTCCCTCTTTCTTCGCTCCATCTATCAGCCTTGCATTCAACTTGTAGTCGCCCTCTATCTCTGTCATACCGCCGAAGTTGCCCAGATAGCACCAGATGAATTTATGCCCGTAGAAATGCTCCGTGAGTCGCCAGATCTCGGTGTAGTCACATTCATAGTCGAGCATAATCATCTTGCCCTGCGGTACGGCCGTAAGATAGGCTTTGATGCGTTCGGGAGTCCATGCCCTCTTGTTGCTGATGAAGAGCCATGCCATCTGGAGCCAGACAGCCTCTGGGTCGACGCTTGAGAGAGACTCATAGACACCGGCAGAAATCTTTGCCAGCGAATCGGGCTCCCATGATGGGGGCGAAACTTCGTTGAAGAGGTCTATGCCATAGATGTGGTTCGTGCCGTACATTTTGGTCTGTTCCTCGAGGAAATCCTTCTGTATGCGGGCAAAAAGAGGGTCAGACGGGTTCATGTAAGTACAGCGGTACTTCTCGTCGAAGTTACACCAGCGGTTCACCTTCGAAGTCCTGATGCCCGGGACACATTGTTCCAAGTCTGCTGGAACGTGGCCGGCGAAGGCTGGGAGAACGGGCGTCATGTTCAGTTCGCGCTCTCTGCGGAGGATTTGCTTCTGCAACACGGCTTGTCCGTCAATCCAGCTTTGAGGGAGCGGTCCTTGCCAGCGATCAATGTTTATCATGCGTTGCCAGGGCAGATGTGCAGGCCCAGTGAAGTAGGCACGGATCTGTTCGTCGGTCATGCCGTATTTGCGCCACACTTTCTGCCAAACGGCTTCTTGGCCGGTAATGGCGAGCGGCATGTTCACGCCATTCAGCGCCATCCAGTCGATGAAGCGTTCCCATTGTGGCCACTTCCACCAAGGCATCGTGTAGCCGTAAGTGCAGTAGTTGAGGAAGAATCTGATGGGCATTTCCACCTTGCCCGTGACCTTTTCGGGAACTTTCGGCATTTTTCCCGGAAGTTCCACGGGATTGAAGTCGTACCAGCTCACATTTGCCAGGCAATACTGCTGGATATAGCGGTTCAGCCCGACTGCCATAGAGTTGGCGTTATTACCCCGGATGAGGACTTTCCTGCCCTTTTGGAGTAGTTCGTAGGAATCCGTCGGCGATTCGATTTGTTCGAAGATTACGGCTTTTGCCTTGTTGCCCATCACTCTGCGAGCCAGAGCTTCTGCTGCTTGCTCATCTGCTGTCTTGAACGACATAAGAGCCAACGAAGTGACCAAAACCAGCATCGAGTAGATAATTTGTTTATGCATAGTCGTCGTTTTAGCCTTTAACATGTTTCACATTACGTATTGCTCATTTACAAGTGGACTCATTCCTTAATTTATAATAGGGGGAAGTGTGGCGGATGGGAATCATTGCTGTTTACCGTTCGCGACGGAGGCGGAGGTGGTGGGTGATGCAGGCGGGGAGCTCCTCCTCGTAGTGCGTGACCATGACCATCGTCTTGTGAGGACGTCGGCAGAAGGTCTCGATGACGGCCTGGACAAGCGCTCGATGACGGAGGTCGAGGCCGTGGAGGGGCTCGTCGAGGATGAGCAGTTCGGGGTCCTTGACAAAGGCTCGGGCCAGGAGGCAGAGGCGCTGCTCGCCGCTGCTCAGGCGCAGAAAGGTGTGGTCCGCCAGATGGTCGATACCGAAGATGCGCATCCAGCCGAGACAGGCGTCGCGCTGCTCGGGACGCGGACGTACGTAGAGGCCCACGGAGTCGCTCAGCCCGCTGGCCACGATGTCGATGGCCGGGAGGTCCTTCATGTAGGCGCGGTGCATCTCGGGGCTTACGTAGCCGATGTGTCGCTTTATCTCCCAGATACTCTCGCCCGTGCCGCGGCGGTGGCCGAAGAGCTGTATGTCACAGGCGTAGGCCTGCGGATTGTCGGCACAGACGAGCGAGAGCAGCGTGCTCTTTCCACTGCCGTTGGGGCCGCTCAGCGCCCATCGCTCGCCCTCGCACACCGTCCAGTCCAGCTCGCGCAGGATGGTGCGTTTGCCATAGCGGATGCTCACGCGGCGGAAGCGCAGTATCTCGCCGCCCTGCTGGGGATAGAACGCCTCGGCGGCCAGGTCCTTGGCGGGCAGACGGGTGATCCATTCGAGCCGTTGCAGGTCGGGGCTGGCCGTGGGGGAGAGCGAATCGAGGTACTCCTGGCGCGTGACCTTCGGGCGGAGTCGCAGCCCCTCGACGGGCAGTACGTGTGTGATGAACGTCGGTATCTCGTCCGTCCGGCTCAGGACGAGGATGACGAGCAGGGAGGTCCCGCGTGTCAGGTGCTCCAGCATGTCGCGCAGCTGGTCGCGTGTGGCCGCATCGAGTCCGATGAAGGGGTTGTCGAGAATGAGGATACGTGGCTGGCCCAGGAGCGCCTTGGTGAGTTGGAACTTGCGCAGCTCACCGCTGCTCAGGGTGATGAGCGGCTTGTCCAGCAGCTGTTCGTCGTTCATGATTCCGAGTGAGGCAGCCATGTGGGCTCCGACCCCTTCGGCCGCCGGCTTGGACAGTCGCTCCAGCGCCTGTCGCACGGTGGGGCTGTCCTCGGCTATGTCATGCTGGTTCCATCGCTGTTGGTAGTAGTACGTGCCATCCTGCTCCCCATAGGAGTCGCGGAAACTGATGTACCGTACGTTTTCGCTGACGAGCCGCCGTTCGGCCGGCCCGAAGTCGTATTGTACCTCGGTGCGCAGCAGCGGATAGTGTCCCGTCAGAATCTCCACAAGCCTGCTCTTGCCCGCAGCGTTGTCGCCTACGATGGCAATCTGCTCGCCCTGGGCAATCTCCAGATTCAGCGGCTCGGCCATGCGCCAGTCGGGATGGCGGGCGACACCGTTTTCTATGCGTATCAAGTTCTGATGGCTCATAATTCATAAAATTTTAATCCAAGCCTCACCCCTAACCCCTCTCCGAGGAGAGGGGGAACCTTGGAGAGGGAACTGGATAATCTCTAATCCACTTAATCCCTAATCCACTTAATCAATAATATGGTTCTTGCGCGCGAAGTCCTTCCAGCTGCTGTACTTCTTGTCTGTCGTCGGTCGTCCCATCTGCAGGTAGTGGCAATAGGCCGCGCCCAGCGCATCGGTGGCGTCCAGGTAACGTCCCATCTCCTCGGGCTTTAGGTGGAGCATCTGCTGCAGCATGTAGGCCACCTGCTCCTTGCTGGCCGAGCCGTTGCCCGTGATGGCCATCTTTATCTTCATGGGTGCATATTCGGTGATGGGCACCTGCCGGTGGATGGCAGCAGCCATAGCCACGCCCTGTGCGCGTCCCAACTTGAGCATGCTCTGCACGTTCTTGCCGAAGAAGGGCGCTTCGATGGCCAGCTCGTCGGGCAGGTACGAGTCGATGATGCCCGAGACGCGCTCGAAGATGCGCCCCAACTTCAGGTAGTGGTCGGCATACTTGCGCAGGTCGATAACCCCCAGGGCAAGCATCTCTGCCTTGCGGTCGGCCACCCGCAGCACTCCGTAGCCCATCAGGGTGGTGCCAGGGTCGATGCCTAAGATAATCTTCTCCATAGTTCGCGCAAAGGTACGAATAAGCGAGGAAAGTGCAAAACGAAAGACGAAGTTTTTCTTTTGCACGTTCGAGCGAAAGTGCCTTCGACCACAGGTCAGAGGTACGAATAAGCGAGGAAAGTGCAAAACGAAAGACGAAGTTTTTCTTTTGCACGTTCGAGCGAAAGTACCTTCGACCACAGGTCAGAGGTACGAATTTAATTCATTTAAGTATCGGGCGAGTTACATGGCGTGCCGCGCAGCGCTTTATCACACGTGATAAAGTCCACAGGAACACGTCATGGGAAATAATGGCGAGTTAAGGAGCTCCCGACATTAAGTTAATTCATATTTCATATTTCATAATTCATAATTTCTTGCGGTGCCCCCTCTCATTTCACACTTTTTATACTTTGGCGTAGCGGCAAATTCAAAATAAAGTCTTACCTTTGCCTGCAGAAACATTAAAAGGACACAGAATCATGAAGAAGATTGCCTTCCTGTTTATGGCTGTTATGATGGCCGCATCGGTACACGCTCAGGTGCAGACGCAGAAAGTCTCGGAGAGCGATGTGAAGGCTGTGGCTTCCACAAAGGCCGAGAATTATGCAGAGATAGAGTTTGACACCCTGCGCCACGACTTCGGTAAGTTCAGCAAGGACGACCCCGTCGTTCATTGCTCTTTCAACTTCAAGAATGTGGGCACGGCTCCGCTCATCATCCATATGGCAATGGCCAGCTGTGGCTGCACCGTGGCCGATTTCACCAAGAAGCCGGTGAAGCCGGGCGAGTCGGGTGTGATTAACGTCACCTACGACGGCACGGACAAGTTCCCCGGCCATTTCACGAAGACCATCAGCGTTCGCTCGAATGCGGTGAGCCAGCTTGTGCGTCTCACCATCGAGGGTACGATGGAGTGAGGGGACTTTTTTTTCTCGTAGTGCATCGTTCATGGTCTTGTACTCCCGCCTCTCCTGCCGACTGGAGGGGCGCTATGGATTGTGCATTATGAAGCAATCCCCCTCCGCGTCTCATTACATAACTATGAACTCTGAAATCTGAACTATGAACTCAGAACTGAAGAAGACCCCCGTCCTGCTGCTCACGGGCTATCTGGGCAGCGGCAAGACCACGCTACTCAATCGCATTCTGGCCAACAAGCGCGGCATACGCTTTGCCGTGATAGTGAATGACATCGGCGAGGTGAACATCGATGCCGACCTGATTCAGAAGGGCGGTGTCGTCAGCCAGCAGGACGACAGCCTCGTCGCCCTGCAGAACGGTTGTATCTGCTGCACGCTGAAGATGGACCTCGTACAGCAGCTGCATGACATCATTGCGCAGAAAGCCTTTGACTACATCGTCATCGAAGCCAGTGGCATCTGCGAACCGGCTCCCATCGCGCAGACCATCTGCAGCATCCCGTCGATGGGCGAGGAGTACCGCGATGCCGGCATCCCTGTGCTGGACAGCATTGTCACCGTCGTAGATGCCTTGCGCATGAAGGACGAGTTCGGTAGCGGCAGTGCCCTGCTGAATACGCGGCTCGACGAGGACGACCTGGAGAATCTCGTCATCCAGCAAATCGAGTTCTGCAACATCATCCTGCTGAACAAGGCAGCCGAGGTGGAGCCGCAGGAACTGGAACGCATCCGTCAGATAATACGTGCCCTGCAGCCCAAGGCTGAGATTATCGACTGCAACTATGGCGATGTCGAGCTCGACCGCATCCTGAACACGGGTCTCTTCGACTTCAACCGTGTGGCCACCTCTGCCGCATGGATCGATGAAATCGAGAATCACCATGAGGAAGAAGAGCATGATGAGGACGAAGAAGAGGATGAGGATGAAGACGATCACGACCATGACCATCATGAACATCACCACCACGATCATGAGGAGCACGAACATCATCATCACGACCACGAGCATCACCACCATCAT
>Ga0310695_10006211_pt1 | contig 19960 bp, 14 predicted proteins | sample RumenRJG_04DNA_FD_203882 | JGI IMG/M metagenome (GOLD analysis project Ga0310695, IMG submission 203882) | Bovine rumen microbial communities from Lethbridge, Alberta, Canada - RJG_04 (v2) (version 2) | ecosystem: Host-associated > Mammals > Digestive system > Stomach > Rumen | place: Canada...
AAAAGGGTATCCGGCAGATCTGATCCGCCGCCTGACAGGAGGCGGCGAAGACTGGTAAAGGGAGACAAAGAACCGTCCCCGCTACTGTACAGACCCACCTGAAACGCGAGGTGTTTTTCGCGCGCTTTTCGCGAAAAACCCGAGTTAAACGGCGAAAATCGCGCGCACAGCGCATTGGAATGCGATTTTCGCAACGTTACTTGTACACGCCCTCGATAGGGCGTGTACAGTAACCCGTCCCCTTCCTGCCGCCCCGAGCTTTTTAGGAATGACTTGACAGTTGAACACATTAAGTTTAGAATCTAACTTGTTGTGAGTTTGTTCGTTAGGATGCATTAATTGTCCCGTTGTTGTCTGGGAAACGGGGTATGTGTTCTATACAATAAAGCAAACAGTTCAATTGAATATGGAGGTACTCCTGTATGTCGATAGGAATCATTATTGCTATTGCAGTGATTCTGACATTGGCTGCAGCAGTTCCCGCCACCTGGTACGTCACTTCCGATTACCACAGGAAGCAGGACGAGATCAAGGTTGACAGCGCAGATGCACGGGCTAGGACGATCATTGACGAAGCCCTTCGCGAAGCAGAATCCAAGAAGCGTGAGGCCATGCTGGAAATCCGCGAGGAGACGTTCAAATCCAAGAACGAACTCGAGAAGGAGATTCAGAACAGGCGCAACGAAGTTCAGAAGAATGAGCGCAGGATTCAGCAGAAGGAAGAGCAGATTGACAACAAAGTTGAGCAGCTGGAGCGCAGGGAACAGAATCTTGCAGCAAAGGAAGAAGAACTGCAGAAACTTCAGAAGGAAGTTTCATTGCTGAATGAGCAGCGATTACAGGAACTCGAGCGAATTTCAGGCCTAACCTCCGAACAGGCAAAAGAACACCTTTTAAAAATTGTTGAAGATGAAGTGAAACTGGATTCCGCCAGGATGATCAAAGAAATTGAGGCGGAAGCGAAAGAAGAAGCAGAAAAACGGGCAAAAGAATATGTGGTCAATGCCATACAGCGCTGTGCGGCAGATCATGTTTCGGAAGCTACGATTTCTGTCGTCCAGCTGCCCGGTGATGAAATGAAGGGCAGGATCATCGGACGTGAAGGACGCAATATTCGTACTCTTGAGACGATGACAGGCGTCGATCTGATTATCGATGATACACCGGAAGCGGTTGTTATTTCGGGATTTGACCCGATTCGCCGCGAAATTGCACGTGTCGCGCTTGAAAAGCTGATCGTCGACGGCAGAATTCATCCTGCCAGGATCGAGGAGATGGTCGGTAAGGCGCAGCGTGAGGTAGAAGCCAGGATCAAGGAAGAAGGAGAAGCCGCCACACTGGAAGTCGGTGTACACGGTATTCATCCCGAACTTGTCCGTCTCCTGGGCAAGATGCGTTTCCGTACAAGCTATGGACAGAACGCACTCAAGCATTCTATCGAAGTCGCGCAGTTATCCGGTCTTCTGGCCAGCGAGCTCGGACTTGATGTCCGCCTTGCAAAACGCGCCGGTCTTCTGCATGATATCGGCAAAGCAGTCGATCATGAGATGGAAGGTTCTCATGTACAGCTTGGCGCCGAGCTCTGCAGAAAATATAAAGAATCACAGACAGTTATCAATTCCGTGGAAGCGCACCACGGAGATGTTGAGCCAGCCAGCCTGATTGCATGTATCGTTCAGGCAGCAGACACAATTTCCGCAGCCCGTCCCGGCGCCAGAAGGGAAACTCTTGAGGCGTATACGACGAGGCTGAAACAGTTAGAAGAAATCACCAACAGTTTTAAAGGGGTCAGTAATTCTTATGCCATTCAGGCAGGCAGAGAAGTTCGCGTGATGGTAGTTCCTGAACAGATCACTGATGCTGATATGGTAATTCTGGCAAGAGATATTTCCAAGAAGATTGAAGCAGAAATGGAATATCCGGGTCAGATCAAAGTCAATGTAATCCGTGAGTCCAGAGTTACGGATTATGCGAAATAATACCATACAATATCATTATTTATTCAGCTTTTGAGAATATGAAATGTATAGTGCTGCGGAAAGCCGTAAGGGATCCGCAGCACTTTTCCATTTTACAAGGACTTTTATGCAGGCTGGAACCGGTTGTTCATCAGCCTGTTATACAAGAATCTTTTTTTGAGAGTCCGTTTTGCGGGAAGGAATGATTTATGGATGAGATCCGGGGCACGCCGCCGAGAATATTGACAGAGGAGGAACTGGTCCGGATCCTTGAATGTCCGGATACAAATACGCGGGCGGGGCTGCGCGACAGGGCGGTCCTGGAGCTCCTGGGCGGAGCTGGTCTCAAGGTTCAGGAGCTGGCAGAGCTTCGTCTGGAAAATGTGGACCTTCAGATTTCCTGTATCCTCCTTTCGGGGCAGCCGAACCGGATGATTCCTTTCGGAAAACGCACAAGGGAAAGCCTTTTGTGTTATATTTATGATGTGCGGAGTCAGGTGGACGGACCGTCAGCTCTGCTGTTTCCCGGAAGAGGAGGGAAAAAACTTACCAGGCAGGCTGTATGGAAAATCGTCAAAAAATACGCACAGGCATCAGGAGCCGGAGACTGGGTATCTCCGGAAGATCTGCGCACATCGCTGGCGGTTTCTCTGCTCAGGCGGGGAGGAGATCCTTCCGGGGTGCAGGCTATTCTGGGCATTCAGGATGCAGCCATGAATAAATATTTGCGTGCAATACCTGATTCTACCTGATTACTTGTTACGGAAATTCAGATTACGATTAGGGGTAAGGGAAAATGTCTGATATTAGATTATGGCCGGATTGGAAGATCGCGCATGTGATAGGACGCGGAAGCTTTGGCGAAGTCTATGAGATCCACAGACAGAACGGGCCGTATGTGGAACGTGCCGCTCTGAAAATGATCCGTGTACCGCAGAATCCCTATGAGCTGGAACAGCTGAGAAGGGATGGACTGGGAGAAGAGGATACAGAAGGGTATCTCCGCCAATATGTGGAAAATGTCCGCGGTGAGATCAGACTCATGCAGCAGTTTGTCGGCTATTCAAATATCGTATCTTATGAGGATTATCTGATCAATAAGCATGAGGATTCGGTCGGATGGGATATTCTGATCCGTATGGAACTTCTGACCGCGCTGCCGGATTACATGGCCTCCCATCCTCTCTCGGAAGAAGATGTGGTGCAGATCGGACTCGATATCTCTCAGGCGCTTGTGATCTGCCACGGCGCAGGGATCATTCACAGGGATATCAAACCGCAGAACATATTTGTCAATAAGCGCGGCTATTATAAGCTGGGAGATTTCGGAATCTCCAGGCCCATGCCGGGAAATGAGAGTGTCCTTTCCTTTAAGGGAAGCATACCGTATATGGCACCGGAGACTTTTGCCATGAAGGATACGGATGCCAGGTCCGATATTTATTCACTGGCCCTGGTGTTGTACAGAATTCTCAACGGCGGGAGAGAGCCGTTTCTGTCGTCTTCAACATTCACACCCGATGAACGCGAAGCTGCCCAGAAGCGCAGGATGGCGGGTGAGACACTGCCGCCGCCCGTGAACGGCAGCCCGGAGCTGTGCGGTGTTCTTGCAGTGGCTCTTTCCGGAGATCCTGACAAGAGATATCAGTCAGCGGCAGAGTTTCACGAAGCTCTGCAGAGAATAGCCACAAGGATGCATCTGTTTTCAACAAGGGCCAACAATATAAGGCGGGATCAAGTGTCAGGACAGGAGACCGTTCTGCTAAATGTATCAAAAGGGGAGGAAACAGTCGTTGATCCCGGGGCAGATGCGGGTCATTATGGACCGACGCAAGTACATAGGGGGCAAAATGCGCCTTATGTAAATCAGGCTCAGAGAAGCCCGGGCGGAACTGTTTACGACCGCAATGTGGTTCCCGGAGCCGCAAATCCGGGCAGCCAGGCGGGGATTTATCAGGGGAAATCTTCTGTAAATCAAGCGGGGATTTATCAAGGAAATCCTCCCGGAAATCCTCCGGGCAATTATCCGGGCAATCCTTCCGGCAGCTATCCCGGAAATCCTCCGGGCAGCCATCTAAACAGAAGGAATACAGGATCAGGCGCTAACAATCAATCCTCTAAAAAACTTGTACTTGCTCTGGCTGGAGTCCTTGCACTGCTGGTAATTATTCTCTCTGCAGCCTTGATCCCTCGTATGGCAAAAGGAGGAGGGGAGAATGGAGGAGGCAGTGACAGCGGTCTTTCTGAATCGGAGGCTGTGGCTGCTCCGGATTCCCAGAGCCAGGAGACGGAAGAATCTCCCGGATCCGTCGAAGAAGACCTGGGCCCTTCCATGGAGAGTGAAGAATCCGGCGGCACAGGCGGGGAAACAGACACTTTGGGCGATGCAGCTGAGGATGAGACTGTTCAGATTAATAACAGTGTGGAGAATCAGGATTCTTTTTTCGATCATGATGAAGAAAGCGGCACGGAAGAGGAAGCCGAAACCGGTGATGAAGGCGAAACAGAAGCCGGTGAAGAATACGCTGTCATTGATTACAATACAGACGGAAGAGTGCGGATCCTGAATAAGAAGAGGGATCAGGACGCTGAATTTCAGCGTATGGCCAGGAGATTTGAGGAAGAGAGCGGGATAAAGGTTGAAGTGGAATCGCCGTCGGCGGGGAAATATTCCAATACACTGAAGGAAAAAATCCCCGGGGGCAGTGATGCACCCACACTGTTCATGCTGGGCGGAGTCAATGATTTTGAAAAATACGGTTCTGAGTGTCTGGAACTGACCGATTGTGCTGCGGCCAAAGAACTGACCGACGATTCGTATACACTGAAGGGTCAGAACGGAAAGGTGTACGGACTTGCCTGTATTGTCGAAGCATATGGACTGTGTGTGAACACCAGGCTCTTAAACAGGGCGGGATACGAAATTTCTGATATACAGTCCTTTTCAGATCTGAAGCGTGTGGCCCGGGATATCACCCGGCGGAAGGATCAGCTGGGCTTTTCGGCGTTCACGTCTCCTTCTGTAGGAGTCGGCGTCTCCGGCGATTATCGTCTGGCTGAGCACGCACCGGTCGTCCCTTTGTACTATGAGCTGAAAGACAATGATTTTAATATCGGACTGAAACTGAAGGGCACCTATATGGACTGCTTCAGGGATTATGTCGATCTGTATCTGGACAATGCGACAGTATCCCGCAGTCAGGCATCGTCAAAGAGCCTTGAAGACGCCCAGAAGGAATTCCTTGCGGAAAAGGCTGTTTTTCACCAGGATGGTTCCTGGGATTATGGGAAGCTTCAGGCAGTGATGGGTGATCAGGCGACGGTGATTCCTCTCTATATGGGCATGCCCGGGGAGGAAAATCAGGGCCTGAACAAGACATGCTCCTATTACTGGTGCGTCAATAAATCTGCGTCTGCGGATGACATTGAGGCTACACTGCAGTTTTTGTACTGGATGGTGACCTCTGAAGAGGGGATCCGCATCATGACGGAGGACATGGATTTCCAGATTCCTTATCGGAAAGCGGAAGTACCTGACAATCCATTTCTTCAGATCCTTAGCCAGGAGGAGGAAGAGGGATACGAGGCGATCAGTCAGTACTATAAATATGGCAGTTACGAAAAGTGGATCAATAATATCCGGAAGGGCATCCGGGATTATGCCGAAGGAAAGGGCAGCTGGACAGCTGTGGAGGATGCTTTCATAACGCTGTGGTGACCCGATTGAAGGGCTGCAGTCCCACGGAGAATATAGCAGCGGGAAATTTTTTGCAATTTTTACAAAAACAATGCGCAAAACAGCTGTAAATAGGTTATAATGAATAAAGATGTTGCCATGGCGGCAACAGTGACATATCGTTAAACTGTGTTTATCCACCCAATTCTCATTCCAGCAACAGGGGGTCATTGAATATGAAGAAGATTCTTTTTGTGGCATCTGAGGGCGTTCCTTTTATCAAGACCGGAGGACTGGCAGACGTTGTCGGCTCACTTCCCAAGGAACTTGACAAAGAATATTATGATGTCAGGGTGATCATGCCCAAATATTCCTGCATGAAGCAGGAGATGAAAGACAAGATGGAGTATGTCACACACTTCTACATGGACTTCCACTGGAAGAGTGAATATGTCGGCGTACTGCAGGCAGAGGTGGAAGGCATTAAATTCTACTTCATCGACAACGAGGGATTTTTCACCAGCGACAAGCCCTATACGGATGATCCGCTGTTTGAGATCACACGTTTCGCCTTCTTCTCCAAGGCAGTGCTGTCCGCACTTCCCACCGTTGATTTCCGCCCCGACCTGATCCACTGCCATGACTGGCAGACCGGTCTCGTTCCTGTTTATCTGAAAGAGCGTTTTGCAGGCAACGAGTTTTTCCAGGGCATCAAGTCTGTAATGACCATCCACAACCTGAAGTTCCAGGGCAAGTGGAATGTGCGTGATGTTGAGGATATCACGGGTCTTTCCGGATACTATTTCACACCGGATAAGCTTGAGGCATACAAGGACGCCAACCTGCTCAAGGGCGGTCTGGTTTACGCGGATGCCATCACGACAGTTTCCCCGACTTATGCCGAGGAGATCAAGACGCAGTTCTACGGCGAAGGCCTCGACGGACTGATGAACGCCAGGAGCAACGACCTTCGCGGTATCATCAATGGTATCGACTACACCGATTTCTCACCGGACAATGACAAGAAGATCCCGCAGCCTTACACGGTTGACAACTTCCGCAAGATGAAAGTCAAGAATAAACTTGCACTGCAGAAGGAACTGGGACTCAAGGTCGACGAGAAGTGCTTCATGATCGGTATTGTCTCCCGTCTGACAGATCAGAAGGGCTTCGATCTGATCGCCTATGTGCTTGAGGAAATCCTTTCTCTTGACGCGATCCAGATGGTCGTTCTGGGCACCGGCGAAGAGCGCTATGAGAATATGTTCCGTTACTTCGACTGGAAGTACAATGACAAGATCTCTGCGAATATCTACTATTCGGATGAGCTGTCCCACAAGATCTATGCTTCCTCCGATGCTTTCCTCATGCCTTCTCTGTTTGAGCCCTGCGGACTCAGCCAGCTGATTTCCCTGCGTTACGGCACACTTCCGATCGTCCGCGAGACCGGCGGTCTGAAGGATACTGTCGAGCCTTACAATGAGTTCGAAGGAACCGGCACAGGCTTTACATTTGCCAACTACAATGCGCATGAGATGATGCATTCCATCCGCTATGCAGAGCAGGTCTACTATGACAAGCGCCTCGAGTGGAACAAGATGGTCGAGCGTGCAATGCGTGCGGACTTCTCCTGGAAACAGTCCGCGGCCAAGTATCAGGAGATGTATGACTGGCTCATCGGCTGATCATATTTTTTCACCAGATGCCTGAGACCGGATGAGCCTGGATGAGACCTGTCGGCACAGGCCTGAACCAGAGGCCGGCAGACCGGCGCTCAAGACATTCAGATCTAAATTGAATCTACACTGCGGCAGGGCATCGTGAATGTCCTGCCGCATTTTACTGTGGATTTTTTTCTGACTTATGTTATAGTTGTAGAGATTTACTGTAAAAGTTCGATCAAGCGGCTGTGCGGATGGGCGTGCTCGCACGCACAGACGTGCAGACATTTGATCGGACCCCCATGTATGAGACAAAAAGCTACGCGCAGCGAAGCAAGCGGAGCGATTGTCGAATACATGGGGGCGATTGCGGGAGCATGGCCTTGCCATGCGGAGCAATCGACTTTTACTCCCCTGGTGGAGGCAGTCACGCTGTCATGGCAGTTACTGTAAAAGTCCGATCAAGCGGCTGTGCGGATGGGCGAGTTAGCTCGTCAGGACATACTGACATTTGATCGGCCCCCTATGGCCGCAAGGATTAAGAAAGCTGATTGATAAGATATGACCGAAGATAGCAGAGAAGAGATGCGTGAAGCAGGGAGAGAAATGGATAAAGAAAAGCCAGCAGGCAGCAGTATTGCCGTACAGGCCGGTATTCTGGCGATCGCGACGATCGTTGTCCGCATTATCGGGCTTTTATACAGGGCTCCCCTGACCGCGATCATCGGAGATGAAGGCAATGGATATTACGGCGCCGCCTACAATATTTATATGATCATTCTGATCCTGTCCTCCAACTCTCTGCCGGCGGCGATTTCAAGACAGATGTCGACCAAGATCGCCGTGGGCCAGTACAAAAATGCTCAGCGGGCATTTCATTGCGCGCTGATCTATTCCCTGATCGTGGGAGCTGCGGGCAGCCTGCTCCTGTATTTCGGCGCGGGGGTCCTGGTCAAGAACAACGCAATCCCGGTCCTCAGAGTCTTTGCGCCGACAGTCTTTCTGTTCGGTATTCTGGGTGCGGTACGCGGATATTTCCAGGCCAACCAGTCCATGGTGCAGACTTCGGTCTCGCAGATTCTGGAGCAGATCGCCAACGCGGCGGTCAGTATCGGCGCGGCATCCCTTCTGATCCACACAGCATCGGTGCACGCGGGTCAGACGGAACGCGCAGTCCGCGGTGCTATGGGAAGCGCCATGGGCACAGGATGCGGTGTTGCCACTGCCCTGATCTTTATGGTGATCGCCTATGCAAGGCACAGAAAGGGGTATTTCCGCAGAATTGCTTCTGATACCGGATATACGGAATCCTACGGGCGGATCATGAAGAGCACGATCCTTGTGATCACTCCCTTTATTGCGAGCAGCTTTATCCTGAATCTGACGACTACACTGGATCAGATGATATATTTGAACATGCTGATCGACCTCAAGAGGCTTCCGGAGGCGGCGGTCACAACCGTATTCGGACTATTTTCCAATAAGGCTGTGGTGATCACGAATATACCGATCTCGGTCGCGACGGCTGTTTCCGCAGCCATCATCCCCAATATCGCAACGGCTTATGCCTCCGGAGATATGCAGGAGACCCGGCGGCGATCGATCAATGCCAGCAGGATGGCCCTGATTATATCCATCCCGTGCGCAGTCGGACTGATGGTCCTTGCGCGTCCGGTCACAATGCTGATGTTCCCCCAGTGGGATACGCTGGAACTGGCGTCGGTCCTGCTCGCCCTGCAGGCTGTGACAGTCATCTTTTTGTCTGTCGGAACCATCACCAACGCAGTCCTGCAGGCCATAGGCAAGATGAATATGCCCATCGTCAGTGCAGGTGTATCCCTGATCATCCAGACAGCGGCGCTGACCTTTTTCCTGCGGTTCACAGACTGGGGCATTTATGCCATGGTCTTTGTCAGCGTCCTTTACGCTGCGATCATCTTTGCCCTCAATGAAATGTTCCTGCGCCATTACCTGGGCCTGCGCCTGGACGCAGTGAAGGTCTACTGGAAGCCGATCCTGAGCGCGATTGTGATGGGCGCTGCTGCCTTTGCCGTCTACCGCCTGGTCTTTGCACTGGCTTCACGTGTGACCGGAGAATATTTCGCCAACTTCGCAGCGATCATCCCCTCCATTGTGGTCGCCATTGTTGTATATTTCTTCATCCTGATCAGGCTGGGAAGCTTTACGGAGGAGGATATCCTGGGACTTCCCAAGGGGAACGCGATCGCGCGGCTTCTCAAAAAACTCCGCTGGCTTTAACCTGCCGGCCATGAATCAGCCGGCTTTACGTTCCCTGGCTTTAAGCCTGCCGTCCGTGAATCAGCAGCTTTCACATCTCCCGGCTTTAAGTCCGTTGACTGAAAAAATGCCGGCTATAAGGCCGCCGGCTTAATGAATGAAATAAAACGCTCTGCAGGCAGTATGCTTCCTGCAGAGCGTTTTCTGGTGAAAAAATATTTGTGAAATAATATTGGTGAAAAGATACTGGTGAAAAAGGAGATGCTGTAATGACAGCCTCCATATTCCAGAACTTTATTGGACTTCGCGCAGGGCGCTGATGTCGGTCCTGGCGATGATGGAGTAGTTGGTGTAGTATACGACAAAGCCGGGGGCGGCGCCGGAGGGCTTTTTGACGTTGCGGCGTTCGAGATAGTCGATCTCGACTTTGCCCTGTTCACGTCCGCTGGAGTAGTAGGCGGCCAGGGCTGCGGCCTCTTCGAAGGCACGGTCCGGTATCTGGTCCATGGGCAGCCCCCTGGTCTTGAGCAGGACATGGGATCCGGGCATGTCGTTGGCATGGAACCAGATGTCGCGGCTGTCCGCCATGCGGAAGGTGATCTCGTCATTCTGCGTATTGTTCTTGCCTACATAGATGTCGTAGCCGTCGCTGCTGATGTAATGGAGCGGAAGACTCTGAGGTGTTCGGGCACGTCCTTTTTTTCCGTCGTTCCGCTGATCTTTGCGGCCGGTGTATTTGCGGCGCAGGAATCCGCTCTCCTCCATTTCACGGCGGATCTGGGACAGATCGCCGTCAGTGGTGGAGAATTCCAGGGCATTCTGGATGCTCCTGAGGTGATCGATCTCTGCCTTGACTTCCGCTGTCAGGCGGGTGAGGGCTTCATAGGTCCGCTTCATGCGGGCGTAGCGGTCAAAGAATTTCTGCGCGTTCTGCTGCGGTGTCAGTGTGGGATCCAGCTGGATTTTGACCATCTGGCCGGTGTAATAGTTCAGGACTTCGCAGCTCTTTGCGCCTTCGGGGATCGAGTATCCGTAGGCATTGAGAAGCTCGCCGTATACTTTGAATTTGTCCCGTTTTTCCGTGTCTTTGATCTGGCGGCACTGCAGGTCATATTTGTGAACATCGCGCTCCAGAATGGTCTGGACAATGTGGCGGAGGTCGGCGGAGCGCTGACGGATGCGGGTGTAGAGATTTTTGCGCGCATAAAAATCCTCCAGCAGAGCAGACGGAGAATCGTAAGCCACTTCACTGCAGTCGGCGTAGTGGTGCAGCGGAACAAGGGAAAACTCCGCGGGGGCGCCGGCATTGCGGCCGTCTCCCTGCCGGCAGTACATGACAGGGGTGAACTGCTGTGCCTTGATCTGCTCTACAAGCTTGTCGAATTCCTGCCAGAGTGATTCTTTTTCAGAGGGAGAGAGAAGGGCGGCGCTGCGGTCCTGGGTGAGCCTGGCGCGGTGGGCGATCTCCTGGGCGACAACGGTCGAAAAACCGGTGTAGCTTTTTAAAAGGAGCTTTGAGACCTCCATATGCCCCTCGCCCAGGACAGACAGAAAACCTTCGCGCGTCTCTGAGAGCGGATCTTTTTTGGACTGAGTGTCCGGAATGAAATAGGACCTGCCCGGAAGGACTTCGCGGACAGAGCTCACCAGCGAAGAGACGTGGCGTATGCTGTCGACGATCATCTCCTTGTCATCGAGGAAAATGATATTGCTGTGCTTGCCCATGATCTCGATGACCAGGAAATGGGTGCACAGGTCGCCCATTTCATTGCGGTGCTCCACTTCCAGACGCAGGATCCTCTCGAGTCCGGGCTGGCTGACCGAGACAATGCGCCCGTTCTGCAGATGTTTGCGCAGGAGCATACAGAAGGCAGGAGCCTGAAGGGGCGCCTGGCGGCTGGTATTGGTCAGGTACACGAGAGGGAGAGAGGGATCGGCGCAGAGATAGAGTCTGAGCTGTCCGCCGCCTCGTTCGGCAGAGGGGCGCACAGTGACTACCAGTTCGTTTTTGTCCGTCTGCGCGATTTTATAAATACGTCCGCCGCCGATGGTGTCCTGCAATTCCTTACAGAGGCCGGCAACGGTGATTCCGTCAAAAGCCATGGATATTCTCCTTATATTTTATGTAATATTCTTATTTTTTCACTGTTTTCATTTAATCAATTTAGTATACACTTCTTTCTTGACGCTTGAAAGTATAATGTTATAATGGAAACTGATTTTATACGCCCCTTTAGGAGGACAGCACATGATCAGAAGCATGACAGGGTACGGCAGAAGTGAATTGCAGAATGATTCTTTCAGGATCGCGGTGGAAATCAAGTCTGTCAACAACAGGTATCTCGATATCAATATCAAGATGCCCAGGATTCTCAATCCGCTTGAGGCACAGATCCGCAAGGAACTGAAAAAATATATGGAGCGCGGCAAAGTAGATGTCTTTATCTCCTACCAGGACTTGAGCGAGTCCAATATGGAGGTCAAGTACAACGCGCGTATTGCAAGGGAATACTGGAATTATCTGAGCCAGATGGCGGAAGAGTTCGGGATCGAGAACGATGTCCGTGTTTCTTCTCTGGCCCGTTTTCCTGACGTTCTGGCCATGGAGGAAGAGCCTGTGGATCCGGAAGGGATCTGGGAGAATCTGCAGCAGGTCCTTATAGACGCTGCAAAGATGTTTGACGAGACCAGGGTCCGGGAGGGCGAGTTCCTCAGAAACGACCTGAACGGCAAGCTCGATGAGATGATGGGACATGTGGAGTTTATCTCCGGGCGTGCACCCGGTCTGATCGAGACTTACAGAAATAATCTGCAGGATAAGGTGACAGAGCTTCTCGAGGGGGCCAATATTGACGATACAAGGATCGCCCAGGAGGTGACCATCTATGCGGATAAGGTCTGTGTGGATGAGGAACTTGTACGTCTGCGCAGTCATATCGAGGCGACCCGCCAGGAACTCAAACGCAGCGGAAGCATCGGCCGCAAGCTCGATTTTATAGCCCAGGAGATGAACAGAGAATCCAATACCATTCTCTCCAAGACGGACGACCGGGAGGTCTCCGATCATGCCATTGAGCTTAAGACATCGGTCGAGAAGATCCGCGAGCAGGTACAGAATATCGAGTGATCCGGTGTGATCCTGAATATTCCGGTGTAAACTATGGCAGTGAACAAACTGATACATGTCGGATTCGGCAATATAGTAAATGCGGGCAAGATCATAGCCATCGTGAGTCCGGATTCGGCTCCGGTACGCCGCCTGGTCTCACAGGCCAAGAACGACGGACGCACGATCGACGCGACCCAGGGCAGGAAGACAAAGTCTGTGATCGTCATGGAAAATGACAGGATCGTCCTGTCAGCACTCCTCCCCGAGACGATCCGGGGCCGTGCCCTTGCAGATCCGGATGCCGACCAGGAAGAAGAGTGAAAAAAACGCTCGATAGCGTTTTTTTCACTCAGGTGCTTGTGCCGCGGGCCCAAGCACCTGTGATCGCATCGGAGAAACCCTTACGGGCTTTCTCCTCGCGGTGCCGCTCTGACGAGCGGCATGGTCGGAAAGAGTGAAAAATCTTGTCGATACAAGATTTTTCGCTCCGGTATGTTTCGGAAGACTGAACGTTACTTTGTAACGGCTGAACCGCAGACACAAACATATCATTAAGACATATGATGATGCGCTGATACCGCATGCGCGGGAAGAGGCAGAAAGATGGAAGGAAAACTGGTAGTTATCTCCGGCTTCAGCGGAGCCGGAAAAGGAACGGTCATCCGTCGTCTGATGGAGCAGAATAAGGGATATGCTCTTTCTGTTTCCATGACGACCCGGCAGCCCAGAAAAGGGGAGACCGACGGGGTGGAATATCACTTTGTCAAAAACGAGGTCTTTGAGGAGCTGATCCGACAGGATGGATTCCTGGAGCATGCCGGATATGTAGATCATTATTACGGCACACCCCGTGCCTTTGTAGAGGAAAACATGGCAGCCGGCAGGAATGTCCTTTTGGAGATCGAAGTGCAGGGCGCTATGCAGATCCGGGAGAAATATCCGGACGCGATCCTGGCTTTTGTCACACCTCCGACAGCACAGGAGCTCAAAAACAGGCTCTTCGGCCGCAAAACGGAATCGGAGGAGAAAGCGATGGGACGGCTGCGCAGAGCGGCTGAAGAAGCGTTTTCTATCCCTGAGTATCCCTATCTGATCATCAACGAGGACGTGGACGCATGTGCGCAGTCCCTGCAGTCTGTGATCAGCGGAGCCTGGACGCCCCAGGAACCGGACGGCCCCCATATCGGAGGCGAAATAATTACGGATCCGGCTGAAAAGGAGGCATTTGCCAGAACCTTCAGCGCCCGGCTTGAAGAGATACTTTCGCAGTAAACGCGGCGGAAAAGCCGCGGACTGCTTATGGATGGCAGCCTTTTTTAAGGGGATCACTCCCTGCCGCAAAGAGAACGGCCTGCCTCATATAACGATTTTGTATTTAAAGAGATTTTTGAATTTAAAGAAAAGAAAGGAAAGGTAATTCCATGATTCATCCGTCCTATGTGGATCTTATGAAAGTAGTTAACAAAGACGTCGAAGAGGGAGAGACTCCTGTAATCAACAGCCGTTATTCCATCGTTATGGCCACTGCCAAGCGTGCCCGTCAGATCGTAGACGGCGATGAGCCTCTTGTAAGGGTTTCCAGAGGCGAAAAGCCCCTTTCTACTGCTGTCGCCGAGCTTAATCAGGGCGAGATCCGGATTCTGGCAGAAGACGAAGCAGAAGAAGAGTATCTCGAGACCGCTGCAGGGACCGGCTCCGCCGAAATGCTTGAAAGCAGTGAATCTGCAGACGAGACAGTGCCGGCTTCTGACGAAACCGATGATTCTGACGAGGCGGACGAATCCGCTGAGGAAGAAAGCACAGAAGACGATGAGGAAACTGCCGAATGAAGATCCTGTTTGTATCCCTTGGATGCGACAAGAACCTTGTCGATTCCGAGGAAATGCTGGGGGACCTGACGCAGGCGGGATATGAGATCACCGACGATGAGACTGCGGCAGAGGCTGCGGTCGTCAATACCTGCTGTTTCATCAATGACGCGAAAAAAGAGAGTATTGAGACCATACTGGAACTGGCGCAGCGGCGCACAGACGGACAGCTGCGGGCGCTGATCGTGACCGGATGTCTTGCGCAGCGGTACAGCCGGGATATCCTTCAGGAGATTCCTGAAGTTGACGCGGTCATAGGGACAACAGCACAGGAGACGCTGCTGCAGACGCTGGAAGAGGTCATCGGACGCGATCCTGCAGCTGAGGAAGGCGGAAGCAGAAAGGAAAAAGACCGTGCACTGGTCCGTCTCAATGATCTGCGCAAGATGCCCCGCACGGACGCAAAACGTGTTCTCACAACTGCCAACGGATACGGGTATCTCAGGATCGCGGAAGGCTGCAGCAAACACTGTACCTACTGCGTGATCCCGTCCATCCGCGGCTCATACAGAAGTATACCTATGGAGAGTGTGCTTAGCACGGCACAGGAGCTTGCCGGGCAGGGAGTGCGCGAACTGATTCTGGTCGCGCAGGAGACGACAGTCTATGGCACAGATCTCTACGGAAAAAAGATGCTTCCGGAGCTTCTGCACCGGCTGGGACAGATTGAAGGGATCCGCTGGATCCGTCTGCTCTACTGCTATCCGGAGGAGATCACACCGGAGCTGGTGCAGACCATGCGCGATGAGCCCAAGGTCCTTCATTATATCGATATGCCCATCCAGCATGCGTCGGATGACATCCTTAAGAAGATGGGACGGCGCACGAACAGAAAAGAACTGGAGGAGATCGTCGGCCTTCTCAGAAAAGAGATACCGGATATCTGCATCCGGACAACACTGATCTCAGGTTTTCCCGGTGAGACGGAAAAGGATCACAAGACCCTTATGTCCTTTGTCCGCAGGATGAAATTTGAACGTCTGGGTGTATTTGCCTACTCGCGTGAGGAGGGGACTCCCGCAGCGAAGATGGTCGGACAGATTCCTGCCCCGGTTAAGCGCAAACGGCGCAAGGAGCTCATGCTCCTGCAGCAGGAGATTGCCTTTAAGAAAGCGCGGCGCATGAAGGGCAGGACTGTAGAGGCTATCATTGAAGGCAGGATCGTCGGAGAGGACGTCTATACTGCCCGCACCTATATGGATGCCCCCGGTGTGGACGGCACACTCTTTATTGAAACAAGACGTGAGCTGATGTCCGGCGATTTCGTCACAGTGAAGATCACTGGTTCCGATCAGTATGACCTTGTAGGTGTCATCGCTGACTGATATCGTTAGTATCATTGGTTTATCATTTATCATATGATTATCAGCCGGATTTATGCCGGTCTGATGGAGGGAGTATTCATGAATCTGCCTAACAAACTGACAGTGCTTCGAGTGATCCTGGTTCCTTTCTTTGTCGTCTTCCTTTTGCTCTCAAAGACGACAGAGTCCATGAAGTGGATCGCGCTGGTCCTTTTTATAGTTGCATCTCTGACAGATTTTCTGGACGGATATCTCGCGCGCAGCCGCAATCTCGTGACCACATTCGGCAAGTTTATGGATCCTCTGGCCGACAAAGTACTGACGATTTCGGGTATGATCTGCCTGATTGAACTGGGCAGGATCCCTTCCTGGATCGTCGTGATCATTGTGGCGCGGGAATTCATTATCAGTGGTTTCAGGCTGATCGCCACAGAGCACGGTATTGTCATTGCTGCCAATTACTGGGGCAAATGGAAGACCACTTTCCAGATGATCATGATCATCCTCATGATCGTGAACATCCCTGCTCTTAAGATGGTCACCGCGATCGTGATGTGGATTGCCCTGATCCTTACGATCGTTTCGCTGGCCACCTATATCATGCAGAACATGGAAGTTGTCCGGACAATGGAGACAAAATAATGAGACGTGCCATTTTGATGTGCGCCGGAGAATATGAACCGATCCCGATTCCGGTCGGTGAAGAGCACAAAAGCCTTCGTTATGCGGAGGCTTTTGATCATTCTGCCCCAAAGGATAATCTGGTCATCAATGCTCCGGAGAATGCCCCTGCCGTCACTGCCGGGGAGGATACCCCTGCCGTCGCTGCCGGGGAGGATACCCCTGCTGCCGTTTCCCTGAAGGATGTCCTTGTTGTCGCTGTTGACGGAGGACTGCCCAGGCTTCTGGCACAGGAAATCGAACCCGATCTGGTCCTGGGGGATTTTGATTCTCTGGATAAAAAATTCCGGCCTCTCCTCGATCAGTTCGGCGCCGCCCACCCGGAGAGACTTCTGCGCCTGCCATGTGAAAAGGATGACACGGATACGGTTTACGCGGCCCGGATGTGCCTGGAGCGGGGCTGCACTGAGCTTTTGCTTTACGGTGCCCTGGGCGGCAGACTCGATCACACCTTTGCCAACCTTCAGACCCTTGCCTGGCTGAAAAAACATGGTGCGGACGGCTATCTGATCGGAAAGACGACCATGGCTGCCGCACTGTGCGAGGAGACGGTTTTTCTTCCGCAGGACTATGAGGGAACTTTTTCTCTCTTTGCCCTGGACGGGCAGGTGACCGGCGTGACTCTTGAAGGAATGAAATATCCCCTCAATGATGCCGTCATGACCAACAGCTTTCCGATCGGCGTGAGCAATGAAGTGAATCGTCAGACTGTCCGGGGTACAGAATGCGGACGGGCATCAGTGACCATCCGCAGAGGTATGGCGCTGATGATCCTGGAAAAAAGTGAATCGGAAGTCATCAGACGGGCCGGGAAAAAGCAAGAGGAAAACGGAGTGACACAGAAAGACGGCCATAATACTGTGGCTGAGGCAGATATGTCTGCACAGGGCATGCCCGACCCCTCCCTGTTCAGAAGGATTCCCATGCACTGATTGCACTGATATGAGATTCCTGATCCTGACAGGGAAATCCGGTATTCTGACAGGAAAACCGGGATTCTTACAGGGAAACCGGGATTCTTACAGGGAAATCCGGTACCCGGACAGAAAACCCGCCATCCTTACAGGGAAACCCGGGATTCTGATATTTGGGGAGTTGATCAGACTCAATTGAAATATGATGAAGAATAAAACAAGTCCCTGCGGCGCTGTTTGAGGCAATGCCGCAGGGACTTGTTTTTTTTACAGGGTTTTTAAAAGATGATCTTTTTAAAAGGTGATCCTTACAGTCAGTGCTCTGTGACAGAGTGAGCCGTAAAGGTTATACTCCGCAGGCTATTTACCGGTCTGTCAGATCTCGCTGAAGAGGAGATCGGAGTAGACGGGGATGGGCCACGCATCGCGGGAGGTGATGGTCTCGAGCTCGTCGGCAAAGCTGCGGCATTCATTCATGTCAGGGACAATGACAGTGTGGCAGTAGCGCATGGCCTCCTCGTCGTCCGAAGGAACGATGCGGAGGTCCCTTTCGAGCTTGTCGCAGGCGTCTGACAGGCAGTCTGCCAGCATGCAGTTGTTGAGGGCGTTGGTCTCCTCGTATTTGGCCGGCAGGCCCAGTGCTTTGCGTCTCTCCAGGCCAAGGCAGAGCTGTGAGCCGTACATGGAGACGGCGGGAAGGATCTCTTTTCGCATCATGTCGATCATGGTCCTGGCTTCCATTGAGATCGTCGCGGTGTAGTTCTGCACATGGATGTTGTAGCGGGCAAATACTTCATCGCGGGTGTAGATCGCGTGACTGGTAAAGAGCTCGATGTTTTTCTCCGTGATATAGGCGGGCAGTGCGTCCACCGTGGAGATGTTGTTGCACAGACCGCGGCGTTTGGCCTCTTCGATCCATGCTTCGTCATAGCCGTTTCCGTCGAAGATGATGCGCTTGTGGGCAGTCAGTTCGCGGCGGATCAGGGTGTTGAGGTCATGGTGGAAGTCGTTGGATTTTTCCAGTTCATCGGCAAATTTGCCCAGCTCCTCTGCCATCATTGTGTTGAGGACGATATTGGGGCCGGAAATGGAGAGCGAGGAGCCCACCATGCGGAACTCGAACTTGTTTCCTGTAAAGGCCATGGGCGAAGTGCGGTTGCGGTCCGTGTTGTCCATGGGGATGGGCGGCATGGTATCGACACCGATATGCAGATTGCGCTTGCCCGTGTTGGTATAGGCCGTGTCATCGATTATGGAATCGATGACAGCGCTCAGTTCTTCGCCCATAAAGATGGACACAACAGCGGGCGGGGCTTCCTGAGCGCCAAGGCGGTGGTCATTGCCGGGAGTGGCGACAGTGGCGCGGAGCATATCCTGGTATTCGTCGACGCCCTTGATGAAGGCAGTGAGAAAGAGCAGGAACTGGGCGTTTTCGCGGGGAGTGGAACCGGGCTTGAAGAGATTCTCACCGGAATCCGTGCCCAGGGACCAGTTGTCGTGCTTGCCCGACCCGTTGACACCGGCGAAGGGCTTTTCATGGAGAAGGCACACAAGTCCGTGGCGGTCGGCTACCTTTTTCATGATCTCCATGGTGATCTGGTTCTGGTCGCAGGCCATGTTGGCGTCTGTGTAGATCGGCGCCATTTCGTGCTGGGCGGGAGCGACCTCATTGTGCTTGGTCTTGGACAGGACACCCAGCTTCCAGAGCTCATTGTCCAGGTCCTGCATGTAGGCCTGGACGCGGGGGCGGATCGCTCCGTAGTAGTGATCTTCCAGCTCCTGTCCCCGGGGCGGTTTTGCGCCGAAGAGAGTGCGGCCGGTCATGATCAGATCCTCGCGCTTCTTATATTGTTCCTTGTCGATGAGGAAATATTCCTGCTCGGAGCCGACTTGGGCGATGACGCGCTTGGCCGTGGTGTTTCCGAAGAGGCGCAGGATCCTGACAGCTTCTTTACTGACCGCATCCATGGAGCGGAGCAGAGGTGTCTTTTTGTCAAGTGCATGCCCGGAATAGGAACAGAAGATGGTGGGAATGCAAAGAGACTTTTCCTTAATAAAAGCAAAAGATGTGGGGTCCCATGCGGTGTAGCCGCGGGCTTCAAAGGTCGCCCTGAGACCGCCGGAAGGGAAGGAAGATGCGTCTGATTCCCCGCGGACCAGTTCCTTGCCTGAAAACTCCATCACGACCTTGCCGCCGCCGGCAGGCTGGATAAAGCTGTCATGTTTTTCGGCAGTGACGCCGGTCATGGGCTGGAACCAGTGTGTATAGTGGGTCGCGCCTTTATCTACTGCCCACTGCTTCATTGCCTCTGCGATCTCGTTTGCAGTGGAAATGTCGAGAGGAGTCGAGTCAGTGACGGATTTCTTCCACGCCTTGTAACATGCGGGGGAGAGACGGTCTTTCATGGTCTCTTCGTCGAAGACCATGCTCCCGAACAGTTCGGGGAGACGCCGGGATTCGTTGTTCATATGAGAAACCTCCTGATGATATATCATAAAACCGGCGGCAGGGTACCGCCGCTGTTAAAAGCTTTGCAGTTGTTTGCTGTAA
>Ga0310695_10006212_pt1 | contig 19955 bp, 17 predicted proteins | sample RumenRJG_04DNA_FD_203882 | JGI IMG/M metagenome (GOLD analysis project Ga0310695, IMG submission 203882) | Bovine rumen microbial communities from Lethbridge, Alberta, Canada - RJG_04 (v2) (version 2) | ecosystem: Host-associated > Mammals > Digestive system > Stomach > Rumen | place: Canada...
CTTCCAAGGGTACGCAGTTTTCAGGTGAACTGCGTACCCTTTTTGCGTACCCCTCTGACAAAAAAGTGCGTACTCCTGACTTCGAAAAGTGCGTACCCCTCAAGGGTACGCAAAAAAATCCGGTAAGCGTTGAACTTGAACGCCTACCGGATGTGTGGCGGTGAGCGAGGGGAGAGATTCCCCAGTGGGGAAACTGCCGGAGGCAGTAACGACCCGAACGAATCATCCGAAACAAGTCAGATGCTTGCCCCAAGAGCATCTCGCGCCGATTGAGGATGCGGAGACAGTTGGACATCCGGAACAGTTCGTCCTGTTATTCCTTCGTACCGGCCAGCCGCTGATCCGCCTGGGCCTGGAACGATTCCGGCGGCATTTCCATGATCTCAATCTGCGTGCCGTCCGGATCGTGGGTCCAGAACATGAGGCACTGTGACTTTCCACGGCGGATTTCCGAATCCAGCGGCCCGCCCTTTTCGCGGACGGCTTCATAGGACTGCCGGATATTCCGGGTCATGAGGCAGAGATGGCAGAACCCGACGGTTTCCGCGCCCACCGGGCCGCGGTCCCGCGTGCCGTTGGCAAACAGCTCCAGATACTGTCCCGGGGCCAGGAAAAGATAGACCGTGGCCAGGGAACCGTCTTCCGCGTGCATGCGGAAGGCTTCCTGCAGGCCGAGGGTCTCCGTGTAGTACCGTATGCTTTCCTGAATATCGCGGGTCCGTATCGCCGCATGGCTTAAGCCCGCCACTACCTGATTTTTATTCATTGCCCGGTCTCCTTTCAGTTGCTGATCATTCCAGTTCCTTTTTCCAGGGAATGGATTCCGCTGCGCCGGGGCGGGTGACGGATATCGCCGCGGCCCGGCTGGCCCGCTTCATGCATTCCTGCAGTGAACGCCCTTCCGCCAGCCCGGCCAGGAAATAGCCCGTATAGGTATCGCCGGCGGCGGTGGTGTCCACCGCCCGGACGCTGACGGCGTTCTCCCGGTGGGTTTCCACTTTGCCGTTTTTCATCCGCCAGGCGACGCTGCCCTCTTTTCCCAGGGTGAGCAGCAGCGACAGGCGGCCGTACTGCCGGTGAAGCGTTTCCCAGACCTTTTCCGGTTCCGTTTCCCCGGTAATCTGTTCCGCTTCAATTTCATTTACCAGCAGCCAGTCCAGCACCCCGAAGTCCACCCTGTCCAGCGCCCGGTTGTACGGCGAAGGATTCAGCACGATCTGCAGGCTCCGCGCGGAGGCAAGCTCCACGATCAGCGGAAGATCGTTGATTTCATTCTGCAGGACCAGCCAGTCTCCCCGGCTGAAGGAGCCGAGAACCCGGCGGATATGCTCTTCCGGTATACACCGGTTGGACCCGCCGTAAAGCAGGATGCAGTTTTCCCCCTCCGGACTGACCTGGATGACGGTATGCCCCTGGGCTTCCGGAACCGGAAGCAGGAACGCCGTATCCACCCCGTTTTCCTCCAGCAGGTCTTTCAGCACCGCGCCGTCCGCGCCGTAACAGCCGGCATGGCAGACCGCGGCGCCGGCCCGGGACAGGGCAACGGACTGGTTCAGCCCTTTTCCGCCGGCCTTGACCGCCCGGGACTGGGCGGACAGGGTTTCCCCGGGCTGCACAAAATGATCCACCTGATATACGTAGTCCAGGTTCAGGGAACCGAAGTTCAGGATTCTCATCTTTTTTTCCTCTTCCCGCTTTCTTGCCGAAGCTCTTTCCATCATGATAAATCATTTCCCGGGCGTTTCGTCAAGTGTTTTCTGCGGGAAAAGGCCCCCCTTGACTTAGAGCTTACTTTAACCTGTAAAATCATGGACAGAGGAAAATGAATATCCTATGCAGGACAACAGGAGGATCATTATGCTGATTCAGAACGCATCCTGGATTACCATGAAAGACGCGGCGTCCACCGTGGTGCCGGTGTTCCGCAGACGTTTTTCCTGCGGCCGGCCCATCCGTTCCGCAACGCTGGAAGTGACATGCGACGGCGTCTATGAGGCTGTGCTGAACGGGAAACGGGTGGGAAACTTTATCCTGGCGCCCGGCTGGACGGAATACCGCAAGCGCCTGCAGGTTCAGTCCTATGATATCCGGGATCTGCTGGCGCGGGAAAACACGCTGGAGATCACCGTGGCCAACGGCTGGTACCGCCGGACAAACGCGCCCTGGACCGGGACGCAGAATCCGGATGAGTTCCTTCCGGCCATGCTGATCGCCGCCCTGCGGGTGGTGACGGAGGACGGCGAGGAGACCGTTATCCTCACCGACGAGGCATGGGAGGTTTCCGAAAGTACCGTCACGCTCAGCGGTATTTTTATCGGCGAGGATGTGGATATGACCCGTGTGCCGGCGTTCCGGCCCGCCCAGGTCTGCGATTATCCGAAATCCATCCTGATTCCGCAGGAGGGGCCGGAGGTTCATGAGCAGGAGATTGTGTATCCCCGCTCCTCTTTCCGGACGCCGAAGGGCGAATGGGTCATTGACTTCGGCCAGAATCTGACCGGGTATATGGCCTTTGAGCTGGACGCCCGTGCCGGGGAAAAACTGTCCATATCCACGGCGGAGGTGCTGGACAGGGACGGCAATTTCTATACCGCCAATTACCGTTCCGCCCGCAGCCAGCTGCATTATATCTGCCGGGAAGGATACCAGAGCTATAAACCCCGGTTTACCTTCTTCGGCTTCCGGTACCTGCGCCTTGACGAAGCGCCGGAAGGGTTTACCGCCGAGCAGATCCACGCGGTGGTGCTTCATTCGGAAATGCGGCGGACCGGCTGGCTGGACAGCAGCGACCCGACGCTGAACCAGCTGTTCAGCAATATCCTCTGGAGCCAGAAGGGCAATTACCTGGATATCCCGACGGACTGTCCCCAGCGGGACGAACGGTACGGCTGGACAGGCGACGGCCAGATTTTCTGCCGGGCGGCCACCCTGCAGTATGACGTGCGGCAGTTCTTCCGCAAATGGCTGGCGGACGTGCGGGCCGCGCAGCATGAGAACGGGTGGGTGCCGGACGTGGTGCCCAGCCTGACGGCCTACAAGCCCGGCGGCAGCGCCTGGTCCGACGCGGTGACCATTATTCCCTGGCAGCTGTACCAGACCTACGGGGAGGTTTCCTTCCTGGCGGATATGTATAACGCCATGGAAAAATGGATTGCCTATATCCCCACGGTTTCCACCGCCAAAGACCTGTGTACCGGCGTCTGGACCTACGGCGACTGGCTGGCGCTGGACGCGCCGGAGGATTACCAGCCCAAGGATATGGAGGATTCCAAACGCGGCTACAGCAACGACGACCTGGTCTGCAGCGCGTTCTATGCCAATTCCGTGGATATTGTCATCCGGGCCGGCCGGCTGCTGGGCAGGGATGTGAGCGAGTATGAAGCCCTGTATGAACGGATTGTGGGTGCCTACCGGGAACGGTTCGGCGGCCGCCTCAGGACCCAGACGGAAAAACTGCTGACGCTTCACTTTAACCTGGCGGAGGATCCGCAGGCACTTGCGGACAGCCTGGCGGAGCAGGTCTGCGCCTCCGGTATGAAGCTGCAGACCGGCATGGTCGGCACCCCCTACCTGCTGCATGAACTGAGCCGGTACGGCCATGCGGATATCGCCTGGTCCCTGCTCCTGCGCAGGGAGTATCCCGGCTGGCTTTATCCCATTTCAAAGGGTGCCACCACCATGTGGGAGCACTGGGACGGCATCAAGCCGGACGGTTCCTTCTGGTCGGACGATATGAACTCCTATAACCATTATGCCTACGGTTCCGTGGCCGACTGGGTGTTCGGGGTGGCCTGCGGCATCCAGCCGGCGGAGCCGGGGTATGCCCGGGCCCGGATCGCACCGCAGCCGGATCCGCGGCTGAACAGCCTGTGCGCGGTGCTGGACACCGTGCACGGACGGATTCGCTCCGCCTGGAAACATACGGAACAGGGGATCAGATACGAGATAGATACCCCCGTTCCGACGGAAATCATCCTGAACGGAAAATCCAGAACGGTCGGAAAAGGACGCTACCTGTTCTGATCCCCTGCTGCTGAAAAATTCTATACGGATTAACGGAAAAAGTTGGTCCAGACCCTTTGCTCCTCGGAACCGGGAACGAGCAGTTCCTGTTTTCCGAGGGCAATGCTTTTCATGAGGAAAACCATGTTGCGTGCCAGCACCCGCATCACCTGGCGGCCTTCCGCGTCCGCTTTGCCTTCTCCGGGCTCCCAGCCGTAGATGTTGTTCCAGTACTGGCTGGTGGCCACCGGCATATTGGCCAGCGTGAAGAACTTGTTCAGCTCGTCAAAGGTGGCGGTGCAGCCGGAACGCCGGGCGCTGACCACGCTGGCGCCGACCTTCAGGCTTTTGTCGAAGGAGGTGCTGTAGAACAGCCGCTGCAGCGCGGACATCAGGGTGCCGTTGGCAGAACCGAAGTACACCGGGGAACCGATGACCAGGCCGTCCGCGGCTTCGAACTTTTCGGCCAGCTTGTTGACAATATCGTCAAAGACGCATTTGTGGGTTTTCCGGCAGGATTCGCAGGCGATGCAGCCCCGGATGACCTGCTTGCCCAGCTGGATGTTTTCCACGCCGATGCCGTTCTCCCGGAACACCTGCTCCATCTCCTGAAAAGCCAGGGCGATATTGCCGTTCGTCCGCGGGCTTCCGTTCAGCATCAGCACATTCATTCTGTTTTCCATTCCGTTTTCTCCTCTTTCAGGCTTATTTTCCGTAAGGACTGTCCGTGACTTTTTTCAGCAGTCCGGAGCGGATGACGCTTCCTCCGCCGTAGTGAATCAGGACCTTTTTGCCGCCGAACTCCCGGACCAGGGAGGCAACCTGTGTTTCCGTGCCTTTGCCGAAGACCACCTTGGTGGGCGTGTAGTAATTGAATCCAAACATTGTTTTCCCTCCAGACTCTGTATGATGAAGCTGAATCGGAATCTCACTGAAACCATGATAAAACTTAGAGTAAACTTTAAGTCAAGAGCTTTTCTGACCGCGTCAAAAGACAGGCCGGAAACTGTCGTTTCCGGCCGGGATATACATGGCTGAGGCGATAACTGCGGTAATCAGACGGCGGTCTCCTGCCACAGGCCGAGGAGATACTGCGCCACCCGCTCCTCAATGATGGAGATGATGGTTTTGTGGTTGCTGTCCAGCAGGGCGGTTTCAATCCGGCCCAGCTCGTTTCCGTTCTCATCCAGCACCCGGTACCATCCGTCCTCCTGCGCTTCGAGCAGGGGATCTTTTTCCGCCGCTTTTTTGAGGTTTTTCAGGGCGAATTTCGCGCCGGAGGGTTCGTCGTGTTTGCCGATGGAGACGAGCAGGTGGACCGTTACGCCCTGGCGGGCGGTGGTAAGGATCCAGTCCGCCCAGACGATGCCGTTCTTCTCCGGCTCGGAGCATTTTCCGCCGATGCTGACGCAGGCGTCAATCAGATACAGATCGCTGATCTTATCCATCTCCATGAAAAAGATGGACTGACCGCCGTGGGAATAGCCGCCGACCACGTTCAGGCTGCCGTCTTCCAGCAGGGCTTCGGCGGCTTTGGTCCGTTCAATAGCGGCAGCGTTGGAATAGTCCCTGCCCGCGGATTTGATAAAGAAGGCTTCGGCACCTTCCTGAAAGGCTTCATGACTGATCATCATGTTCCGGAAAAGATTGTTCTTTCCCTCTTCCGTGTCGGAATCCCCGCCGATGAAGATCAGGTTCAGCTTCCGGGCGTCCGCCAGCCCCGATGACACACAGATACAGACCAGCAGCAAGGACAAAAAGGATATCAGAACGGAGCGTCTCATGCGCGCGCTCTCCTTTCGGAATTTTCTGATGAGGACTGTTTCTGGACTGTGAATATCAGTATACCAGAGACAGCTGGGAATCGCAACGCGGAAATCGGCCCGGAAGCCGCCTTATGATCCTTCATTTTTCCGTTTGCTCCTGCAGGTATGGAATGTCTTCACAGAGATTGATTCTATATCAAATCGAATTTTCCATACTGCAACGTCACTTGTTTTTTGTAGACTTTTTGTATGCACCTCTTACACTTTTATGTAAAGAGGTGACAAGATGGATATAGTCCGAATTTATACAGTTTATGGAATAGAAGGGGAGGTTCTGAGAAAAACTAGAGGAACTGGTGGCCTTTACAGAATATATATTAGTGATCCGGAACGGTATAAAAGCATCTAATTGTATTATATAATATAATACTTTTATGCTGTTGCAATACGCCGGTGCGGTTAGTATCGTGTTAGTTTAATGTAGATAAAATTATGTTAGTAAATCGTTTGCAATATGTGGACAGAACAGCAGATTCGGAAAGGACAGAGGGAATGGAGAACAACAAGAAGACAAGAGAATCTGATTTTGCGGCACTGACACAGGATGTGATCCTGCGGGCTTTGTCTGAGAACTATGAGTGTATTTATGTTGTGGATGCAGATACAGGCGCATACCGATGTTTTTATGAAAGCGATAGTTACAGTTCCCTGCGTCTGGAAAACCAGGGGGATGACTTTTTCCGGGATGCAGAGAACAATATTATCAAGGCGATTTACCGGGATGACCAGGAGTTTGTCCGCAGTATGCTTTCCAGAGATAAGCTGCATGCAGGACTGAAAAGTAGAAAGTTCTATTCCATGGTTTACCGTCTTGTGATTGACGGAGCTCCTCTATACCATAAACTCAGGGCTACTTCAGAACTGATTGAATGGAAACCCTATTATCTTATCGGAATCAGGAATGTGGATTCAGCGTTTCGCCAGGATAAAGCGCAGGCAGCAAAACTGTCCGCGATGCAGGATAAGGAAATCAATCATCTTGAGGCAATACTTGCCAGCGCGGAAGGATATCTGGAGGTGAATCTGACACGGGATAAGGTACATGAAATATCTCCGAGGATGCTTACCCAAAAACTCCCTGAGGATCTGTACAGTGCTGCCATGAAAGGGAATATGTCTTATACGGACTTTATTCAGTGGAACTTGGATTACGCAGTCATCGAAAACATGGAGAAGATCTCGGAGGTCAGCAGTCGGGAGTACCTGATAAACTGCTTCATGCGTGGAGAAAAACGCGCATCGGCATCTTTCACAATGCGGACTGCCGATGGAAAAATACAGCCCTGCAAGATGGTTTTCTATCTATATCAGGATTCGGTTTCCCGGGACATGCTGTCCTTCTGCGTCCTTTATGACTTGACGGAGCAGCAGCGTAAGGAGAAAGAACTGAAGGACCTTGAGCATGAACTGCAGATGAGCAGACTCCGGAACTTTACCAGCCAGATGCAGCCGCATTTCCTGTATAACACACTGGGTTCCATTCAGGAAATTGTCCTGGATGATCCGGTCTATGCCTCTGAACTGATCGGTGATTTCACTATCCATCTCCGCAGCTGCATCCGCGCGATGGCCAAGGATGACCCAATCCCCTTTGAGCAGGAGCTTGAGAATATAAAAGCCTATCTGAATATTGAGAAAATGCGCCTTGGAGAAAAGCTGAAGGTGGTTTATGATATCCGGACACAAAATTTTTCCATTGTACCGCTGAGCGTACAGCCCCTTGTTGAGAATGCGATCCGCCACGGGATTTATCAGAAGGGGGAAAAGGGAGGAACGGTTACCGTCCGGACAGGAGAAAATGAAGATGCTGTGTATATCTGCGTTGAGGATGACGGAGTGGGATTTAATGTAAACGCATATCATTTTGACCTGTCCGCCGGTAGAAAAGATTCTACAGGGCTCAAAAACATCAGCTTCCGTCTGGAAAAGATGATGAACGCATACGTTACGATTCAGAGCAGAATTGGTTCCGGGACAAAAGTGATGATTACAATTCCGAGGGAGAAAGCTGGCGCATGAGAGCAATTGTTGTGGATGATGAGCTATTGATGCTGCGAAAATTCGCACGGCTAAGCGCCGGAATAGAGGACTTGAATCTGATCGGTCAGTTTGAGTCTGCAGCGAAAGCTTTGGAATTTGCATCAGAGCATACTTTTGAGGCGGCGTTCCTGGATGTTGCCATGCCGATGACAAACGGCATCACGTTGGCAAAGGAGCTCAGGAAGATCCGACCGGATATCATGATCATTTTTGTGACCGCATATGATGAGTATCTCTGGGACTTTAACCGCATCGGAGGGGATTACTATATTATCAAGCCGTACAATCGTGAAACGCTGGAAATGGCGATGGAGAAACTGCGGTTGCTGGCAAAACGGCAAAAAAAAGAGGTATTTATCCAGACGTTTGGACGATTTGTAGTATTCAGGAATGATATTCCGCTGCGTCTGACAGGCAAGGCGAAGGAAATTCTTGCACTAACAGTCATGAGCCGAGGAAAGGAAATCAGCAACGAAGAGATTTACAGCACAATCTGGGAAAACAGGCCTTACAGCAACGCGGAAATGACCGTATATTATAATGCATTGCGAAGGTTGAAGCAGGCACTGAAAAAAGAACAACTTGAGGATCTTCTTATTTCCACCCAACGGGGACAGCTGGTTAATACGTCTCTGTTTGACTGCGATTATTATGCGTGGCAGGACGGGAACATGGGACAGCAGGATCGATTTGAGGGGCAGTTGCTTTCAGAGTATTCGTGGGGTGAAATTTTCCTGGCACGGATGGAAATGACAGATAAATACAAAGAATACTGAACAGACCCGGAGCAATGCTCCGGGTCTGTTCAGTATTCATGTTAGTAATATGTTATTGCCTGCACTGTATAAATATGTATATCGGTAAATTTGTTTTTCTGTAGCCGGATTATGTGTACCGGGAAATCATGAGACACCCGGTCCGGCTTGCGGACAGGCAATGGGTAACCGGAAAGACCGGATATCCTTGTAGAACCTGACAATGATAAAGAAGAATGGAGGGCGAATGAATGGAAAAATGGAAGTGTACAGTGTGTGGATATATTCATGAGGGGGCTATGGAAGCGGAGTTCAGGTGTCCCATTTGTCAGCAAGGCCCCGAAATGTTTGATAAAATTGAAGAAAGCGCTCCGCAAAAACAGCTGAAGGGCACCAAAACGGAAAAGAATCTGCAGGAGGCTTTTAGCGGCGAGTCACAGGCTCGCAACAAGTATACTTACTTCGCTTCTGTCGCAAAAAAAGAAGGCTATGAGCAGATTGCAGAGATTTTCCTGAAAACCGCGGAAAATGAGAAAGAGCATGCAAAGCTTTGGTTCAAAGCCCTGAACGGAATCGGTACAACATCCGAGAATCTGTTCCATGCCGCCATGGGTGAGAACTATGAGTGGACAGACATGTATGAACGCATGGCTAAAGAGGCGGATGAAGAAGGGTTTTATGACCTGGCTGAACAGTTCCGCTATGTGGCTGAAATTGAAAAAAAGCATGAGGAGCGTTTCCGTAGGCTGCTGCAGAATGTAGAGATCAGAAAGGTGTTCGAAAAAACAGGCATCATGATATGGGAGTGCCGAAACTGCGGGCACGTAGTCATCGGTAAGGGCGCACCGGATGTCTGTCCTGTTTGCGCTCATCCCCAGTCATACTTTGAATTGCGGGCTGAAAACTACTGAGGTGGGGCATCGCAATGGATACAAAGGTTTATGCCTGCCGCCGGAACGGCTTTGGTGTTTCTTTCTATCTTTGCGAAGAAAAAAGCCGGCTGCTGGTTCCCCATACCGGAGGAGAGAACGGTGCGGAAAGGCACGTGCCGTTTGTTTTGGTGCGGGATAATGTTGTTGAAGTAAATGTAGGCGTTGTGGATCACCCAATGTCCTCGGCACATTATATAGCATGGATTTATCTTGAAACAGATCGTAACGGACAAAGCATTACCCTGGAACCGTATGAAGAACCCCGGGTGGTTTTCTGCCTGGGGAATGAAATGCCAAGAGCGGTCTATGCATATTGCACAAGTCACGGGCTGTGGATGACCCATGTGAATACGGCCAACTTTGTCAGCGGAGAACTAACCATCACAGAGGGCGGGCTGCCCGGAACAGATCTGCCTCCGGGCAGGTGAAAGAAACGGCTTCAAAAAGGATAAACCAAACCTGTGGGCGGAAAAGGGAAAAATGGACATGAATAAAAGCATTAAGCAAATCATATTGAAAATCCGACAACACTTGAGCGGAAAAACAGGAAACCAGACAGGGCGCTTGTTCCTTTTTACAATTTGTGCCGCGGCCTTGTTTCCCTGCCTGATTATTCTAATAGGGTATGGTGTTGAATATGTTTTTTCAGATAAAACTTCCAAGGAAATCCGGACTATATATGATTCCGCTGTCACGGAAGAAACTAAACTGCCTGTCGCTACCGTTTATCAGACGCCTGTGCCGGAAACAAGTATCGCCGGTATTTTGACAGCAGAATCAGATGTATCTTCAGGCATAGTGGCCACAGAATTATCAGCATACGATTCCGCACCGGAGCCTGAACCTGTTTCCCAATTCCTGCTTCCGGAGCAAGGATATCCGGGCAATCCGGAGAAAACCATAAACAACAGTTTCCGTTCTGTCCGTAAAGAGAACAAGGACATTATCGGCTGGCTGACCATAGACCGGCAGGTGGATGAAGCGGTTGTGCAGCGTGATCATGTGTATTATCTGGATCATGATGTCATGCTGAATCGGAATGTAAACGGTGCGATATTCCTGGATGCAGCAGTAAATTTGGACGAAGGCAGGCCTTATGCACTGATCCTTTATGGTCATAATATGAAAACAGGGAGGATGTTCGGTTGGCTGAGGAACTATGAGAATGCCAACTTCTACCACAACAATCCATGGGTTCATTTCAACACCGTTTATGAAGACGGCAAATATGTTGTGTTTGCTGCGGGTATTATTAGTACGGCGCCGGGGGCAGAAAACCATTTGGATATGTTCTCTATGACTTCACGGCGGAGGGATGACCAGCAGAAAGCCATCGATACACTGATCGATGTGTCAGTTCACACATGCACAATTGATGTTGATCCATCGGACCAGATCCTGGTTCTTGTAACCTGTGTGGATGCGGATGATGAACGCCGTGTGGTAGCAGCCCGTCGGATCAGGGACGGAGAAAGTGAAGAAGACCTGCAGCGGCTTGTAGAAAGAAGCAGAAACCGGAATGTCAGGCATCGGTAACCGGAACAGGATTTTGTTATGATACCATACTGTAATTCCTGAATTTTACAAATGAATACTGGATACAATTCAGAAAACAGACTATATACTCACTCTCTGTTAGTAGCGGGTGAGTGTCTTTTATATATAAATTTATATGAAAATATATATTTTATATATAGAAGGATGAGGAAAGATGAAAAAGGTTCTGATTCTTGGGATGATCTTTCTGGTAGGCTTGCTGGTCATCTGTGGAATGGGAATGTATAACTTTGCGGCTATGTGTGAATCCGCAACGGAAACCCCATGGAGCCTCAGTGTGGTGTTTTATGATTCCACAGTCAACGGCGGCCTGACACCGCTGACAGATGTTGAATGGGACGCATCCGATGGTGATTACAGAACCGGAAAAACACGCGTCATAACGATGCAGATCACATATCGCAATACTGCGATGGAGCAGGATTACGGGCCGGGGGATCTGTCCATCAGCATTCCCAACCTAGTCTACAACAGCCTGGGCAGTTATGCATACAAACCCAACTGGCTGGTAAACAAAATCATTGTCGGTGCAAATGACAGCACCCATGTCGGATATGACTGGGATTTCGTAACCGCCGCCGCTCCTTCTGTGGGACAGAAAGATTTCACATTTAAGAACGCGGAAGCAATGGAAGCCGGAAGCAATTTTGAGGGAAGCATACAGATTGTTTATGAAATCCAGCCAAATAGTGAAAGTCCGGAAAGGTATGAGGATTCCTGTACTCACGGGTTTACATATGCAGGCCAGGCGGTGCTGGAATCCAGCGAAGACCAGGAGCCTGTTGTTTCCAACGAAGTCAGCTTCGATTATACGCGTACCTATGAGCATCCGTGGAAGCGGGCTGAACATCGTATAGACAAAAGCGCAGAGCAGGTAAAGAACCCCGGTGAACTGGGCGGAGAAGGCGCCGAGGATTACTACTGGGTCAAATATACATTTACATATGATGAACCAGCCACTGCGGACCGTTATCCCTGGATCTTTGCACGGAATTATTATGTTTCGGATTATTTCCCTGGATCCTGCCTTGTCTATAACCGTCAAGGCGAGCAGATGACGCCTTCCGAAGACGGAGAATACATTATCCGGGAAAATGACAATTCGGGGTCATATGTGTATGTTTCGCAATGGCAAACATCTGCCTATCGGAACAGGACAAAGGTATGCTATGTCGCTTATCCGAAGTCTGAATACAATCAGGATAACGGCAACCTGCAAATAAGCAATGCCGCCTCCCTCTGGGGTACATATGCAGACAGAGATGAGCCGGAGCAGCTTGCCGAAGACACAGTCGACCTGAACCTGAACGAATACGAATTCCAATATCCTCCGGGACATTATGATATCTACAAGGGAAAAGATAATACTCAGATGCGGTACCAAAATATCGTTTCTGAAGGAATTGACCGCCAGTATAATTACACAACATGGCGCATCAAACCGACCGCTGGATATTCCGGCAGGAAAATGGATGTGGAATTCGGTGATGACGTTCTGTATTACCTTAATGATGAGAATACTTACGTCCGTATCCGGGATGAAGACTACTGTTTCCGCAGGATTACACTTTCCACCTCAGGATCAAGCGACACTACCGGATACTGGGTTAATGAAAGCGGAACGGAAATACCAAGGGGGAAATATGATGTTGAACTGTATGTCCGCTATGCTGGCAGCAGCAGTTACACCTTATATGACACCTTCAAAAATCGTGAAAAGGGAACCTGGAATTTTTCTAAAGAGGATAAGGTTGTTGGTTATTACTTTGTCATCAAAGATATGACAGAGAGTCTGAATCCGTCAAGCAACAGTTCGAACTTCAGCACAGGATTAACTGAGTTCTATATGCAGGATATTCCGCAAAGCGGAAACCTGTATAACTTTGATTATATCAAGGTTTATCTGGATGACGGTACGGGGGAAAAACATTATGTGAACGAACCGGGGCTTGATTCCTACGCAACATATGCCACCCAGGCAGATATTGCCGCGTTTGACCAGGAAACATACGGTGAATACCGCATGCGCGACAGGAACAGTAACAACTGGATTTTTTACCAGCCAACGCTATTTGCCCAGCACAGCATTGGAAAAGATGTGAGTGCAATAACCCAGAATGAACTTTTGGAATGTTTTAATGGAATATATACCATCAGGCCAAGGATTTACACCGTAACCCAATTCCAGCAGCAATACCAGGAGTTCTACAGGCCGCAGGATCAAGTCAGTTTTATCGGCGCCTATGATCTTCTTCCCAAAGGGGTTGAACTGGACTGTACCGCAGAAGATATCCTGCAGTCTTATGTCCTGAGTTACGACAGCAAGCTTATGATTTTTGACAGCGATTTCCAGCCGGTCAGTGAGGAAAAATTACGGTCGGTCATTCAGGAACGGCTGGACGTCCGGGTTACCCATAACTGGAACGGGACGGGGCGTACACATATAGCGATAAGATGCAACCTGGAAGATTATCCAATATATGTGTTTACGCGGGGCAACGCATGGACTCCCTTCTATCTTAGCTTCAATGTACCTTTTATCATCACCTATGACAGTTATCTTGAGTATGGCAATACATATGTAAACCGTGCATATTGTGAAGCATTGTATCAGGATAACAGGAGATGCATTTCCTATTCCGGCTCCAATTCAGACAATGGTTCAACTGACAGAGAGGAAATGGATATCAATGAAAGCGGCAAAATTGAAGATCAGTTTTCCCGTTATTCACGTCAGATAACAATCACATCCGTTGTTTCCACGCATCAGTCACTTGAAAAGACAGTCATGACACCGGAAACAGGAAGATATGTATCCAGACAGGCGAATGCCGAAGTAGGCGGTGAATATAGTTACCGGATCCGGGTGAGAACCGGCCGCGCAGATGTTACCAACCTGATTGTGTATGACAGTGTCGAGCGATATATCAGGACGGATGATGGTTTTGCGGCTGCTTCAGGCGAAAATGAGTATTGGCAGGGCAGTTTGCTGGGGGTGGACACTTCCCACCCGGAAAGCAAAGGCTACACTGTGCGTGTGTGGTGGTCCGGCTCCGAACAGCCCGGAAAACCGGGAGAAGACGATTCCTGGCAGCTGTACACTGACAGCACAGACAATTCTTCTGTACGCACCCTTGCGTTTGAATATCTGGATTCAGAAGGTAATCCGGCTGTCCTGCCGGCTGAGTCCACATCATATCTGTACCTCAGAATGAAGGCTCCTTCTGTCGGATACGAGACCAAACTGGCTTATAACGGTTCCTATTCAGACTGGACCGCACTGGACAGTTTCGGGAATCCGGTGGATTTCATTACAGGGATTAACAGTAACATTGTCAGGGTATCCCTGACAGATACTACCACTCTGTCTGTCAGGAAGAACTGGCTGGGAGATGGTGAGACACAAAGGCCGGAAAGCATCTCCGTTCAGCTCCTGCGCAATGAGACCGCTTATGGCAGCGCCGCGGAACTGAATGCAGACAACGAATGGAAGTATACTTTTGCCGACCTGCCCAAATACAATGATAACGGTGAACTTTACAAATACACTGTGCAGGAAACCCCTGTCCAGGGTTATTACTGCTATCCGGTACAGGAAGGAGAACAGGTAACGCTTACAAATGTACCTGCAACTTCTGTTTCGGTAAGGAAAATCTGGATTGATAACAACAACCATTACGGAACCCGGCCGGAAAAGATTGTCTTCCAGCTGTGCCAGACCGTCAACGGAGTGACCACAGAAGTGGAAGGGAAAACAGTCACACTTGAGGGGGATGGGGAAGAGTGGACCGGGGCCGTCAGCGGCCTGCCAGCCCTGACGGCCCATGGGGACGCCATCACATACTCCTTTATTGAAAAAAATGTCCCCAGGGGTTACGCGGCCGAAGTTTCCGGGGACGGCTTGACTATTACCAATACCGCAACCGGCAAGGTTTCGGTTCCTGTCAGTAAAAAGTGGATCGGCGCAGCTGCAGAGAGCATAACCGTGGAATTGCTGGCAGATGGCGTAAAGACTGCTGAAGCTGTTCTGACTGCAGAAGGAGGATGGGAATATACATTCGCCGACCAGGAACAGTTCAGCAACGGCGTTGAGATTGAATATACCATCCGGGAAGTTGGCATTGACGGATATATGTCAGAGATAAGCGGGGACCCGGACGGATACATCATTACCAATATCAATCAGGAAACAGTTGATATACCGGTGGAAAAGAGATGGATAGGGCCAAAGGTCAGCAGCGTGACAGTTTCGCTTCTGGCAGACGGCGTCGAAAAGGAAACGGCAATCCTGAATGAGGAAAACCAATGGAAGTATACCTTTGAAAAACTTCGCAAATATGACAGCCAATCGGGGAATGAAATAGCCTATACGATCAAAGAGGCGGAAGTGGATGCTTATGAATCCGAAGTCTCCGGGACAGCTGCAGAAGGTTTCGTCATAACAAACACAAATCTGGAGACCGTTGAAGTGACAGGAACGAAAACCTGGGAAGACAACGGCCTGAGTCATGACAATGCTGCGGAAATTGAGCTGACGCTGCAGCGGACAACAGGTAAATCAGACGCACTCCCGGAAGACGTTGAAGCAATTCCATCCTGGGAAGGAGACAGATATACATTCAAAGAGCTGCCTAAATATGACGCAGAAGGATATGAATATGAATATATTGTTTCTGAACGGCAGGTGAACGGGTACGGGATACCGGAGCAGAATGGCTATGATTTTATCAATCGTCTGGTTACCCCGACTCCGACTCCGGAACCGACTCCTGAACCCAGCCCGGAGCCTACCCCTGAACCTACTCCGGAAACCACGGCGCCTCCTAAAAATACATTCCATTTCTATTTCACGAAAGAGTGGATCGGCGGGAATGAAGGGGAGATTGATTTCACATTCTACCTGCCGGACGGAACACCTTATAGGCATAAATTCCACAGGAAAAAGATCAATGATTCCACATGGATGTATGAATGCTGGCTCAGCCGGGGTGGAGATTATTATGTCATTGAAAAGCCGATTGATGGGTACCAGGTGAAGTACATCAACCCGGATACTCATCCGGATGCGACGGATCGATGCTATAACGGCGGAAACATTGTGAATTACAAGGTGCCCAAAACTGGCGACGATACCGCATTTGAGACCATTATTGCAATCTCCTGTATTTCGGGCGTTCTTCTCATCCTGCTGTTTGCCTGGATATGGAAAAGGGACCACAGGAAAACGGATGATGATGAAAACAATATAAATATGGATGAATGAAAGGAAAAATGAAATGTATATAGGCGAAATGATCAGTAGCTTAACCGAAAAAGGCTTTACAACAACAGAAGCAGCCTCGGCTGTTCATTCCATCCTGGAAGCAATCAGTGAAGCGCTGGAAGCGGGCGAACCTGTGATTTTGAAAGGCTTCGGAATTTTCCGCGTTTATGAACACAGCCCTTATACGATACGCCATTTGCGTACCGGAGAACCTCTCCGGGTTCAAACCCACAGAAGGGTTTCGTTCGCACCGGGGAAACCATTGAAGAGGATGGTCAACAAATAAAAATATGCTGAAAGGCAGAACACGACAATATGAACAAGGATATGCTGAAGTATTACCTATCTGTCCGCGGTTTCTCAATGTACGAATCAGTCATATTTATCAACACCCTGTTGGATACTATCAAAGAAACGCTTGTCAGGGAAGAATCCTTGAAACTGCATGGATTTGGAACGTTTGATGTGATCAGGCGGGAGGCCCATAACTGGATTAATCCCAAAACACGTGAACTGACTACAATCGATTCTTTTAAGTATGTTTCCTTCAAAGCAGGAGCTTCGCTGAAACGTAGGGTCAACCAAGGCGCAAAAGCAATGAATGATGAACAGATACAAGACTGCTGAGAAAAGCTGCGCAATGGATACCAGAATTTATGCTTGCCGTCATTGCGATTCAAGCGTTTCTTTTCATACCTGCGGGAAAGTGAATAATGAACTGATACCAAACACCAAAGAATCCGATCCCGAGAGACATGTGCCTGTGATAACTATCCGGGGAAATATTCTTGAGGTGCGGGTCGGCCACACAGATCATCAGATGTATCCGGGACATTATATCAGCTGGATCTACCTGGAGACGGACAAGACAGGCCAGAGCGTCACACTGGAACCGGGGGATGAACCGCGCGCAGTATTTTATCTGAGAAATGAAAGGCCGAAGGCTGCGTATGCCTATTGCAGTCTGCATGGATTGTGGATGGAGAAGATATGTTCCGAAAATGATCTTGCCAAACTGCTACACGTCATTGACATCTATGAGGAAACAGGCCAGATATTGCTTTCGGAGGATTGAAAGTCGGAACGGCCCGGCGTTTCTCTGGCTGCCACGGAGCTGGGATGTACAATTCCTGCCGACGGGTTCTGCACGCGAATGAGGAAAAGCGGCATCTGTCAGAAGATGCCGCTTTTTGTTCGTTTCCCGTTAGTTTGCACACTGTAAAAATATAGTATGACGAATCACGGAAGGAGGTTCACAGGATGAACGAATTGAGAAAAGAAGATGTAATGCTCACTGCCGCTGAAGATTTGCGTGGTTCAAGGATGACAGAGGAACAATTATCCGGCATTGAGCGTGTGATTAAACGCTTTCCGATGAAAATTCCGTTTTCTTACTATTCCCTGATAAACAGGGATGATCCCTGTGACCCGATAGCCAGGATGTGTATCCCCTCCGTTGATGAGCTGGATGGATCCGGAAATTTCGATACCAGCGGAGAACAGGAAAACACGGCCCAGACGGGAGTGCAGCATAAATACAGGCAGACTGCACTTATTCTGACAACAAATGTTTGTGCTATGTATTGCCGCCACTGTTTCCGGAAAAGGATGGTCGGGCTGTCGGAAATGGAACTGAACCGTCAGGTTGATGATGCGGTGCAGTATGCCCGCAGTCATCCGGAAATCAACAATGTGCTGCTTTCGGGCGGGGATGCTCTGATGCTGCCTGCACATATTCTCCGGCGATATCTGTCTGAATTTACCGCGCTGGATTCGCTGGATTTCATTCGTATCGGTTCGCGGGTGCCGGTGGTGCTTCCGCAGAGGATCCTTGAGGATAATGAGCTTCTGGACATGCTTGGTGAATATGCCAGGAAGAAAACGGTGTACATGGTTACACAGTTTAACCATCCACGGGAAGTCGCGTCCGCGCAAACAGACGCGGTGCGCTGCCTGCTGCGTAATGGCGTTCAGGTGCGTAACCAGACTGTCCTTCTCAGGGGTGTCAACGACAGCAGCGAAATACTTGGGGAGCTGCTGCATAAGCTGACCAGGATCGGCGTAACGCCATATTATGTATTCCAGTGCCGCCCGGTTCGCGGCGTCAAGGGTCATTTCCAGGTTCCGCTGATGGAAGGCGTGGAGATTGTTGCCGGGGCAAAGGCCCTGCAGAATGGCTTCGGGAAAGGCTTCCGCTTTGCCATGAGCCATCCGCGGGGGAAAATAGAAATTTTGGGGCTGGCAGAAGAAAACAAAATGCTGTTCAAATTCCATCAGAGCAAGTATTTGCCGGATGAGGGGAAGATTTTCTCTGTGCCTCTTTCGCCATCGGACACCTGGCTGGATGAGGAACTAAAGGGGATATAACGTCCGCTCCGGCGGGGGAGAAGGTGCTTTTACCTGTTAGTTGAGGGTGAGCTCTGCCGGAGTATAAACAAGAAGATACGGACGTTCAGACCGGCGTGGATCCGGTACCTGCATAATACATTCCGGAGGAGGAAAGGATAATTCCTATGAATAAAGACAAACTGATCGATTTATTGACTTACAGGGGGTATACATATAACAGCGCGTCAGTATTGATTGACGGGTTGCTGGAAGTGATCACCGACGCCCTTGCGAATCATGAAACAGTTAAAATCGGCGGCCTGGGAAGTTTTAATGTCCGTAGGCGGGCGTCTTATGAAGGATTTAACCCGCATACCATGCAGCGATACACGGTTGAAGGTCAATATAGCGTTGCTTTTACACCGTCCCTTGTTATGAAGCGGATTTGCAGGGAAAGATATGATATCAGAGAAGAAGGTGTTCCGGACCCGGAACAGGAATCCGGTACAGGACAGGAATGATCAACCAGCCCCTGGTTGTGCATGTTTCTGATGTTGTTCGTAGCGCTTCCTGATTCAGTTGTATTGTTTATTAATTGAAAGACGTGAAACAGGTAAAACAAAAGTGATGCATTGGTGAACAGGCATTCAAAAAACGTTAGTTGTACGTTAGAACCCGGGTGCTATGATATATAAAATCTGATATCACGAAAGAAGGCGATGGTGTACATGGATCGTTTGAAAAAGAGCTTTGCAGAATTGATCGGCACCTTTGTTCTGGTTTTCTTTGCCTGCGGGGTTGCAGGACAGACCTGCGCGCCGGCCAGCGAAGGATCGGGCTACCTGATCACAGCTTTATCCTTCGGCTTGGTCATTGTTGCAATGGCGTATTCTATTGGTAATGTATCCGGATGCCATATTAATCCGGCGGTATCCTTTGCTATGCTGCTCCGTAAAAAGATGTCCTTTGCGGATTTTTTCTGCTATGTTGCAGCGCAGTTTGCAGGAGCTATTGCCGGGGCCGCGGCGCTGAACGCGATTGTCGGCGATCCGTCAAAGCTCGGATGCAATGCCTTGTATAACGGAAATGTGACGATAAGCTTTGTCATTGAAGTGATTCTCACGTTTGTTTTTGTCATTGCTGTTATCGGGGCAACTTCCAAAGAATCCAACAGCAATACAGCCGGCTTGGTAATCGGAGGTGCATTGGTCTTGGTTCACCTGCTGGGCATCTCATTTACCGGAACATCTGT
>Ga0310695_10006213_pt1 | contig 19951 bp, 28 predicted proteins | sample RumenRJG_04DNA_FD_203882 | JGI IMG/M metagenome (GOLD analysis project Ga0310695, IMG submission 203882) | Bovine rumen microbial communities from Lethbridge, Alberta, Canada - RJG_04 (v2) (version 2) | ecosystem: Host-associated > Mammals > Digestive system > Stomach > Rumen | place: Canada...
CTTCAAAGAAACTCTGACGAGTTACGTTGATGAGATTCTGTGCCTCCTGCGAGATCTCCCCGCAGTAGAATGTACCGGCACAGTCTCCGACAAACCCTTCAAATGTTGCACCAACATCGATGGAGACGATATCGCCATCCTTGATCTTCCGTTTTCCCGGAATGCCGTGGATGATCTCCTCATTTACGGAGATACAGGCACTGGCGGGAAATCCGCCGTAACCAAGGAACGTCGGTATTGCTCCACTTTTAGTAATAAAATCATGGATCTCCCGGTCTATCTCGCGTGTGGAAACACCTGCGGCGACAGCCTGCCTTCCGATGGAACGAGCCTCGGAGGCAATCTTGCCGGCTCGCCGCATGTGTTCGATATCGCTGGGAGATTTAATGATGATCGCTTCAGCCATTTCAGAGTCCCAGTGCTTCCTTTACCGCTTCCGTGGTAGCATCGATCGTGGCTTTGCCCTCGACCTCTTTCAGCTTTCCGCGTTCTGCATAGAATGCTTTCAGCGGCTCGGTTTCTTTGTGGTAAGTGCTGAGTCTGGCTTTTACGGTCTCCGGTGCATCGTCCTTACGAATAGTAAGTTCTGCACCACAGGAATCGCAGATTCCGTCCTGTTTGGGCGGGTTGCTGACGACATGGAAGGATGCTCCGCAAGCCGGGCAGGTTCTGCGGCCGGACATACGGTCGATGATCGTCTCGTCCTGTACTTCTAAAGACAGGGCACAGTCGATCTCCACACCGTTCTTTTCCATAGCTTCTGCCTGGGGAATCGTGCGGGGTACACCGTCCAGGATGTAACCTTCGGCACAATCCGGCTCTGCAAGACGCTCGGCAATGATGCCGATGATGACTTCATCGGGCACCAGTGCGCCAGCATCCATGTACTCCTTGGCTTTCAGGCCGATAGGAGTCTGATTTTTCACTGCAGCGCGAAGGATGTTGCCGGTAGAAATTGTCGGGATGTTCAGAATCTTGCTAAGAATATCTGCCTGAGTGCCTTTGCCGGCACCAGGAGCACCTAATAAAATAAGTTTCATGATATGTCTCCCCTTAGTGTTTAACTAAGAAATCCTTTGTAGTTGCGCATCAGCATCTGGGCTTCCAGTGCACGGACAGTCTCCAGAGCAACACCGACAACGATGATGATGGAAGTACCGCCGATGCTCAGTCCGGTCTTCTGTGCAACGTCACTGAACATTGTAATGATAATCGGAACAACTGCTACGATTCCGAGATAGATCGCACCGAACAGTGTGATCTTATTCAATACCTTCTGCAGAAATTCGCTGGTCGGCTTACCCGGACGATAGCCAGGGATATAACCGCCGTTCTTTCTCAGATTGTTCGATACCTCGATGGGATTGAACTGAATCGTCGAATAGAAGTAAGCGAAGAAGATGATCAGAAGGAAGTAAATGATTACGTAAGGCCATGTGGTCGTATCAAATACATTCTTCATAATCCAGCTATTCTGCCATTTGCTGACAAACGCACATACCGTCGCAGGAAGTGCTGCAATCGACTGGGCAAAGATGATCGGCAGAACGCCGGACATATTTACCTTCATCGGCAGAGATGTGGACTGGCCGCCGTAGATCTTTCTTCCAACGACTCTCTTGGAGTACTGGATGGGGATCCGGCGTTCCGCATCGCTGACATAAACGATGAGGATGACGATAGCAACTGCTCCCAGGAACATCAGCAGTGCTGCCCACCACTGAAGATCGCCGGTAGAAACGTTGTTGATCGTTGTGACCACGGCATTGGGAAGTCTCGATACGATACTTGCAAACAGGATGATCGAGATACCATTGCCGATACCAAACTCGGTAATCTGTTCGCCCATCCACATGATGATGGCGGAACCGGTGGTAAAGGTCAGAATGATAACAATTGCAGCCCAGATGCTGGAGGCATAATCAGAAACAATCAGAGAATTGTTCTTCATGAGCATGTAGTAAGCAAAGCCCTGAAGAAGACCGATTGCAACTGTGGAGTAGCGGGTAATGGAAGCAATTTTTTTCTTGCCTTCCTCACCCTCATCGCGGCTCATGCGCTCCAGAGCCGGGATTGCAATAGTCAAAAGCTGAATAATAATGGAAGCATTGATGTACGGCTGAATCGAAAGAGCAAAAATCGTTGCTTCCGAGAACGCTCCACCAGACATTACGTTATAAAGTCCGAGAACAGTGTTCTGCAGGCTGGCAAAGTATTCTGCCAGAAGTGCAGTGTTAACATAAGGGACAGGAACTGCATTTCCAAGACGGTAAAGCAGGATGATCAGCAGAGTAAAGAGAATCTTCTTGCGGAGATCTTCTATACGCCATGCGTTACGTAATGTCTTCAGCACTTATACCACCTCGGCCTTTCCGCCAGCTGCTTCGATCTTCTCTTTAGCAGACTCGGAAAAAGCAGAAGCTTTAACCGTGAGTTTCTTAGTGACCTCACCACGTCCCAGAATCTTTACGCCGTAGCGGCACTTGGACAGGATGCCTGCATCCAGAAGTGCCTGTGCATCAACGACTGCGCCGTCTTCAAACTTATCCAGAGCAGAAACATTGATGGCCTCCAGAGGCTTGGCAAAAATGTTGTTGAAGCCTCTTTTGGGGATACGACGTGCTAAGGGCATCTGGCCGCCTTCGAAACCGATACGGGTACCGCCGCCGCTGCGGGCTTTCTGACCCTTGTGGCCGCGTCCTGCGGTTTTGCCATTGCCAGTTGCGTGGCCTCTACCTTTACGTTTTGCAACGTGGGTGGAGCCTTCAACCGGAGAAAGTTCATTAATATACATTCTCGTTGCCCTCCTTAATCTTCTGTTACCTGGAGGAGGTAACCGATCTGTGCGATCTTTCCTCTGGTCTGAGGATTATCCGGCTGAACGGTCTCATTGCCGATCTTGTGCAGACCCAGAGAGTTTGCGGTGGCAATGTGCTTGTCCAGTCTACCATTTAAGCTTTTAACCAGCTTAATCTTGATTGTCTTATCTGCCATGATGCAACCTCCTTAACGCAGAATCTCAGAAGCAGACTTGCCGCGAACGGCTGCAACTTCCGCTGCATCTCTCAGAGATTTGAGGCCTTCCATCGTTGCTGCAACCACGTTTGCGGGGTTGTTGGAGCGCAGGCATTTCGTACGAATGTTCTTGATGCCAGCTGCTTCTACAACTGCACGGACTGCGCCACCGGCGATAACGCCAGTGCCTTCCGGTGCCGGTTTCAGCAGGACACGTCCGGCGCCAAATTCACCGATCACTTCGTGAGGAATGGTGTCGCCGTACATGGTGATGTTGACAATGTTCTTTTTGGCGTCTTCCAGACCCTTGCGGATTGCTTCGGAAACTTCGCCTGCTTTGCCCAGGCCGTAACCAACACGACCCTTGCCGTCGCCGACAACGCAAAGTGCGGAGAACTTCTGAACACGGCCGCCTTTAACGGTCTTAGAAACACGGTTCAGGGAGACGACCTTTTCAGTAAATTCAGAGGCTTCTTCGTCGCGGTTGCGGCGAGCTCTATCGTTATTATATGCCATTTACTCGTCCCTCCCTTAGAATTTCAGGCCGCCCTCGCGGGCACCCTCTGCCAGTGCTGCAACACGTCCGTGATAAATGTAGCCACCACGGTCGAAAACGACATTCTCAATGCCCTTTTCCAGTGCGCGTTTTGCAATGGTCTCGCCAATCTTCTTGGCTGCTTCGACGTTGCCGCCGTTTCCTTCAAAGCCCTTCTCAACGGTGGATGCAGAGCAGAGAGTGTTTCCTGCCACATCGTCGATGATCTGAGCATAAATATTGCTTTCGCTGCGGAATACGCTAAGACGGGGTCTCTCGGCTGTGCCGGAGATCTTACCGCGTACTCTGGCATGGCGTTTTAAACGCTGTCCCTTTGTATCTGGTCTTTTAATCATTCAGGCACACCTCCCTTTATTTAGCACCAGTCTTGCCTTCTTTGCGGCGGATATGTTCGTAATCATATTTGATTCCTTTGCCCTTGTAGGGTTCGGGAGGTCTCTTGCCACGAACTTCAGCTGCAAACTGGCCGACCTTCTGCTTGTCAATGCCATTGATGACAACGTGGTTTGCATCGGGAACATCAATGGTGATGTCTTCGGTCTCGGAAACGATGACCTGGTGGGAATAACCAAGGTTCATAACCAGGTTCTTGCCCTCTTTGGATGCACGGTAGCCAACACCGTTGATCTCCAGTTTCTTGGAGAAGCCTTCGGTAACACCGACCACCATATTGTTGATCAGAGTTCTGGAAAGGCCGTGGAGAGAACGGGATTCCTTGCTGTCGTTGTCACGGGTCACATTAATGACACCTTCGCCTAATTCCACGGAGATCTGCGGAACGATCTTCTGGGACAGAGTGCCCTTCGGACCTTTTACAGTGACGGTATTGTCATCTGCAACTTTGATCTCTACACCTGCGGGAACGGTAATTGGAGCTCTTCCTATTCTAGACATAATCCGTTACCCCCTTACCATACGAATGCCAGGACTTCGCCGCCGACATGCTCTCTGCGTGCCTGGTGGTCGGTCATGACGCCCTTGGAAGTGGAAATGATGGCGATTCCGAGTCCTTTGAGGACTTTGGGAAGCTCATCTGCTCCGGCGTAAACACGCAGGCCCGGTTTGGAAACCCGGCGCAGGCCCTGAATGGCGTTTACCTTACCCGGAAGATACTTCAAGGTGATTCGAATAATTCCCTGGGTTCCGTCATCCAGTACCTGATAGCTCTTGATGTAGCCCTCGTTGTTGAGGATCTCAGCAATAGCTTTCTTCATCTTGGATGCGGGAACGTCGACTGTCTCATGCTTGGCAGTACCGGCATTGCGGATTCTAGTCAGCATATCGGCAATCGGATCTGTGATTTGCATTGTTTTTTCCTCCTTGTTCGAAGTTACCGTATTTCGGTTTAGGCGGCGAGGTTCCGTGCCAATACTTGATTGGTCATGGCCTTTCGCCGTCCTGACGGTTTCTTTCTCGAAGCCGTCGAAATCTATTCAATCGGCCCGTGAGGCTTTCGCCTCACAGACAGTATTGATAAGTGATTGCTGGATTACCAGCTTGCTTTTCTGACTCCGGGGATCTCGCCTTTGTAGGCCAGCTCGCGGAAGCAGATACGGCAGATGCCGTAGTTGCGAAGATAAGCATGCGGACGACCGCAAATTTTGCAGCGATTGTACTGACGGGTGGAGTACTTAGCAGGACGCTGCTGTTTAATTTTCATCGATGTCTTTGCCATAGCGAAACTCCCTTCCTCAGTTTGCAAACGGAGCGCCCATCAGACGGAGCAGCTCTCTTGCTTCTTCATCGGTCTGAGCGGTGGTGGTGATTGCGATGTTCATGCCACGCAGCTGCTCGATCTTGTCATACTCGATCTCCGGGAAGATGATCTGTTCCTTCAGACCCAGGCTGTAGTTGCCGCGGCCGTCGAAGGCGTCTGCGGAAATACCGCGGAAATCACGGACACGGGGAAGTGCCACGTTGAACAGACGATCCAGGAAATCCCACATACGGTCCTGACGCAGTGTTACTTTAACACCGACGTGCTGACCTTCACGAAGTTTGAAGTTAGCAACGGATTTCTTTGCCACCGTGGCAACAGCGTGCTGGCCGGTGATGGTAGAAATGTCTTTGATAACTGCATCCAGTGCTTTTGCATTGTCCTTGCAGTCACCGCAGCCGACGGATACAACGATCTTGTCGATCTTGGGGATCTGCATGGTGGACTTGTACTGGAATTTTTCCATCAGAGCAGGAGCTACTTCATTGAGATATTTATCTTTCATTTCTGGCATAATAAGTCACGCTCCTTTCTCAGATTTCTTCGCCGCACTTGCGGCAAACACGGACTTTTTCACCGTCATTGATTCTGTGACCGACGCGGGTTGCTTTTCCGCACTTCGGGCATACCAGCTGGACCTTGCTGACGTACATCGGGATCTCCACATGGATGATTCCGCCTTCGTCACCCTGTCTGCGGGGTGCCTGATGTTTGGTTGCAACGTTTACGCCTTCCACAACTACTTTACCGTTTTTGGGATCTGCAGCCAGAACCACACCGGTCTTACCCTTGTCTTTGCCAGACAGCACAATAACTTTATCGTCTTTTCTGATATTCATTGTCTGCACCATCCTTTAAATCACTTCGGGAGCCAGGGACAGGATCTTCATGTATTCCTTGTCACGGAGCTCACGGGCGACTGGCCCAAAAATGCGGGTGCCGCGCGGGTTTCTGTCTTCGCCCAGAAGAACTGCTGCATTCTCATCAAAACGTACATAAGTACCGTCGGCTCTGCGAACCGGTTTCACGGTGCGAACGATAACAGCCTTGACGACATCGCCTTTCTTTACCTGTCCGCCCGGATTGCATTTACGTACGGAAGCAACGATGACATCACCGATGCTTGCATATTTGCGCTTGGAACCACCGAGCACGCGAATGCATTTGATTTCTTTGGCGCCTGTGTTATCAGCGACCTTCAGATAGGTTTCTTCCTGTATCATTATGCCGCCCCCTTACTTAGCTTTCTCAATAATTTCAACAACGCGCCATCTCTTGTCCTTGGACAGAGGACGGGTCTCCATTACTCTGACGGTATCGCCATTGCTGCATTCATTCTTTTCATCATGTGCTTTCAGGCGATAAGTTCTACCAATGATCTTTTTATATCTCTTGTGAGCCACACGGTCAGAAACCGCAACGACTACAGTCTTGTCCATCTTGTCGGAAACTACTTTGCCGACACGGGTCTTACGGGAAGATTTTCTCTGTTCATCCATATTAGCCTACCTCCTGCTCTTTCTCGCGGAGAACCGTCTTGACACGCGCGATATCGCGGCGCACTGCAGTAATCTGCGTCGGGTTGTCAAGATGATTGGTTGCGTGTTGCATGCGAAGCATGAACAGGTCTTTCTTAAGATCAACGAGCTTAGTATTCAGTTCTTCAACTGACAGTGAACGAATTTCATTTGCCTTCATCTTAATCACCAACCTTCTCGGTCTCTTCGCCTTTCTTGACGATCTTCGTCTTGATAGGCAGTTTATGGCTGGCCAGACGAAGTGCCTCACGTGCTGCAGCTTCGCTGACACCAGCAATCTCAAACATTACACGACCGGGTTTTACAACTGCTACCCAGTATTCCGGGGAGCCTTTACCGGAACCCATACGGGTCTCTGCAGGTTTTGCAGTGACGGGCTTATCCGGGAAAATCTTGATCCAAACCTGGCCGCCACGTTTTGTGTAACGGGTCATGGCAACACGAGAAGCCTCGATCTGGTTGGAAGTGATCCAGCCGGGCTCTACAGCCGCCAGGCCATACTCACCGTAAGATACTTTGTTGCCGCGGGTTGCTTTACCCTTCATACGACCACGCTGTACTCTGCGGTACTTAACTCTTTTCGGCATTAACATCAGTCATTTCCTCCTTCCTGAGGAGCAGCTGCTGGTGCAGCCTGACGGGGTTTGCGCTCTCCGCCTTCCTGGTTGTTCTTGCGATAACCGCCGTTGTTGTTGCGGTTGTAGCCACCCTGGCGGTCGTTGCGGTTGTAGCCGCCCTGACGATTGCCATTGGCATTGCGGTCACGGTTGTAGCCGTTTCCACGACGATCATTGTGTCCGCCGCGACGGTCGTTACGACGACGTCTGTCGGCCGGCTTATTCAGATCCATGGTGCGCGGAGTGCTGCGCAGGGTCTGGGAGAGGACTTCTCCTTTGTAGATCCAAACCTTTACGCCGATACGGCCGTAAGTGGTTGCTGCTTCTGCAAAACCGTAATCGATGTCTGCACGAAGAGTCTGCAGAGGAATGGTTCCCTCATGATATGCCTCGGATCTGGCGATTTCAGCACCGCCGAGACGGCCGCTGCATTTCACCTTGATACCGCGGGCGCCCATTCTCATGGCGCGGCTGATGGCATTCTTCATTGCACGGCGGAAGCCGATTCTCTTTTCCAGCTGCTGAGCAATGTTCTCTGCAACCAGCTGAGCATTGGTATCCGGAGTGCGTACTTCAACGATGGAGAGAGCGACGGGCTTGCCGATCAGCTTCTCAACAGATGCACGCAGTTTCTCGATCTCCTGGCCGCCCTTGCCGATTACGACGCCGGGTCTTGCACAGTGGATGAATACGCGTACTTTTGCGGAATCTCTTTCGATCTCGATGGTGGGAACACCGGCAGAATAAAGATTCTTTTTCAGATACTCACGAATTTTGTGATCTTCTACGATCAGGTCTCCCACTTTATCCGGTCTTGCATACCATCTGGAATCCCAATCTTTAATGACACCAACACGGAGTCCATGCGGATTTACTTTCTGTCCCATTGATTCTGCCTCCTTCCCTTAGTCTTTCTCAGCCACGACGATAGTGATGTGGCTGGTTCTTTTATTGATGCGGTACATACGTCCCTGTGCGCGGGGCATACCGCGTTTCAGGATGGGGCCGGCGCCGCAGTAAGCTTCTGCTACATACAGCTTTTCCGGATCCATTTCGAAGTTGTTCTCAGCATTGGCACATGCGCTCTTGAGAAGCTTGGTCATGACTTCACAACCGGCTTTCGGAGTGTTCTTCATGTAAGCCATTGCCAGGTCCGTTTTCTCTCCGCGGATCATGTCGCAGATGATCTGGATCTTACGAGGAGCGATACGAACATATTTCGCTTCAGCGCGAGCTGTTTTCTTTTCGTCCATTATTCAAACTCCTCCTTACTTATCGGTCTTAACACCGGAGTGTCCACGGAAGGTTCTGGTGGGAGCGAACTCGCCCAGTTTGTGACCAACCATATCCTCGGTGATATACACGGGAACATGACGGCGACCGTCATGGACCGCGATAGTATGACCTACGAAGGAAGGGAATATGGTAGAGGAACGACTCCAGGTTTTCAGAACCTGCTTGTTGCCTGATTTGTTCATTTCATCGACTCTCTTCAGCAGTTCAGGAGCTGCGTAAGGGCCTTTCTTGACACTTCTGCTCATTTACTCATTTCCCTCCTTACTTCTCGTTACGGCGTTTCACGATGAACTTATCCGTACGATTCTTTGTCTTGCGGGTCTTGTAGCCCAGTGCCGGTTTGCCCCAAGGTGTTACAGGACCGGGACGTCCGACAGGAGACTTACCTTCGCCGCCGCCGTGCGGGTGGTCATTCGGGTTCATGACGGAACCGCGAACGGTGGGACGAACGCCCATGTGGCGTTTACGACCGGCTTTGCCGATGTGGATGTTGCCGTGGTCGATGTTGCCGACCTGGCCGATGGAAGCCTTGCACTCCAGACGGACCTTGCGGTATTCGCCGGAAGTCAGACGGATCGTGGCCATGCCACCCTCTTTTGCCATCAGCTGTGCGGAGCAGCCTGCGGAACGAACCAGCTGTGCACCTTTGCCCGGATAGAGCTCGATGTTGTGGATCATAGTACCGACAGGGATGTTCTCCAGCGGCAGGCAGTTGCCCGGCTTAATATCGGCGGAGGTGGAGGAGAGAACGGTGTCCCCGGCCTTCAGGCCGACAGGAGCAACGATGTATCTCAGCTCACCGTCTTCGTATTTCACCAGTGCGATGAAAGCGGAGCGGTTGGGGTCATACTCCAGACGCTGAACAACAGCGGGCATATCCATCTTATCGCGTTTGAAATCGATAATTCTGTATTTCTGACGGTTGCCGCCGCCTTTGTGGCGAACGGTGATGCTTCCGGAAGAGTTGCGTCCGGCATGCTTTTTCAGCGGCTCAACCAGGCTCTTCTCAGGAGAAGCATGTTTGTCTACTCCGTCGAAGCCCGAAACGGTCATCTGTCTGCGGGCCGGAGTAGTCGGTCTGTATGTTTTAATAGACATTATTTCTTACCTCCCCTATTACGACATGCCTTCGAACAGTTCAATGTTCTTGGAGTCAGCGCTCAGTTTAACGACCGCTTTCTTCCAGGAGGCAGTTTTGCCAGCGGGGAAACGTCCCTGACGTTTCACTTTACCATGAACATTCGTGGTGGTGACTTTGATAACAGTCACATCAAAAATCTCTTCAATTGCCTTTTTGATTTCCACCTTGTTTGCATCCTTGGCGACCTGGAATACGTACTTTTTGATATCGACGTCTTCCATGGACTGCTCGGTGATGATGGGGCGAATCACGACATCATATGCGGTCTTTGCCATTATGCATACACCTCCTCAATCTTTGCCAGGGCAGCCTTGTCAATGACCAGCTTACCGGAGGTAAGAATCATGTACGGGCTGAGAATGGTTGCGGTAGTAGTGGTGACACCGGGGATGTTTCTGGCGGACTTGATCACGTTCTCATTGACGTTCTCAGTGATGACCAGTGCTTTTCCTTCGGCGCCGACGCTGTTGAGGAATGCTTTGAAAGCCTTGGTCTTGATCTCATCCATCTTCAGACCGTCGATGACAATCACTTCATTCTCTTCTGCAGCTTTGGAGGACAGAGCAGACTTCAGAGCCAGGCGTCTGACCTTCTTGTTCAGCGTGTAGCTGTAATCACGGGGCTTCGGAGCAAATGCTACGCCGCCGTGAGTCCATACCGGGGATCCGGCATAGCCGGCGCGTGCACGACCAGTGCCCTTCTGTCTCCAGGGTTTCTTGGTGGTGTAGCTGACCTCACCCTTGGTGAGAGCACTCTGGGTTCCCTGACGGCAGTTTGCCAGATGATTCTTAACGGAATCATACATGACGTTTTTGTTGGGTTCGATACCAAAGATGGCTTCAGAGAGATCGATCTCGCCGACTTTTTTGCCATCCATATTGAATACGTTAGCTTTAGGCATTTCCGATACTCTCCTTCCTTACTTGTTACGCGCAGAGGCCTTCTGCGGGTTGACACGGGCAGATGCTTTCTGCGGGTTGAGGCTGATGCCTGCACCCTCGCCCTTCTTGACGGGCTGAGTCTTTGCGGTGCTCTTCACATAAACGATTCCGCCTTTGGGGCCGGGGATGGCTCCGCGGATGACCAGCATATTCAGTTCCGGATCTACCTGAACGACATCCAGATTCTGAACGGTGACCTGTTCAACGCCCATATGACCGGCGCCGATGTGTCCTTTAAAGATACGGCTGGGATCGGTGCTGGAGCCCATAGAACCGAGATGACGATGGACCGGGCCGCCGCCGTGGCTCATCGGGGTTCTCTGTGCACCGTGACGTTTGATAACGCCCTGGTAGCCATGACCTTTGCTCACGCCAGTGACATCGACTTTTTCGCCGGCAGCAAATACGTCTGCCTTGACGATGTCGCCAACGTTCATCTCATCAGCATCCTCAAGACGGAACTCCTTCAGGTGTTTCATCATGCCGACACCGGCTTTTTTCAGGTGTCCCTGTTCCGGCTTGGAGAGTTTCTTTTCAGAAACTTCTTCGTATCCGAGCTGTACGGACTTGTAGCCGTCGCGCTCTTCTGTCTTTTTCTGAACTACCACGCAAGGACCTGCTTCAATGACAGTAACAGGAATGACCTTGCCGGCTTCATCGAAGATCTGCGTCATGCCGACCTTCTTGCCAATAATGGCCTTCTTCATAATATATCCTCCTTTGGTTATTGGTTGCCTCGCTTAGGCATTTCCCAGAGGCTGGCAACTTAACCCCCCGCATACGCAAGCTACGGGATCGGGTCATTGACTTATAATAATGTAAGAATTACAGCTTGATCTCGATTTCCACACCAGCGGGAAGCTCCAGAGCCATCAGTGCATCCACCGTCTTCTTGGTCGGATTCAGGATGTCGATGAGGCGCTTGTGAGTGCGGCGCTCGAACTGCTCACGGCTGTCCTTATACTTATGAACAGCTCTCAGGATGGTCACGATCTCGGTCTCTGTGGGCAGAGGGATCGGTCCGGAAACCTTAGCTTCGGTGCGCTTTGCGGTCTCAACGATGGTTTCTGCTGCCTTGTCGATCAGCTGATGATCATATGCCTTCAGGCGAATTCTGATCATATTCTTGTCATTCTTTGCCATTTGTTTTCCTCCAAATCGTACGTTTTTCCGCAGCGGCAACTGCTGCGCTTTTGAATGTCGTACGGTGAACTGTTTTTCTGTACACTCAACCGTGCGTATCAGACTTTACCCGAAAAACAAACCGGCCAGTCAGCCGGTTATGTTTCCCGTTTAAACGATATACGCCATGCACGGAAAACGTTCAGCCGCCCGATTGCGTACTGTCTATACCGACAGCACCGGACATACTCCACGGAAGTTACCTCCTTTCGGAGCAATCTCCCGCTTCATCGCATAGTGCGCCCTTTCGCAGGCGCTTCCATAGAATAACAAAACTTCCCCTTGAAGTCAAGAGAAAGTTTGGTGTTTTTTATAGAATTTTGCGATAATTTTTTGTATATTTTGCGACGTTGTGTCCGTGGCATTTTTCAACCACAAAATGTTGTGTTTTCCCCCTTATTTCGGTCTTCAGAAGCCGAATCTGTGGGGCATCAGCTGGTTCAGCCGATAGCTGACATAGCGGTTTCCCGCCTTTGCGCAAAGCACTTCCATTTCCGGATTGAACTCACTCAGAAACTGCCGGCAGGAACCGCATGGCATGCAGTAATTATCGCCCTCAGCATAGATGGCAATGCGGAGAAAGTCCTTTCGTCCCTCGCTGATGGCTTTGCAGCATGCAACCCGTTCGGCACAGATCGTGTCGCCATACGCTGCGTTTTCCACGTTGCACCCGGTGAACACGGTTCCGTCTTCACACTCCAGTGCTGCCCCAACGGCAAATTTAGAATATGGGGAATAGGAATGCATCGATGCATCTTTTGCGATATTCATCAATTCGCGATCGGTCATGGTTCTCCCTCCTTCAACCGGCAGATCATGCTCTTATATATATAATAATGTATTATTGGTGAATTTTCCACTCCTGGAAACAGAACAGAGGTTCTCCCTGATTCACTGTAATGTTGGAAACAACACCTTCATGAGTGATCATTTGATGCTTTTCGTAACATATGGGCACGATTGCCGCTGTCTCTGCAATGTACTGGCACATCTCATCACAGGCTTTCTGACGGTTTGCATCATCCGCAGCCAGGAACGCATTAATATTTTCCGAATGCGTATAGTCTCCCCCCCGGCTGTAGTTCGCCTCTCCGCCCGGAGACAGGATACAGGTCAGATCAAAGTCCGGAGTCAGTTTTACTTCGCAATAGGCAATATCGAACACGCCGTTCATCAGCGCTTCCTGATAATCATCCCAGCCCAGGCTCTTCACGTGCACCGGGATTCCGATATCATTCATCTCTTCTGCGAATTTTTCCGCCAGTTCCACTTTCGCCGGAGAATCGCTGCATACGAGGAAGGTCAGATCCAGATCCAGTGCGTCCTCACCCGGTTTATACTCTGCCAATCCGTCGCTGTCGTAGTCATCCACGCCGATCTTAGCCAGTTCCTTGCGGCAGGCACTCAGGTCATAGGACAGGTCATCATAGAAGGCCTTGTTGTACAGGGGGCTTGCCGGACTGATCGGGGTGCAGGCTTCCAGCGCGTTGCCTTGCAGGAGCGTCTCTACCATATATTTCCGGTCAAAGGCTCTGCCGAATGCGTGTGCGAGCTGATGATCCTGGAAACAGGCATCGCCCATATTGAAGATCACAAAATGCAGATTTGTCGTGTTATAGCTGCGTGTGGAGATGGAACTGCCAAAGCCAAGGCTAGCGGAGTTGCTGGGGTCGTTGATCACCAGATCCACCGTAGAGTCATTAAACTTGGAAATATAATCATCCACGGATTCGTATGCCTGCAGATAGATCTTCTCCACAGGAAGGTTTTTGGCATCCTTATAGAAATCATTGGGGATCAGAATCTCGCTGTCATCGCTGAACATATACGGTCCGGAACCCACCGGATAGCTGTTATAAAGAGTCTCGCTCTGAATGACCGGCACTTCCAGCAAAGCAGGAAAACTGTAATTTTTCTTTTTCAGTTCTACGATCACCAGTCCGTCTTCATCGGTATAGACACTGGATACCCATCCGGACAGCCGGCTTTTGAACCGATTGCTGACCGCAACATTCAGAGAATAGGCCACATCGTATGCGGTCACTTCGTTTCCGTCGCTGAAATAGTGTCCGTTATCTACCGTCAGACTCCAGTTCTGACCATCTTCCGTGTTCCACTCCTTCACGACTGCAGGCTGAACCTTCATACCGTTATCGACATTGATGATATCTTCATACACCAGTCCGCAGACCATCTGATTGTCGGTATCCTCTGCCGTCATGGGATTCAGCGAGGAGTTTCTGTCATAGAAGAATGAAAACTTCCCGTCGGAATTGGTAGAAGTATGTGTGTATGTCCCCTCATCCGAACCAAGATCAACGTTGGCATCCCCGGTGAGCACCTGTCTTCCGCAGGCGCAGCACTGCAGGATGATCACCATCACCGCGATCACCGCGATCCACTTTTTCGTGCTTTTTCCCATAGGCACCTCTTACAACATGATCACGGCACACTGACTGCCGCGCTGTCCTCCGGTTACTCGGTGCGACCAGTACTTCTCCGGCTTGCACATGGTGCATTCCTGAGAGATATCAATATGGTCTTCCCGAAGGCCAAGCTGGACCAGTCTTCTTGCGTTGACTCGTTTCAGATCCAGCATATCTTTTCCATTCTCGTTTTTTCGGACCAGATCGGAGATCTCGCCTCCGAGATACCGGCTGGCTGCATCCACCACTTCCGGTCCAACTTCAAAGTGATCCCAACCGATCCCGGGACCGATCGCAGCTCCGATCCACTCCGGATCTGCGCCCAGCCGACACATTGCATCCACTGCGTTTTTCAGAATGTCCGCCACGGAACTGCGCCATCCACAGTGAACAGCGCCGATCACACCGTGGCGTTCGTCGCTGAGCAGCACAGGAATGCAGTCCGCGATATAGATCATCATCGGAAGTCCCTTTACATTCGTGACCAGTCCATCCGCATCATAGGGCACCGGATCAAACACCTTGCGCCGGTCTCCGTCATCCACGACCCGGACCGTTGCTTCATGGATCTGCCGCGTAGTGGCAAAATCATCCGGGCCGACGCCCAGGATCTTTCCCACCCGCGCATAGTTTTCCCGAACGCAGTCGGGATCGTCGCCTCGGTTTTCTCCAACGTTCAGAGAACTGTAGATCCCTGTGCTGACGCCTCCGTACCGGGTGGTAAACCCATGCCTGACACCGATTCTGTCCGACACCAGATAGACCATGGAATCTATGGTTTTTTCTGTAAACATACCTTTACTCCGCAGTTATTTCTCATTTCGTCCGCAGCATTCTTTGTATTTCAGACGACGGGAACCGTCTTCCTTCATCTTACCGCAGGGACACGGATCGTTTCTTCCGGGTTTTTTTACTTTCTTCACCGGCTGTTTCTTTACGGTTCCGTCTCCGCCGCCGGTCGCAGTCGTCGCTCTGGCGACGCTCTTTCTCTGGATCTGCTGCTCTTTGCGCACCTGTACGGTATACATACGGCGCACCGTCTCCGAACGGATTCCTTCGATCATCTCCTCGAACATGTCATATCCGTCCCGTTTATAGGCATCGATGGGCTTCTCGTTGGCATAAGCACGAAGCCGGACATCCCGCTTCAGGGCATCCATGGCATCGATGTGATCCATCCAGTATTCGTCTACAACCCGGAGCATAACGACACGTTCGATCTCCCGCATAATGGGATTGCCGTTGGGATCCAGGCCGAAATCCTCTTCCTTCTTGTTATAGACTTCTTCCGCGATCATGGCGATGCTGTCCGTGAGTTCCTCCACCGTCACTTCTCCGGAGTATTCCTCCATCCGGACAACGCCGTGGGGCAGGAACAGTTTTTCCAGCGGTGCGACGCCTTCGTCGATCTGCTGCTGGTTATCCGCCACACCGCCTTCAATGCTGGTGTTGAGGGAAGCCGAAATATAATCCCGGACCATTCCCATGATCTGCGCACGGAGATCTTCCCCTTCCAGCACCTTGCGGCGTTCATCATAGATCAGGTTTCTCTGCTGGTTCATGACATCGTCAAACTCCAGAACGCTCTTACGGGTCTCAAAGTTCCGGCTTTCCACGGTCTTCTGAGCCTGTTCGATGGCATTGGAGAGCATCTTGTTATCCAGCGGAGTATCTTCGTCGACCCCCAGCGTTTCCATCATGTTCATCACACGTTCGGATCCAAACAGGCGCATGATATCATCCGTCATAGCGATATAGAACCGGCTCTCGCCCGGATCTCCCTGACGGCCGGAACGTCCGCGAAGCTGGTTGTCGATACGGCGGGATTCATGCCGTTCGGTACCCAGGATAAACAGGCCGCCTGCCTTTCGGACTGCATCCGCTTCCTTGTCAATGACTTCCTGATGGGCAGCCCGTCTGTCTGCATACATGGTGCGCGCACGGAGGATCTCCTCATCGTCAGTATCCGCGTAACCGGTAGCTTCTGCAATGATCTCTTCGGAAAAGTCCGCTCTTCTCAGATCGGTACGGGCAAGATAGTCTGCATTGCCGCCCAGCATGATATCCGTACCACGGCCGGCCATATTGGTGGCGATAGTCACGGCGCCGAGTTTGCCGGCCTGCGCGATAATCTCTGCTTCCTTTTCATGCTGTTTCGCGTTCAGAACATTGTGTTTGATGCCCCGTTTTTTCAGCATGGAGGACAGAAGCTCACTCTTTTCAATGGAGATGGTACCCACCAGGACCGGCTGTCCTTTTTCATGGCATTCTATGATCTGCTCGATGATCGCCCGGTATTTTCCGGAATCATTTTTATAGACCACATCCGGATTGTCGATACGCTGCACCGGTTTGTTGGTAGGAATCTCCACAATGTCCAGCTTGTAGATTGCGCGGAACTCCTCTTCCTCCGTCAGCGCTGTACCGGTCATGCCGGACAGCTTGTCGAACAGACGGAAATAGTTCTGGAACGTGATCGTAGCAAGGGTCTTGTTTTCCTGCTGGACGTTGACGTTTTCTTTTGCTTCGATGGCCTGATGCAGACCTTCCGAATAACGACGCCCCAGCATGATACGGCCGGTGAACTCATCAACGATGAGCACTTCACCGTCTTTCACCACATAGTCGATATCCCGCTTCATGATACCGTGGGCGCGAAGCGCCTGGTTGATATGGTGGGACAGCGTAGCATTTTCAATGTCCGCCAGATTCTCCAGTCCGAAGAACTGCTCTGCCTTGGTAACACCACGGCTTGTCAGCGTAGCGGTGCGCAGTTTCTCGTCCACCACATAATCGGCATCCAGATTTTCATCTTCCTCTTCCTTGGAATCAGTAGATGCATAGACGATCTTTTTCAGTCCGCGAACAAACTGATCCGCTCTCTTATACAGATCTGTAGATTCACTGCCCTGTCCGGATATGATAAGGGGAGTTCTCGCTTCGTCGATGAGGATGGAGTCCACCTCGTCCACGATGGCAAAGTGGTGCCCGCGCTGAACCATATGCTCTTTGTATATGGCCATGTTATCACGAAGATAGTCAAAGCCCATTTCATTATTCGTGCCGTATGTGATATCGCAGGCATATGCTGCACGGCGCTCTTCCGACGTCTTGTCATGAATGATCAGACCTACGGAAACGCCCATGAACCGATAGACCTTTCCCATCCATTCCGAGTCACGCTTGGCCAGATAATCGTTGACTGTGACGATGTGCACTCCTTCTTCCGTCAGAGCATTCAGGTAGGCCGGAAGAACAGCCACCAGAGTTTTTCCTTCGCCGGTCTTCATTTCGGCAATTCTTCCCTGATGCAGCACAATGCCGCCGATGATCTGAACACGGAAAGGCTTCATGCCGAGTACGCGCCAGCAGGCCTCCCGGGCTGCGGCAAATGCTTCCGGCAGGATGTCATCCAGAGTCTCGCCTTTTGCAAGCCGTTCCTTAAACTCCGGGGTCTTGGCTTTCAGCGCATCATCCGTCAGTTTGGAGTACTCATCATTCAGCGCCTCCACCTGATCGGCGATGGGATAAAGCTTCTTCAGTTCTTTGTCAGTATAGCTTCCAAATATCTTGTTGAATAAACCCATTTTTCTAGTAGCTCGCTTTCTGAATCTACATAATTAAAACATCGGTACGCGATGTGCAATATATACTTCTACAAAATAGAAATTTTACCATACAATTGTAAACAAATAAAGTATTCCACCCTTGCTGTTTTTGAAAAATGACAGAACAGTTGAGAAAGTATAACACGAAAAGACATTGCCTGAATATCGTTCATGTTGTATTATTGTTAGCGTATATTTATGCTTTTTTCTATATATAGTGTTATTATGTGAGGAACGTTCATGAATCGCATTGGTTTTGACAATGACAAATATGTAAAGCTGCAGTCACAGAACATCCGCGACCGCATTCAGCAGTTCGGAGGCAAGCTTTATCTGGAATTTGGCGGAAAGCTGTTTGACGACTATCACGCTTCCCGTGTCCTTCCCGGCTTCCAGCCGGACAGCAAAGTTCGGATGCTTCTGGAAATGAAAGAAGACGCCGAGATCGTCATCGCTATCTCTGCCGATGATATTGAACGCAACAAGCGCCGCGGAGATCTCGGGATCACTTACGACGATGACACACTTCGCCTGATCGATGCTTTTCGTGGCATCGGGCTGTATGTCGGCAGTGTTGTCATTACCCATTACCGGGGTCAGTCTGTCGCCGATGTATTCCAGCAGCGTCTGGAATCTCTCGGCATCAAAGTGTACCGTCACTATATCATCCCCGATTATCCTTCCGACATTGCGCTGATCGTTTCCGATGACGGATACGGAAAGAATGATTATATCGAAACCAGCCGCAGCCTGATCGTAGTGACTGCTCCCGGTCCCGGCAGCGGCAAAATGGCGACCTGTCTGAGCCAGCTGTATCATGAGAACAAGAGGGGCATTCGCGCCGGGTACGCCAAATTCGAGACTTTCCCCATCTGGAACCTTCCGTTAAAGCACCCTGTAAATCTGGCATATGAAGCTGCAACGGCCGATCTGGATGACGTTAATATGATCGACCCCTTCCATCTGGAAGCCTATGGAGAGACCACCGTCAACTATAACCGGGATGTGGAGATCTATCCGGTTCTGGAAGCTATCTTTAAGAAAATCAGCGGTGAGACTCCCTATAAGAGCCCCACGGACATGGGTGTCAACATGGCAGGCTACTGTATCATTGATGACGAAGTCTGCCGGGAAGCCTCAAAGCAGGAAATCATCCGCCGGTGGTACGATGCCGCCGTCTCTGAGCGGCAGGGCCTTTCCTCTTCGTCGGAAGTCAAGAAGATTGAGCTGATCATGAAATCTCTGGATCTTAGCGCAGAAGACCGTCCAGTAGTTGCCGCCGCTCTTGCCAAAGAGGATCTGACCGAGGGCCCCGCGATGGCAATGGAGCTTCCAAACGGCACCATGGTGACCGGAAAAACCTCTGACCTTCTCGGCGCCGCGTCTGCCTGTCTGATCAACGCGTTGAAAAACATCGCCGGCATCGACAAAGAAGTCATTCTGATGGATCCCGGTATCATTCAGCCGATCCAGAAAATGAAAGTGCAGCATCTGGGCAATCACAATCCGCGGCTGCATCTGGACGAGCTCCTCATCGCCCTGTCAATCTGTGCCGTTACAAGCAAGGATGCGGAGAAAGCCATCGAGAATCTGGATAAGCTCGCCGGCAGCCAGGCCCACTCCACCGTGATCCTTTCTTCCGATGATATCAATGTTTTTAAAAAGCTTGGCGTAAACATCACTTTCGAGCCCCGCTATCAGACGAAAAAACTGTACCACAGATAATTCCCAGCGGTTGTCGATCTTTTCAAAAAAGTAACGCTCCTTCGTTAGTTTTTCTTTGACGAAGGAGCTTTTTCTATTGACAGAGCTTTTATAAAATGTTATTATCTCATGGCTGAAAGTTTCACATAGGTTTTTTGCGGGCGTAGTTCAATGGTAGAACACTAGCCTTCCAAGCTGGATACGAGGGTT
>Ga0310695_10006215_pt1 | contig 19940 bp, 13 predicted proteins | sample RumenRJG_04DNA_FD_203882 | JGI IMG/M metagenome (GOLD analysis project Ga0310695, IMG submission 203882) | Bovine rumen microbial communities from Lethbridge, Alberta, Canada - RJG_04 (v2) (version 2) | ecosystem: Host-associated > Mammals > Digestive system > Stomach > Rumen | place: Canada...
TACAAATTCAACCGTAAATATTTCGGTGACAGGATGTTCGACCGGTTAGTTATCGCTGCCGTTTCGTATAAGCCTACGTTTGAGCACAAATTATATAACGGAAGGGCGAATTGCGGATAATCATATTTTTTTCCTTGTGATACGGATATGTTTGGAAAACCAAGAATTTGGCCGAGAGAAGTGTGCTTCAATACTCTATTGGCTTTTGGACAAAATGAAGGGTGGATTTGTGATGAATACCATAGTTGGAATAGCCTGCTGGATGAAGAGAAAACGACGTTTGAAGACTGGAAGTCTTATGGTAAAACGGCAGAGGATAGCAAGATTTATGAATTTAATGTAATGGATTTTGCGGACGTTGAGCCTTTGGAAAATAGATGGCCAGAGTATAAGAAAAAGTATCACGATGATTTTAAAGAATGTCATGCCGTCTTGGATGCAGTAAAAAAACGGTTTCCTCAATATGATATCTTGGCAATAGGAGAACCGTTTTGGAACACTGTCGTAGGGGTAAAAGATGACGGGATGTTTTTCTTGCATATTGAAACAGGTGAAAGTTTTACGGACTATCCTATAGATAATTGTAGAACAGATTTCAATGGCGCTGGTATTCAGATATTCCGAGGTGAGGAGAGTGCATTCTTTAATCGTACAGGTGAACAACTTACAGATTTTCGTGTAGGAGATTTTTCGTGGAAATGGGACAATGAGGGAGGACTTACTGGCGCGTTTAAACAGATTGTGATAGACGAGGCAACGGGAAAGAAATTCTTTACTGATGGTACGCCATACAATAAATAGTTTATTTACATAAGATAAGTGTAAAAAACGACCGCATCTGTTTTAGATGCGGTTGTTTTTTTATGCCTTTTCCGAAAGATGCGGTAAAATGTCAACTCTCACCGTTGATAAACGCTTTAACTTCAACAGATTTGTCAAAATAGGGAAATCCCGATTTGCAATTAGGAAAAATCTCTTTTTGTGAGAATATAATTATATTATCTTTGCAATGTGAATAGAAAGACAACATTAAAAAACGAAATACAATGAAACGAAATGTATTATTTTTGCTTTTGGCAATGACAGTTTCTGCATCGTCTCTGGCACAGAATACTGACGACGACATGTACTTCATCCCTTCAAAGAAGACGGCTAAGCCTGCGGTGCAGCAGACTCCACAGTCTATCGAAGAGGCGGCTATGGGTAACGGAGTCGGGCAGTTCGACGAATACACTCGTAGAGGAACTTATATAGGCAGCGATCAGGCATTCAACGATACGCTGAGTTACGAGAACATGCCTCAGCCTAACTTTGAGACCGACAGTTGTTGGGTTAACGGATTCCACGGCACGGCAGACGACTACGAGTATGCACGCGAGATAATACGATACCGAAATCCGAGATACGCAATTCCTTACGGAACGCAGTTGTATTTTGATATCCTGACATTTGCCGACCCTTGGCTCTGGAATATCTACGACGACGGATTCTACTTGTATTGCTTCCCTACATTCACCAACCGCTGGTGGTGGGACTGGCGTTACAACCACTGGGGATTGTGGCGTAGCAACTACTACTACAGCTATTGGGGATGGCATCGCCACCGCTATTATGCAAACCCTTGGCGCGGTGGATATTACAGATTGCCTTGGCATCACGGAAGAGGCGTTGCACGCCACTACGTTCCTGTAAGACATGGCGGCAGAAGAACGGTTGTTCCGCATCACGGTGCACCTTATGCTCCAACTCGCGGAGGCGTTGTTGGCGGCGGTCCGAGAAGAGGTTCGCAGGTTATGGGCTTCGGCCGGGGACGCACGGTTGAGCGTGGTGCTACACGCGAAAGCGTTAGCGGAATGTCTCGCTCAAGCAGCAATTCTTCTTACTCACGTTCGGGTTCAAACCGCATGAGCAACGACGGCTACAACCGTTCAAGCAGCTCTCGAAGCTATTCGGGTAGCAGCAGCCGTTCGAGCAGCAGCTATTCAAGTCCGAGCCGCTCAAGCAGCAGTTACTCAAGCCCAAGCCGTTCATCTGGCTCAAGCTCAGGTCGCTCTGGCGGCGGATTCGGCGGCGGACGTTCGGGTGGCGGTCATGGTGGCGGTCGCAGATAATCTTCTCTCCATAAAACCTTAAACAGTAAATATCATTCAAGATGAAACGAAATTTAAGATACATGGCAATTATGGCAGCAATGGTTGCTGCCAATGCCAACGCACAGGATGCTTACAATCTGACATCACTCACAAGCTCAGACCTTAACGGTACAGCCCGATATGTGGGCATGGGCGGCGCTATGAACGCCCTTGGAGCCGACATCTCTACAATGCAGTCTAATCCGGCTGGTATAGGACTTTATCGCAAGGGCGACTGCGCCTTCAGCCTTAGCAACAATACGGGCGACGAAAGCCGCAAGTTCCTGAACAAGGGTGAGAACTTTGTATCGTTCGACCAGTTGGGCGTTGTGTTCAGTTTCGAGGTTGGCGACTCACCCGAGTATTTCAACATCGGATTCAACTATCACAAGGACAAGGCATACCATAATGTGTTCTTCGATGCCAGACCGCTCGGCACAGGCTTGTCGCAGACTTATCAGATGGAAGAACTTTTTAAAAGTCCGGGACGCGTAAGCGACATGGCAGAATTCGGCTATCAGACAGGACTTCTTGCCAAGGATGAGAAAGGCAATTACATAGGTATAGGTGCGTCGGAATACGGCTTTAAGAAGTACGAGAGAGGAAGCAGAAACCAGCTCGATTTCTCGCTGGCATTCAACTTCGACAATCAGTTCTACTTCGGAGCAGCGGTTGGCTGTTCGTTCCTGTCGCACGAGATAGCATCGCTTTATAGCGAGGAGAATGCAGATGGCGGATACGACCTCTCAAACTATCTGAAGACAACAGGTACGGCGGTAGATTTCAAGGTAGGCGCGATAATACGTCCGATAGAGGATAATCCGTTCCGCTTCGGAATCTCAATCTCAACTCCAACGGCATATTACATGAAGGTGGACAACGGCTTTGCCTCTATTGATGTTAACGAGAATATTGAAGGCTATCATTCGCGCGAGATGGGAGCATTCATCAACGACTATCGCATTGAGACACCTTGGAAGTTTGGTCTGAGCGCGGCTACAACCGTCGGAACTCAGTTTGCCATCGATGCCGAATATGAGTATCAGGACTGGAGCTCGCTAAAGTACAAGTACGACGATGATGTTGAGGATGCCGTTGTTACTGGTCTGAACTCAGAGATGCTGAAGGGCGTATCTACATTCAAGATTGGTGCAGAGTACAAGGTTACGCCAAAACTAAGCCTTCGCGCAGGCTACAACTACGTTTCGCCTATGTTCTACGAGAATTCGTACCGCAACCTCGACCCTGATAACAGCCGATATGCAGCATCAGGCTCTGACGCAATCTATACGCTTACGTCTACCGACTTCAGCAATCTGTATGGCATTAACAGATACACTTGCGGTATCGGATTCAGATTTGCAAAGGCATATCTCGACTTCGCATATCAGCTTTCAAGTCAGAAGGGCGAGTTCTACGCATTCGACGACTATCAGCCACAGGCAAGCCGCAAGCTGATGCCTACTAAGTTTACAAACAAGCGCAATCAGGTTCTGCTTACTTTGGGATACAAGTTCTGATAGAAAAACTAAAATAAAGGCAAAAAATAAAAGGAGGGCACTTCGCAGTGGCCTCCTTTTTAATCTTCTAGGTAAAAAGATTGTTTTCAGGATAACGATTGCAAAGATATGTATCTTTTTTGTCTGTTGCAAAAAAAAAAGTATGTCATTCAACACGTTTTGTATGAAAAATGTGTAAAATAGGATAACTTAAATGTTAAAAAAACTAAATTCTGACTTTTTGCAATTTTTTTTCAGGAAAACTAAAAGAAAGTGATTTGTTTTTCTTACCTTTGCGAAGTTGAAATTATCAAGTAAAAAAACTATTAATTGACATGTGTGGCATAGTTGGGTATATTGGAAAGCGAAAAGCTTATCCGATACTGATAAATGGATTAAAGAGATTAGAGTACCGCGGCTATGATAGTTCAGGCGTTGCACTTATTTCTAATACTAAAAAATTAAATGTTTACAAGGCTAAGGGCAAAGTGGCTGTGCTCGAGGCTGAGACTGCCGACAAGGACATTACTGGAACCATTGGTATTGCTCACACCAGATGGGCAACACACGGTGTTCCTTCGGTCGTTAATGCGCATCCTCACAAGTCTCAGTCGGGCAACATTGCTGTGGTTCACAATGGTATCATCGAGAACTACGCAGAGTTGAAGGCCGACCTTATTGAAAAAGGCTTTAAATTCGTGAGCGAGACCGATACAGAGGTCGTTGCTCAGTTGATTGAGTATCTGAAAGAGTCGAACAATTGTACTCTTGGCGAGGCTGTCCGCGTTGCAATGCGTATCGTAATCGGTGCCTATGCAATCTGCGTTATAGAGCAGAACGACCCCGACACGATTATCGTGGCTCGTCAGAGTAGTCCGTTGGTAATTGGTATAGGCGAGAACAATTCAGAGTTCTTCATAGCGTCAGACGCTTCGCCTATTGCCGAATATACAACGAACATGGTTTACCTTAACGACGGCGAGGTGGCAACGCTTCACCGCGACAAGGAAATCAAGATTGTTGACTTGGAGAACTATAACATCTCGCCTCAGATTAAGAAGGTAGAGTTGAATATGGGACAACTCGAGAAGGGCGGTTTCCCGCACTTTATGCTGAAGGAGATTTTCGACCAGCCTGCATGTCTTAGCGACTGTATGCGCGGTCGTCTTCTGCTCGACGAGATGCGCGTAAAACTCTCTGCCGTAGAGTTGCACGAGGAGAAATTGAAGAATGCCGACAAGATAATCATCGTAGCCTGCGGAACAAGTTGGCATGCGGCACTCATCGGCAAGCAGTTGTTCGAGGAGATGTGCAACGTGCCTGTGATGGTTGAGTATGCATCAGAGTTCCGTTACGGAAATCCGATAATAAACAGCCACGATGTTGTTATTGCCATCTCGCAGAGTGGCGAGACTGCCGATACGCTCGCAGCCATCCAGTTGGCTAAGAGCAAGGGTGCATTGGTATTCGGTATAGTAAATGCCGTAGGCTCGTCTATTGCCCGTACAACCGATGCCGGAACATATATTCACGTAGGACCGGAAATCGGTGTGGCATCAACAAAGGCGTTTACCGGTCAGGTTACGGTGCTCACGCTCGTTGCCCTTGCACTTGGTAAGGCTAAGAACACAATCTCTGCAGAAGATTACGTCGAGACATTGAAGGAACTTGCCCGTATCCCTGCCAAGATGCAGAAACTGCTTAAGCAGAGCGCGAATATTGAGCAGTTCTCAAAGGTGTTCACATACGCAAAGAACTTCCTCTATCTGGGACGCGGATACAACTATCCTGTTGCCCTTGAGGGAGCTTTGAAGTTGAAGGAGATTTCGTACATCCACGCCGAGGGCTATCCGGCAGCCGAGATGAAGCACGGACCTATCGCCCTTGTAGATGCCGAGATGCCTGTTGTAGTAATAGCAACGCATCAGTGCCTGTACGAGAAGATTATCAGCAATATTCAGGAGGTTAAGGCTCGTAACGGACGAATCATCGCCATAGTAACAGAAGGCGACGAGACTGTTAAGAAGATTGCAGATATCTGCATCGAGATTCCTGAGACGCTTAACAGACTGTCTCCGCTGCTTGCCGTAATTCCGTTGCAGTTGCTGGCTTATTACGTTGCCGTTCAGAAGGGACTGAACGTAGACCAGCCTCGAAATCTGGCAAAATCGGTAACGGTAGAGTAAGAAAAAGTTTTGCTATCAATAAAAACGAAGCCTTCGGATTCTTTTTTGATTCCGAAGGCTTTTTGCTTGTTTATCTTCCAATGCTCTGGAGATATTCAGTCTTTCTTATCTCGTATTGAGTTACGTTTTCTACAAATCTGTCCTTGCTTTGCTGAAACATCGTCTGTGCCTCGAGAAGGTCGCTCATGGTGCAAGTGCCGGCGTTGTAGTAGTCGGTGTGCAGACGAAGATTCTCTTTGCTCTGGCCGATGCTGTTCTGCGAGATTTCAATCTGCGTGTAAGCCTCGTTCAGCGCGTTCCACTTGTTCTTGATGTTGATGACGAGCAGTTCGCCGTTATCCTTCAGACTGTTTTCGGCATTACGCACCTCGTTTTTCAGTCTTTTCATATTGTGCGAACCGCCAATCCAGTTGCTTATCGGAATGCTTACGGTTGCCAGACCGATGAGGCTGTTCTGGCTTTTGTCCATCAGATTGTTGTAACTGTACATTCCGCCAACCGAAACGGTCGGGAGATTCTTTCCGACGCTCATCTTGTATTGCAGTTTCTGTGCCTTTACGTTTTGCTGAAGAAGCTGATACTCGCTTGTCTTCTGAACGGCATCGTGTGCCGAGGCATACAGGTTGGATGGCGATTGCGGCATCTGCTCGGCAATTGAGCAAACCACGTCGATGCTGTCGATGCCAAGTCCCATGCTTTGCGACAGCATATTGCGGCAGATGGTGATGCTGTTCTCTACCATGATGCGCGAACTTTTCAGTTCGTTGCGCTTCAGGTTTACTTGCAGAAGGTCGTTTCGGTTTGCCACACCTGCATTTACGGCAGCATTTACGTTCTGCTCTATTGTCTTCAGTTGGTTGTCTACGATGGCCAGCGTGTTCAGTTTCTCTTTCAGCATAACAATGTTCCAGAAATATTGAGTGATGTTGAGTTTTACCTCGTTTGCCGATATGTTATGCTTTAGCGTGCTGACCTCTATTCCCACCTTGGCAAGTTTGTTGCCCGTTGTAATCTGTCCGCCGGCGTAGAGCGGCAGCATAGCCGAGACGCTGCCAAGAATGCCGTCGTCTACCATCTCCATTGTCTGCGGAATGCCGAGAGGAGAGAGGTTCATCTGTACCAGTCCTTTGTCGGCTACGAATCCGGCAGCCGTTGCGCTTACCTGTGGAATGTAGTTGGCAAATGCCTCCTTCTTCTGCTCCTTGGCACTCGAAATCTCGTTTTCAGAAGTCTTTAATTTAGTGTTGTTCTGCAAGGCGATATTTATGCACTCTTCGAGCGAATATTGCTTCTGGGCCACGGCTGGCGCACATAGCAGAACTGTTGTGATAAACAAAACTAATTTGCGCATATCTTTTTGTCTTTCTTTTCGTTAAGTTTCCAATAAACAACCGGCAATACGGTTACGACCATTATCAAGGCTCCTATTCCGCCGGCAAAGATTGTTACTCCCACAGGCATCCAGAAGTTTGTTGCCTCTATAATCATCGGCACAACTCCAACGGCGGTGGTGGCTGTGGTCAGGAATATCGGAACCATGCGTCGCCGTCCGGCATCGTAGGCTGCATCTTTTACCGTCCAGCCCTGTTTTATACGGTCGTTGGCATGTTCGAAAATCAGAATCTCGTTTCGCATAATCATTCCCATAAGGGTGATGAAGCCGAAGACTGAAGTCAGGCCAACGGCACGATTCATCAGAGCCAGACCGATGATTGCGCCCGGGATGCTGAGACTTATGGCAGCGATGCAGACAAACGTCAGTTTGTACTGGCGGAAGTTGAACAGGATGAAGAAGAAGATAATAACCACCGATATTGCCATTCCCTGAGCGATTGGAGTAGTTGTCTCGTTGTTGTTCTCCGGTTCGCCGCCAATCTCAAGCCTTACGCCATCGGGAATGTGAATCTTGTTCTTTGCTATGTTCTCGAACTCCTTGTGCAGAGGGGCAGAGAGAACGTTCTTCTTCAGCTCTGCCGTAACCGTGATGCATCGCTCTCCCTCGCGATGGATTATGTTTGTTGCTCCCCAAGAGTAGTGCGCATCGCCTATCTGACGGAGCGGAACGCTTGTCGCAGCCGAGGAGAGATACAGATTGTTGATGTCGCTGCAATCGAACTGCAGGCTGTTTACGTCCTTTATCTTTACAGGAACGTTATAGTCGCCTTCCCACACACTTGTAACCGTCGTGCTGCCAGTTGCCAGAGCAAGCTGAAGCTCGGACAGCGTGCGGTTTATGCCAAGTTGAGACGAAGCGACAGGGTCGAGTTCAACCTCTATGAACGGACGCTGCTCCTGCCAGTCGGTATGAACATACATGATGTCGGGATTCTTGCGCATCTCTGCCACCATCTCTTCGGCAGCCGTGCGAAGACTGTCGATGTTCTCGCCGTAGAAACGATATTCGAAAATAGGAACATTCTGAAAATCAAGCTGCTTGAACTTTACGAAGGCGTTAGGGTAGTGCTCGCTCAGCATAGGCTCGTACTTGTCGAGCAACGCTTCGGTGGCTTCTACCGACTTTGTGTTCACGATGAACTGAGCGTAGTTCGTTCCTGCAATCTTAGGAGCGTAGGCAGCGTGGAATCGTGGCGATGAGCAGCCGATGAAGCGCGTTATGCCCACCACGTCGTCTTCCTGCTTCAACAGATTGTAGACAGAATCGGCAATCTCTGTTGTCTCGTTCAGTCCCTTGGTGTCGGGAAGGGTTATCTCGACGGCAAACATGTCTCTGTCGGCAACAGGCATCATTCTTACCTTCATGTTCGGGGCAATCAGCAGGCACGACATGACGGTAATGGCAACAGCTCCGCAGATGGTTGTCCAAGGGTTGCGGAATGTCCATTTCAGAACCTTCTCGTAGTAATCCTGAACATAGTCGGTGAGTTCCTTCTTAGCCTTCTTCTGCTCCTTCTTTTTTCTCTTTATGAACATGAATTCCATAACCGGAATGGTGGCAACGGCAAGAATCAGCGAAACCATCAGATTGATGAGGATTGTCCATGGAAGCCACTCAACGAAATCGGCTGTTGTTCCGACCATTGTGAAGAGCATAGGGAAGAAGATGATGGCGATGCACAGAGTGGCAAGCATCATTGGCATAAAGTAGTGCTGTGCCGATATTGCTGCCGCATACCATCGGCTGTAGCCCTTGTTAAGATATTCAAGATAGCCGTCGAGAACCACGATGGCATTATCTACCACCATTCCGAGCACGATAATCAGTCCGGCAAGGGTTACGGTGTTGAGCGGAATGCCGCACATATACATTATCCCCACCGAGATGAACGTGCTGAGAGGCACGGTGATGCCTGCAACGATGGCTGTGCGCCACGGAAACAGCAGTAGCATCACGACGATGATGATAATCATCGACTCGATAAGGTTCACCATGAAGTCGCTTACGCTGTTTCCTACCACCTTGCATTGGTCGGCTATGCGGATGATAGACACATCTTTAGGCAGTTCGTTGGCTGTGAAATCGTCGAGCACCTTCTGCACGTCCTTTCCGTATTCAACGATGTTGTTGCCCTCAATCATCTCGAGCGACAGCAGAACGCATTGGTTACCGTTGTAGTCTATTCGGCTGCTGCCTGCGTCGTATTCGCGCTTTACGGTGGCTATGTCCTTCACGCGCACAACCTTGCCGTCCGTTCCGCTGAAGATAATCTGGTTCTCAATCTCCTTTTCGCTTGCAAGACTCGGCTTGACGTGTATCGGCATGTTCTTTTCGAGTCCGCTGATGCCGCCGCTCATTGTTGTCAGTCCGGCAGACTGCATAGCCTGCACTACAGCCATCTTTCCTATTCCGTACGAAGCCAGACGCTCTTGGTCTATGTAGACGGTTATCTGCTCCTGATTGTTGCCGTACAGAACCGCGTTGCTTACCGAAGGCACTTGTCTGAGACGGTCGGCAAGGTCGTCGCTGTACTTCTTCAGCTCCTTATAGCTGCGGCTGTCGCTCTCTATGGCTATGAGCAATGCCGATGAAGAGCCGAAATCATCGTTCACGCTCAAGGCGAGTACGCCGCTTGGCAGACTCTGACTCTTGAAAGAGTTAAGACCGTGCTTAATCTTGCTCCAAACCTCGTCCTTGTTGTTTACGTTGTCCTGAAGCTCGACCATTGCGATGCACATTCCGTTGGTGCTCGTGGTGGTTGTCTTGTGCCTCTTTACCTCGTCGTAGGTGAAGAGATAGCGTTCGAGCGGCTTGGCAACCTGTTCCTCAACTTCTTCGGCTGTTGCGCCCGGATATACGGCAACCACAACGCCCTGCCTTATCACAAAATCGGGGAACTCCGACTTAGCCATCTTGTCGAAGCCAAAGATTCCGAAGACGAACATTAGGATTATTATTAGTCCCGTGATGCGGAAGTTGTGCATCAGGTACGAAACCCAGTTTACCTTATTTTTCTTTTTCATAATCTGTTACATTTTTATTTCCGAGCCATCGCTTATTTTTTGATACCCTTCGGTTATGATGATGTCGTTGTCGTTCAAGCCCTCCTCAATAACTATTCGGTTGCCGATGCTTTCGCCAGTCCTGACGTTGCTCCTTACCGCCTTGTTGCCGTTGGCTTTCCATACGAACATCTGTCCGTCGGAGCCTTTCTGCACGGCTGTAACCGGAACGGTTATTGCCATCTTTTCGTTGCCCCTGCCGTTGCCGAAGCGCACGTTGCACACCATTCCCGGCAGAAGCCTCTGTCCGTTGTTCTGAACCGAAATCTTGGCATTGTATGTTCGTGTTATGGCATCAGCCTGAACGCCTTTCTCAATCTTTCCGCCCTTGAAAGATGCTCCGCCGAGAGCCTCCACTTTGATTGTCGAAGGCGTTGAGGCTTTAATTGAGCCTATCTCTTTCTCGGGAATAGAAACCAGAACCTTTACGTTGTTTACGTCGAGGATAGACAGGACTGCCTGTGCCGGAAGTGCCGTCTCGCCTGCGCCAACGTATCTTTTGCCTACAATGCCGCTCGTAGGAGCGTACAGATTGCAGTCGTCGAGCATCTTCTTAGCCATGTCGTAGCTTGCCTGAGCCTGCTGAAGCTTGCTCTGCGCCTCGACCCATTGTATCTCGGGAAGCGAGCCGTTGTCGTGCAGTTGCTTGTATCGCGAGATGGCGTCTTTTGCCTGCCTTAGAGTGGCATCGGCAGCCTCTACCGAGTTTCGCGCCTGTGTTGGGTCGAGCGTTGCTATCAGCTGTCCTTTTCTTACCGTCTGCCCCTCGTCGAATAATACTTTCTGAACAATCCCCATAGAGGTGAAGCTTACCGTTGTGGTGTTCGAAGCCTCTACCGTTCCTACATACGGCATAACGCCGTAGTCTGCCGTGGCGTGTACTTGCTCGGTTTTTACGCTCACGGCGTTGTTTTCCGTCTTAATCTCTTTTTCTGCGCATGATGTCAGAGTAGCGATTCCGACAAAAAATGCTAAATAACTTTTTCTAATCATATAGTGTCTTTTTATTCGTTTTCTGCCGCAAAGAAATAACGAAAAAAGGAATTATTGAACAGAAAAATATCTCCGAAGTTGTTCTATTTTTCTTTCTATATTACTAAAAAGGAAAAATAAGACATCAATAAGGGCTTTTGAGACAACAGACATAGACGAAAAAATGCTTACTTTGCAGCAGAATCAGAAAAAAACGAAAGTCATGGAAGATTTTTTATTGGATTGTGATGTCTGTACCGACAGACGCATAACGGTGATAACCAGTCTCGACGAGATAAGGAGAGAGATGCTCGACCGCGAAATTGTTATGAACGATTATGTGGCTGTCCTCTTGCTTAGGGGAAGTGCCGAGGTGTCAATAAACGACAAGATATATAGGATTAAGCAGAATCAGATGCTTTTCGGTCAGCCGAGCATCGTGTTGCGCAAGCTCATGATAAGTGTCGATGCCGAGGTGAAGTCGATAGCAATTTCGGGTGAATATGCCGAAGAGATATTCGCGTTGGACAGGGAGGCGATAAACATGCAGATTTTCCTGAAGCAGAATCCTGTCTTTTCTATTGATGAGGACAGCGTCCGCGTATTCAGTCAGTACTGCGATTTGTTGAAAAGCCGCCTTGCCCAAAAAGATTTGCCGTATCAGAAGGAGATTACGGAAGCTCTGCTTACGGCTTTCAAATACGAGTTTGGAGGCGCGATAATAAACCGCGTGGATTTCCCCAGGTCAGAATTCACGTCGGCCGATAACATCTACAAGCAGTTCCTTGTTCTACTCGAGAGTTCGTCGGCAAAGTATCATCAGGTATCATATTATGCCGAGAAACTGAATATCACGCCCAAATACTTCTCTGCCGTGTGCAAGAAGATTTCTGGCAAGACTGCTCTTCAGGTCATAGACATGGCGGTGCTGAGAGATGTCGAGAGCCTGCTTAGACGCGACGATATGAACATCAAGCAGATAGCAGCCACCCTTGGATTCCCTAACCAGAGTTTCTTTGGCAGATATGTGAAGAAGAAACTGGGCGTGTCGCCGCAGAAATACAGGGAGAATTTGGCTAATAATGTTTAGTCTGTACGCTTTTTGTGACATTTGTGCCATAAAATACGACGTTTGGTTAGGCTGATTGTTGATATTTGTTAGTATTTTTGTGGCGCAATCTTTCTATCTTATTATTCTTAAAATGAATGCAACAAACAAAGTAGGATTGGTGCTCGAGGGCGGCGGACTGAGATGTCTGTTTACATCAGGAGTAATTGATGTGCTTATGGAGCACGGCATCGACTTTCCGGCAACGGCTGGCGTGTCGGGCGGTGTGCTGTTTGGTTGTAACTACAAGTCGAGACAGCCGGGCAGGGCTTTGCGCTACAACATCAGGTTCAAGGACGAGCCGAGATACATGAGCTGGAAATCGCTCCGCCAGACAGGAAACTATGTGAACGACGAGTTCTCGTACCACAAACTGCCATACGAACTCGACCCGATGGACTTCAAGACCTATCGCGAGAACAGTATGGAATTCTACGTCGTATGCACGGATATCGAAGAAGGAAAACCTGTATATCGTCGCATAGACGATGCCGATGGCGAAGGACTCGAATGGTTCAAGGCATCATCGTCGATGCCCGTTTTTGCCAAGCCTGTCGAGATTGACGGACACTACTATCTCGATGGCGGAATAACCGACAGCATTCCGCTCAAGTTCCTCGAAGGTCGCGGATACGGCAAGAACGTCGTCGTTCTTACTCAGCCTAAGGATTACAAAAAGAAGAAGGCGCAGTTATACCTGCTTCTACGTCTGTGGCACAGAAAGTTCCCTAAGGTGGCGCAGCTTATGAGAGTTCGCCATAAGATGTACAACGCGCAGCTCGACTACATTGCCGAGCAGGAGCGCAGCGGAAAGGCCTTCATCGTCTGTCCTGACGAGACACTCGGCATAGGCCGCATAGAGCAGGACGAGACAAAGATGCGCAACGTGTACGAGGCTGGGCGTAGAAAAGCCGAGGAAATGCTTCCGCAGCTGCTTGAGTTTCTTGAAGGTAAATAACGAATTAAGTAACATCAGTAATAATTATGAAGGCACTCCCCATTGCATTTTTATTGCAGGGAGTGCCTTTGTTATGTCTATTTGGTTTGTCGAGTCTTTGCTGACTCCAAAACCTTTCATATTCTGTCTATGCCAACTTGTTGCGGTCGTCCTTGTTTAGTTCAGGGGCGTAGCCGAAAGTGCCGCCGTAGTCCTTTGGACTTGGTGCGCTGGCAGCAAGCAGGTGCGAATGATGCTGGAGTTCTACGGTGCGCACGGTTGGCTTCTGATATTTATTATTGTCCATAGTCGTATGTTTTTTTGATTTGATGATTATTTTAATTGTCTGTAAAATAGTCTGCCCACGCTCTGCAAAGGCATGAGCAGACGCGGTTTTGCCTTACTTAATCAAGACCTTAGTGCCGTTGTTGATGTAAACACCCTTCTTGACAGGCTTCTCTGGGAGTTTCTGTCCGCCGATGGTGTACCAACTGTCGTCGGCTGAGAATTCGCCCGTGCGAGTGTTGAGTGTGCCGATGCCTGTTGTTACATTGCCGTTGCTGTCGAGCAGACGCACGCGGATGATGCTTGGCAATTCGGTGGCAGCGCGAGTTTTGGCATTGAACTGTTCTCCATTGTTGTATGTAAGGTAGCAGCGCATTGGCGGTACTGTTGCGCCCGTTGTACCTTTAATGAACTGGCCGCGCTCAACAGTGCCGTTATCTTCGGCAGCGAAACCGTAAACATTGCCGCTGAACGAGCCTGTGCCGTAGGTAAGGCCGGTATAAGTGCCTATAAACTTCCATTCGCCGCTCGTTGTTGTGCCTGCCTCGATGGTAGCAGGAATGGTGTATGTGCCGCCAAAGTCAACATCGCCCGTTGACGATGGTAAATATAGGTATGGAGTGTTGGCGGTCAGTGTTGTACCGGTATATTCAATCATGTCGGCATAATATTCGTTGGCTATCTGGTTCCAAGTGATGCCAACAAAAGTATAGAACTTCTCGCCACTCTTTGGAGCATAGGCAAATGGCAGACATACAGTTGATGGTCTGCTTGCAGCGAACGAGCGTACGAAAGTTACGTCGCAAGTCTTTCCTGCGTATGGCAACAATGCAGAAATGTCGTTGCCGTCGGTTAGGGTGACGGCAGCCTTCGCGATGGTGAAGTCAGCCGTTGCCGTGCCGTCAACATAGTCGTCGGTCTCGACCACGGTGGCGCGGACGGTGTATTCGCCGGCATCTGTCGGAACGTCGGTGCTGTAGCTGTCGTCTGCAGCACCCTTCTTCTTGTATTCGAAGGTCACTGCACCGCTGCCTTCGTTACCGCTGACAGTAGGTGTGTTTGCGGTTGCGCCGAATGTCCAGCCCTCGATATTGACGGTGAGTGTCAGGTCTGCCTTGTACTCCACCTCCAGCTCCACGTCGAAGCCGGGAGTTGCGGCGAGCGACCACGTGCCGTCGGGGTTCTTGGTCAGCTCTACGCCCTCGGTGTAGGCGGTCTCCTCGGCGGTGGCGTAGGTGGTCTCGGCATCGGTCAGCGTCGAGTAGTTTGCCACGAGTGCCTGCTGGGCGGCGGTCAGCGCGTCGTAGGCCGTGCGTGCTGCGTCGATGAGGGCCTTGCTCTCAGGGGTGTAGGTCACGGTGCCGATGGCTGTTATCTTGGCGATGACTTCATCGGCTGCCATCTGGTCGAGTTCGGCATCGGTGTAGTATGTCACTTCCAGCTCGACGTCGTATTCGGGCATCGTGCTGAGTGTCCACACCGTACCGTCGGCACTGGGCGTGAGGTCGATGGGGTCAGGGTCTTGTGCCCATGCGCCCGTCGCCACTGTCAGCAGCAGTGCCATGATGTATAGAAATCGATGTTTCATTGTTCTTTAATGTTTTAATTTTATGTTATTTCTTTTGTCTGACGGCTCTGATATGGCGATGCCTGGGTGTCGTTGCCTGGGTGTGGCATGACGGGTATGTCCATGTTTTCCGAGTCGTCCTTTTTTCTGAATCTGTTGTTCTTTCGTGCGGGGAGGCCGCCCTCTCCGTGGGGGCTGTGCGGGCGGGGTTCCGCCGTGCGCGGGGCCTCTCTGACGGATCAGAGAACCGTCCCCTGATCACTCGCGCCGTTAGTTGAAAGCACGGACTCCACAAACATACCACTTGTTACCCTTGTATGTGTCCATGAGTTTGCCGCTGTCGAACTTCACCATCCAAGCTTTGTTATTAGTGGAAGAAGACTGACTAGACGACCAGTAATAATTGTCCACGATTATCGTTCCGTCCGCTTTTTCGAGTGCGGCGTTCACCGTGTCTTTTGCTCTGTACAACATACAAAGTTCCGCGACCGTGGGGAGATACCAGCCGCTTGCGTACTCGCCTGTAAGATTGGCGGTCGTGGCGTAGGCATTCACCCATTCCCACGCGGGGTAGTTTCCGCTCGTGCCTTCGTCGTTCACAGCCGCGCAGAGTGCCGTCCAGTTGTCGCTTCCGTCCAAGTCGCCCGTGAATGTCGCTGTCGCCGCTTTTCCATCTCCCGATTCGCTTGGCGTACACTGGATTGCGGTGATGTTCGTGTTGTAGCCTTCGGCAGTGCCTGATGCATTTCGCGCGAATGCAAGGTATTTCGTCGTTTCGTCATTCGTGTTCTTCAACCCCACGCCGAGTGTCTTTGCTCCGAGTATGTCGCTCGCGCTCCCTGCATAGAAAATGACAGCGACCGCCGCCGCTTTCTGCTCATCGGTCAAAGTCAAGCCGCTTGTGTACGCCGTCGCCGAGCCGTCCGAGAACACGATGTCGCCCACGGCTTTCGCCTCGGTCGGAGATTTTGTTCCGATGTAGGTGACGGCAGCGGGAGCCTTCTTCACGGCCTTGACGCTCTTCACCTTCTTCGTGCCGCCGTAGGTGGCTTTCACCTCCGTGCCAGCTTCCACGCCCGTGGTCGTTGCCTCATCGGGCGCGATAGTCCAACTGGTGGCATCCTCGGTGCCTTCCTTCACAGAGACTTTGTAGGTAGTCTGTGCCATTGCGCCCGTGGCTACTGCTGCGAGCAGCACGAGCAATAATAGAATTCTTTTTCTCATAAAATTAAAAAGGTTAATTAATAATAAAAGTTTGTAAGACTAATGTCTGTTATATTCTGTTCCATCCTGTATCCGGGATTTTATTTTGTTCTTTTTTTCAATCTATTTATTAGATGTCGAAGTTTGTAGAGTTAAATGGCTGTTGCTCCATTTGAAAACCTTCTTACGCAAATGTAAATAAAATATTATAAGTTCTATTTTTTTTTTGAATTTAACATTTTTTAACATAATGTCTTGATAATATACAAACTGTCCTTGAAAAATGAAAGAACGGCTGCAAGAAAAACAGAAAAAGTTAAGACTTAAAACTTAAAACGAATGTTTCAGTGCAATGGCAGTTCTTTTTCAGAGATAGAAATTTTCCGTCACCTTGGTGGCAGGCAAGCAGATGTAATGCGGCAAAAACGGCTTGACAAGGCGAGTTGCCGAACGTTTGTCGGTTACCTGCGATTTTTATTCCGAACTCGCATCTTTTTTGTTTCTCTCAACCATAATTATTGTTATTTTTGCATCTGAATTGAAAAAACAGACCGAATGATGACAGAAAACAGCATATTGCCGAAAGACTGCGACCCGATGGGGCAGGCTATTCTCGACTATCAGACAACAGGAAAAGCCTCTACGCTGAAGGTGCTTTCTTCGATGTTCGACGATGACGAGATGTCCGTTCCGTACCTGTTCCGTGCGGAAGAAAGTTTTCCGGTGCTCGAACGGGTTGCCCTCGGGTTGGCTTCGGGACGAGTACTCGACGTGGGCGCAGGAGCCGGATGCCATGCCATCGCGCTCCAGAACAAGGGACTCGATGTTACGGCCATCGACGTGTCGCCGCTCAGCTGCGAGGCTATGCGCCTGCGAGGATTGAAGAACGTGCAATGCGTAAACTTATTCTCGCCAATGTTCGACGAGCGTTTCGATACCGTCTTGATGCTGATGAACGGCACAGGCATAGCCGGAGAACTCGAGAACCTGCCTAATCTTCTGCGCAGGGCTGCTTCGCTTCTTGCCGACGGCGGAAAGATTCTCATCGACTCGAGCGACCTTAAATACCTGTTCGAGAACGAAGACGGCTCGTTCGATATCGACCTTAACGACAAGTATTACGGCGAGGTAGACTATCAGATGCAGTATCGCAAGGTGAAAGGCAAGCCGTTCAACTGGCTCTACGTCGACTTCCCGATGCTGAAGGCCGTTGCCGAGGATTGCGGACTGAAATGCAAGATGGTTGAACAGGGAAACCACTACGACTATCTGGCGCAGATAACAAAATGAAAAAAACTAAAATACAGATACTAATGAACAAGAAACTTATTGCTGTGGCATGTGTTGCTCAGCTTGCGTGCGCTAACATTGCGGCGCAGAATGCCGAACCGGTAAACGACATGACCACTCCGCTGCACCTTCTAAAACCCAACTATCGCGTGACCTACGGCGAGTTGGAAGCCAAGGACGTGAAGGCTACGCTCGACCGTATTTTTGCCTATATCGATGCGCAGACGCCTGCCCGCCTCGTAAAGGACGGTAAGGAGTTGAGCAAGCCGAAAAAATTGCCCGAGGGTGCGGCTCTCGACCGCGGAGCGTTCCGCATTGGCAGTTACGAGTGGGGAATAACCTATCAGGCTCTGATTGATGCCAGCGCAATCACAGGCGATGCCAAGTACAAAAACTACGTTACGCGCCGCTTCGACTTCCTGAAGAATATGTATCCGCTGTTCAAGCCTCTCTCTGGAAAGGTCAAGGACGCCCAGATGGAACAGATTATCAATCCGCGTGCCCTCGACGACTGCGGAACGATGTGTACGGCAATGATGAAGGCAGGCAAGAAGCTCGGCACGAAAGGGCTCGACTCGCTTGTTGAGAACTATTTCCGCTTTATAGAGAAGAAGCAGTATCGCCTTTCCGACGGAACATTTGCACGCCACAGACCGCAGCGCAACACCATCTGGCTCGACGATATGTATATGGGCATCCCAGCCGTGGCCTATCGTGGCGTTTATACCGGCGATGCCAAGTATTTTGACGAGGCTGCCACGATGTACCGTCATTTTGTTGAGCGCATGTGGCTTCCCGAGAAGGGTATCTACCGCCACGGATATGTAGAGGGACTGAATCAGCAGCCTACATATCACTGGGCAAGAGCCAACGGATGGGCTTTACTCACTACCGTAGAGTTGCTCGATATTCTCCCTAAGAATCATAAGGACCGCGACTTCGTGCTTAATCAGCTTCGCCTGCATGTGAAAGGTTTGGCTGCCTTGCAGAGTATGGACGGCTTCTGGCATCAGTTGCTCGACCGCAACGACTCGTACCTCGAAACGAGCGCGACTGCCATCTATACATATTGCATAGCCCACGCCGTAAACGAGGGCTGGATTGACGGCATAACCTACGGTCCAGTGGCTCAGCTTGGCTGGCATGCCGTAAACAGCAAGGTCACTCCAGAGGGGTTGGTTGCTGGCACATGCGTGGGCACAGGCATGGCGTTCGACCCTGCGTTCTACTACTATCGTCCGGTAAGCGCGGCTGCGGCTCATGGCTACGGTCCTACGCTGTGGGCGGCTGCCGAGATGATTCGACTTCTCGACAAGTGGCATCCGCGCACAAACGACAGCGGTCTGCACTACTACGAGCAGAAGCAGACTTGTCCAAATCCGCTCTTTTATCTCACCGAGGATGGCAAGGGCGAGGAGGTTGTTTTTTAATTCACAATTCACAATTGACAATTGACAATTTTTTGAATTCAAAATTCATAATTCAAAATTCATAATTGACAAGAGACAGACAGTTGACAATTGACAATGGAGGTAGTTGAGAGTTGAAAGGTTTTTGATTGGGAATTGGCAATGGATAGTTGGCAATTCCCAATTTTTTTTGAGAGTAATTTGAACGCTGAGAATTGTGTCAAGATAGCTTCAACATAGCTTCAAGGTAGAGGCAGGTAAGCCGGAAGTTACGTTCAGGGTACGTTCAAGTTACGTTCAAGGTTCGTTCAGGATACGTTCAAGGTACGTTGTAGGTACGGGGTAGGTTCGGGGAAGTATGCCGAAAATAATTGACAATTCACAGAGACAATTGACAGTTTTTTGAATTCAAAATTCATAATTCAAAATTCATAATTGACAAGAGACAGACAGTTGACAATTGACAATGGGGGTAGTTGAGAGTTGAAGGGTTTTTGATTGGGAATTGGCAATGGATAGTTGGCAATTCCCAATTTTTTTTGAGAGTAATTTGAACGCTGAGAATTGTGTCAAGATAGCTTCAACATAGCTTCAGGGTAGAGGCAGGTAAGCCGGAAGTTACGTTCAGGGTACGTTCAAGGTACGTTCAAGGTTCGTTCAGGATACGTTCAAGGTACGTTGTAGGTACGGGGTAGGAACGGGGTAGCTACGGAGTAGGTTCGGGGAGGTAAGCCGAAAATAATTGCAATTGACAATGGAAAGTTGAAAATTGCTTTCTATGTTAAAATCCAAATATTTCGACCATTTTTTTTGTTTATGCTGATATTTTATAATCTTTGTCAAAAAGCTGCTTGTTTCTGACCATGGCAGTCACAATGTGTACAAGTTTGTTCT
>Ga0310695_10006218_pt1 | contig 19939 bp, 19 predicted proteins | sample RumenRJG_04DNA_FD_203882 | JGI IMG/M metagenome (GOLD analysis project Ga0310695, IMG submission 203882) | Bovine rumen microbial communities from Lethbridge, Alberta, Canada - RJG_04 (v2) (version 2) | ecosystem: Host-associated > Mammals > Digestive system > Stomach > Rumen | place: Canada...
GTATTTTTGCTGCTGTATACACCAAATCAGATGTATCAACTGCCGCCGCCATAACTGAACCATCACTTGTGATACATCTCATTATTCTGTCGCTCATTTTAAATTCCTCTTTTCCTCAATACATATACTGCCCTTTGTGAATTTTCCTTTAACTCGTCAAAGCTCATATCGTCATACACACCCTCAACTTCAAATCCTGCATTCTCAGCCATTTTTCTTATATCATTATCGCTGTATGCTCTTTCTGAAAATTGTTCTATGCTTCTTTTATACGAATTTCCGACACGTTCAAAAAAGTTGAGCGTTATAATGACTTCATTGTCCTTTTCATAATAATTATTCTGCCATGCACAAAACACTTTCTTTGTATCATAAATATAACAATTATCCCCTAAAATATATTTATGCTTATATATCGTGTTTATGTCAAATGCGAAAATACCACCGTCATTAAGATATTTGTTTACGCTTTCAAAGGTGTTCTGCACATCTTTCATTGAAGGCAAATGATTAAGACTGTCAAGCGTACATATACAAGTGTCTATTTTTCCCAACAATTCTAATCTCTGCATTTTTTGACATATAAACATGATACTTTCATTTGCTTCACATGACTTTTGCTGTGCAATAGCAAGCATATCCGGTGACATATCGCAACCAAATATATCTATACCTTTTTTGCATAATTCCAACGTCAATGTACCTGTTCCGCAGGCTAAATCAAGTGTCAATTTCATATCATGCTTATGCTTTTTGAAGAGTTCTAAAAAATACTCCGCACGTTTTTCATAATCAACGTTTTTTGTAAGGTCATCATAATATTCTGCAAAATATGAATAACTCAATCAAACATCTCCCTCATTTTTCACACGATTGATTGTAAGTACATATCCGTCACTGCCATACATCAAAGCTCTGTTTACACGGCTTATGGTTGCAGTGCTTGCACCGGTCTTATCAACAATCTTATTATATATCTCGCCATCATTAAGCATTTTGGCAACCGCATATCTTTGAGCCATTGCCTTTATTTCCGGAACAGTGCATAAATCATCAAAAAAAGCATAACATTCATCTATGTTTTTTAATGTAAGTATGGCTTTAAACAGCTCATCTGTATTCTCGTTTATTATTTTCGGATTCATATTTATCACCGCCCATTTTCAAAATTTACCGTAATAGTATTTTATCACATAAAAGCACGAAAGTAAATAGGAAATTTTTTTATTATTCGTCATAAATTTCCACTCTTTTACTGTAATATAAATATCAAATCTGTTAATAATATTATCACAGGCGGAAAAAGTTTTACAGATAGAGTTTGAAATACACATTCCGTATCCGATATTTCTTTACGGTGCGGTCAAAAAATATTTCAGATTCGCACCGTAAAAACCTTTCCGCTCTGAAAAAAATTCAAGGAGAAGAAAAATCATGTCAAATAATTCTAACTCTATCAATGTCCCCGAAGCAAGAAATGCTATGGAACAGTTTAAAATGGAATGTGCAAACGAAGTAGGCGTTAATTTGAAACAGGGTTACAACGGCGACTTGACATCACGTCAAGCAGGTTCTGTCGGTGGTCATATGGTCAAGAAAATGATTGAAGCCTACGAAAGAAGTATGTAATAAACCACAAGTTAAAGAAAAGCCTTTCCTCTTTTGAGGATTGGCTTTTTTATTTAAAAATATGAATAAATTATTAATAAAATACACATTTTACTCTACTTTTTATAGTATTTAAATTGGAGAACACACCTTAATTATTTAAAGGTGATAATTCTACTTTTCCGTTTTTTCTTGTTGCTTTCATATCTATAATACGCTGATTGGAAGAACCTCTAAAGTTAAGGCGTATATTTTTCAATTCCTCCACAAATCTGCCATCAACTAATATATCTATGCTGTCAAGTATTTCATCTGTACATTCTATGTATCGGCAGCCGCCCTCAATCAAATCTTTATCATAAGTAAATCCGGTGTATATCCATATATTCTTTTCAGACATTTCTGCTTTTATCTTTCTTATCAAATCAACAAGCACTCTTTGATTGGAAATTTCAAACGGCTCTCCCCCAAGTATTGTTAAACCGTCATAATAATTTTTCGATAATTCCCCAAGTATAAATTCTTCTATACTCTCTGTATATAATTTTCCATATTCAAAATCCCATGTTTGCGGCTGAAAACACCCTTTGCAATGATTTGTACAGCCGGAAACAAATATACTTAATCTTATTCCTGTACCATTTGCGGTATCGGCTGTTAAGATTTCACCTATATGCATAAAAACACCTCCATTATTATATAAAAAGCCCGATATTAAAAGAATATCGGGCTTTCCGTTTTTCACTAAATCAAGATGACATTACTGCATTTGAAAGATGAAGAACCCTCTCCTTTATTTCCTGTGTACGTCCCTGATTCCAAAACTGTGTGCCTATATATCCGCAAGTTCTTCTTGCAACATTGAGTCTGTTCTGGTCTGTATTTCCGCAGTTGGGACACTTCCATATAAGTTTGCCGTGTTCATCATTTACTATCTGTATCTCGCCATCATATCCGCATACCTGGCAATAATCGCTCTTGGTATTAAGTTCGGCATACATGATATTTTCATAAATAAACTGTATCACTTTCAGAACGGCTTCTATATTATTCTGCATATTCGGTACTTCTACATAGCTGATAGCTCCACCGGGTGAAAGCGTTTGAAATTCAGCTTCAAGTTTCAGCTTGTCAAATGCATTTATTTTCTCTGTGACATGAACGTGATAGCTGTTTGTAACATAATTTTTATCCGTAACCCCTTTGATTATGCCAAAACGCTTTTGGAGAGCTTTGGCAAATTTATATGTTGTGCTTTCGAGAGGTGTGCCATATATGCTGTAATCTATATTTTCCTCTTTTTTCCACTTTGCACAATATTCATTGAGCTTTCTCATTATTTGAAGTCCGAGTTCTTTTCCTTCTTCTTCGGTAAGTTTCTTTTCTATAAGACTGTAAACACATTCCCACAAGCCTGCATATCCGAGAGAGATTGTTGAATATCCTCCATAAAGGAGTTTGTCTATCGGCTCACCCTTTTTCAGTCGGGATATAGCACCATACTGCCACAAAATGGGGGCTGCATCGGAAAGTGTCCCCTTCAACCTTTCATGCCTGCATCTGAGGGCTTTATGACAGAGTTCCATTCTCTCATCAAATATTTTCCAAAATTTGTTAAGGTCTTTTTCGGCAGATAAGCCTATATCAACCAGATTGACCGTAACAACCCCTTGATTAAATCTGCCATAATATTTCGGCTTGCCGTTTGCGTCTATATAAGGTGTAAGGAAACTCCTGCATCCCATACAAGTATAACAATGTCCCTCACCGTTTTTGTCAATTTTATTTTGCAGCATTATCTTTTCTGATATATAATCAGGCACCATTCGCTTTGCTGTACATCTTGCTGCAAGTTCCGTTAAATACCAATACTTTCCGTCGGGAGTTATATTATCTTCTTCAAGCACATACACAAGTTTTGGAAATGCGGGTGTTACCCATACGCCTGCTTCGTTTTTTACACCTATGTGACGCTGACGAAGCGTTTCCTCTATTATCATTGCAAGGTCTCTTTTTTCATTTTCATCTTTCGCTTCATTCAAATACATAAATACGGTTACAAATGGTGCTTGTCCGTTTGTTGTGAGAAGTGTGACAACCTGATATTGTATAGTTTGTACACCCTTTGTAATCTCTTTTCTAAGCCTTTCCTCAACTATTGAGCTGATTTTTTCTTCATCTATCTGTAAGCCCATTTCATCAAGTTCGGCAAGGAATTCACGTCTTATTTTTTCTCTGGATATTTGCACAAACGGTGCAAGATGTGTAAGACTTATGCTCTGACCGCCATATTGATTGCTTGCTACCTGTGCAATTATCTGAGTTGCTATATTGCAAGCCGTTGAAAAGCTGTGGGGTTTTTCAATAAGAGTTTCACTTATTACCGTACCATTCTGAAGCATATCTTCCAAATTTACTAAATCACAATTATGCATATGCTGTGCAAAATAATCCATATCATGAAAATGTATAATTCCCTGTTCATTAGCTTCACTTATTTCACGGGGCAAAAGTATTCTTTTTGTCAAATCCCTGCTGACCTCACCCGCCATATAATCACGCTGTACACTGTTGACAGTAGGATTTTTATTTGAATTTTCCTGTTTTGCTTCCTCGTTGTTGCATTCAATAAGCGTCAATATTTTATTATCCGTAGTATTTGAATGCCTTATCAAAGAGCGGTTATAACGATACTTTACATAATTTCTTGCAAGCTGGAATGCCCCCTTTGACATAATCTGGTCTTCCACCATATCCTGTATTTCTTCAACGGAAACCGCCCTGCCCATTTTACTGCATTTATACTCGACATAATCAGCTATTTCACTGATCTGCTCATTAGTAAGATACTTTTTTTCAGAAGCATTGTTGGCTTTGGTAACGGCATTTACTATTTTTTCTCCGTTGAAATTTTCCTCCGACGAATTTCTTTTTATGATTTTCATTTCCCCATCTCCGATATTAAAATTATACCAAAAACACTATATATAGTGTGTGTTAGTATATGATACCACATTATATTGTAGTTTGCAAGTGATTTCGCACGAAAAATTTAATCACTTTTTTCTTTTTTATCCTTGTATTGTGATTGCAAATTTACTGCTACAATATTTATTCTTTGTTCTTCAACGTCCTTTACCGTCACTGTCATATCTTTATAATGGAATGTATCATTCTTTGCAGGAATATCCCCTATCATCTCCACTACCCAGCCTCCGACAGATTTACTGTCTGTGTCTATATAGCGAACATCTTTGTCTATTAAGTCAAGCATATCACTTATATTCATATCACCTGCTATTTCATATTCATTATCATTGATTTTTTTGAATTTATTTTTCACTTCTTCATCTTCGTCCCATATATCTCCTACTAATTGTTCAAGGAGGTCTTCCATGGTTACTATACCCATAGTTCCACCGTAATCATCTGTTACTACCGCCATATGAAGACGCTTATATTTAAAATCCGCCAATAGTGAAGACAGTTTTTTTGAACGATATATAAAATATACAGATTGTATAAGTTTAGTTATATCAGGATATTCTTCTTGCAAAAGTTTTTCAAGATAATCTCTTGTGTGCAAGACACCTATTATATTATCAACATTATTTTTATATACGGGTATTCTTGAATATCTCTCTTTAAGTATAGTTTGTTTTATTTTTTCGGGTTCGTCTTCTATGTCTATTGCGGTCATATCAACTCTTGGTGTTAATATATCATATGCAGTCTTTTCGTCAAATTCAAGTGCGGATTGTACCAAGTCACTTTCCTGTTCTTCCAGTACTCCTTCTTTCTCTATACTCTCAACTATATATTTAAGTTCGTCTTCTGTGACGGTAGGCTCTTTATTATCTTTTCTTGCGATATTTTTAACAACAGCATTCAATTTGAGTAAAATAAATGTTATAGGTGTAAGTACCACCATTAAAATATATAACGCTGTTGCCGAACTCATACACATTTTCTCGCTGTTTTCTATTGCTATGTTTTTAGGCATAACTTCTCCGAAAATAAGTACTACTACGGTCAAAACAACCGTACTTGCAAGTGTTCCGTTAGCCTCTCCAAGAAATGATACAAACAATATGGTTGCCAATGACGATGCCAATATATTTACAATATTATTACCTACAAGGAGGGTTGCAAGTGCCTTATCATAACTTTCAGCTATTTCATAAGCCCTTTTTGCCTTTTTATTACCGTTATCTGCATAATTTTTCAATCTTATCTTGCTTACCGATGAATATGCCGTTTCCGTTGAGGAGAAAAATGCCGAACACATCACCAATAAAATTATTATTCCAGCTATAAGCCATGGATTCAAAGAATATCACTCCATTTTTTAATCAAAACAAAGTATTTCGATTTGTAAAAACCGAAATACTTTGTAATCACAAATTATTTTATCTCAATAACTTCCAGTGTCTGAGGTTGCATTTCAATTTTATTTTTTTCAATACACGCTTTTCCTATTGTAAATACAGGCTCTCCTTCAAATTCAAACGGTGCAGTCTGCTTTTCAGATGTCGGATTGACTGCTATTATAAACCTGCCTCTTTTGAATATAAACGGATATTTATTTTTTTCTGCATATACAACCTCAAAATCTCCGTCTGACTGCAAATCTGCATTTTTATGCCTTATTGCGATCACTTTTTTAAGCGTGTTCAATATAGAGTTAGGCTCTTTAAGCTGTTCTTCTACCGTTACCGCATCGGGAGATTTATCGACGGGCAAATACAGCATTTCTGACGGTGCAGAAGAAAATCCAAGATTGACACCTTTATTCCACTGCATAGGAGTTCGTGTTCCTGTTCTATGATAACCGCCCTCTTTGCTTTTCAGTCCTTCCATATATTTCATGCCTATTTCATCACCATAATATAAAAATGGTACTCCGGGCATTAAGAATATAAACGAATAAGCAATTTTTGCTTCAAGAGGCGTAAACATTCTTGTCATTCTCGGTGTGTCATGATTACACGTTATAAAGCTGATATATCCCTTATCTTTTGTATTCTTCAAATCATCAAGATATTCTTCAAGAAACTTTGTTATATCACCCTTGCCGTTCTTTGAAAATACAGCTGTACACTCACCTGTTTCTTTATCCTTGTCCCTAAACAGTATTCTATATCCATTGGTATCATGGTCAAGATAGAAGTCACTGTGGAAACCTGCACCTATCGAAACTTTCGGATTACACCACTCCGATATAATAGCTGCCTCGGGATACTCCTTATCAAGCATATCTCTTACATTTTTCCATACCTTGCAAGTTTCGGGCTTTTCTCCATCTTCATTCTTTACAAGTGAATCTGCCATATCAACCCTAAAACCATCACAACCTACATTAAGCCAAAATCTCATTATATCTTTCAATGCCTCAACCGTAGCCTTGCAATCCGGATGTGACGGCGGAAGCTGCCATGCAGGGTGCGTTATATTATTAAATCCATAATTCAATGCCGGCTGAGAACTGAAAAAGTTCACAAGATAATTTCCGTCACGCTCCGATATTCCGCACATAAGTCTATACTGAGGAGGTGCTTCCCATACACTGTCTGTCCATGTATAACGGTTGCTGTATTCGTTCTTTTCAGCTTTCTGACTTTTCTTGAACCACTCATGCTGGTCGGAAGTATGTCCCGGTACCAAGTCCAAAATAATTCTTATTCCCTTTTCATGTGCAACCTCGAAAAGATTTTTCAAGTCTTCATTTGTGCCGTATCTCTCCGCAACAAGATAATAGTTTCTTACATCATAGCCTGCGTCCATAAAAGGAGAATCAAATAGCGGATTAAGCCATATAGCATTGCACCCAAGACTTTTTACATAATCCAATTTTGATATGATACCCTTTATATCCCCTATTCCGTCACCGTTGCTGTCACAAAATGTCTGAGGATATATCTCATAAAACACTGCGTCATTTAACCATTTCGGCATAATCAAACCTCCGTTTTTTACAAAATTTTTATTAATTATAGCATACTATTGCTTTATATTCAACTACTTTTTGCATTTTTGTCATTATGTTCAAATATGCCCAAAAATATTTTATCGGGAATACAAATAAAATGTCAAAATTATATTGATTTTTTTTTCAAAAATGATACAATATAAATAGACTTATTGTAAAGGAGGTTAATAGTATGGCTTATAAAATTTCAGACGATTGCATTTCATGTGGTGCTTGTGCAGCAGAATGTCCTGTTGGTGCTATCTCCGAAGGTGACGGCAAGTATGAAATAGATGCAGATGCTTGTCTTTCATGCGGTGCTTGTGCAGATGCCTGTCCCGTAGGTGCTCCCAGCGAAGAATAATTCATTTTTTTACATTTTGTGACTCCTTTTTTGTCGGTGTGTACACTTTATTTGTGCACACCGACTTTCTATTGAATTTATTATAATTATATGACAATAATAGATAATAGTAAATTCATGGAGGTATCTCACAAAATGTATAATAAAGTTGAAATATGTGGTATAAACACTTCAAAGCTTCCTGTTCTTTCAGAAGAAAGAAAAAAAGAGCTTTTAAAAATTATTCACACGGGCAATAAAAAGCAATCTCTATCCGCAAGAGATGAGATGATAAACGGAAATCTTCGTTTAGTTCTCAGCGTCATTCAACGTTTTAACGGAAGAGGTGAAAATCCCGATGACCTTTTTCAAGTAGGATGTATAGGTCTTATAAAAGCAATAGATAATTTTAATGCCGATAAAGATGTGTGTTTTTCAACCTATGGCGTTCCTATGATAATAGGTGAAATAAAGAGATATTTGAGAGATTATAACCCTATTCGTGTAAGTCGTTCTTTGCGTGATACAGCATATCATGCCATGAGTGTAAAAGAGAATTTTATTGTTCATAATAATCGTGAGCCTACTGTTGAAGAAATTGCTAAAATTCTTGATACTCCAAAAGAAAATGTAATTATTGCACTTGAAGCAATCATTGACCCCATCTCAATTTATGAGCCTGTATTTTCAGATGACAATGACACTATCTATGTTATAGACCAACTCAGCGACTTTAACAGCAGTGAAAGCTGGATAAATGAAATTGCTTTTAAAGAAGCTGTCAATTCTCTTGACAAACGTGAAAAATCTATTTTTATAATGCGTTTTTTCAAAGGGAAAACACAAACAGAAGTTGCCGAAGAAATTGGAATAAGCCAGGCTCAGGTTTCAAGACTTGAAAAAAATGCCCTTTCAAAAATAAGGCATGAAATACAATAAAAAAGTGGTATGACCTATCTCATACCACTTTTTTATATTATCAATGATTATTATTTCTGCGGAAATTATTGTTCTGACGGGGTGCGGAACGGCGTGCGGGAGAAGTATCTTTTTCGGGTTTCAGTCCTTCTACTTCTATAAGAGCATCTCTGCGTGAAAGGTTTATTCTGCCCTTGTCATCAATTTCAGTTACTTTTACTATTATTACATCATCTACATTTACCACATCTGTAACTTTCTCTGTACGCTTTACATCAAGCTGTGATATATGACAAAGTCCCTCTTTTCCGGGAGCTATCTCTACAAATGCTCCAAAGTCCATTATTCTCGTTACCTTGCCCTTATAAATTGCACCCGGCTCGGGATCATTTACTATCGTGTTCACTATATCCATAGCGTGCTTACAATTATCAAGATCAAGTCCGCTTACAAATACACGTCCGTCTTCCTCTATGTCTATCTTGACATCACATTCAGCACATATCTTCTGTATCACTTTTCCGCCCGAACCGATAACTTCTCTTATCTTATCAACAGGAATTACTGTCGAAAGCATTTTCGGAGCATACTTTGAAAGTTCTTTCCTCGGCTCTGCAATAGCTTTCAGCATAACTTCATCAAGTATATAATCACGTGCTTTATGCGTCTTATAAAGTGCCTCTTTTACCATTTCGGGTGTAAGACCGCTTATTTTCAAATCCATTTGTATAGCTGTTATACCTTCATGTGTACCTGCTACTTTGAAATCCATATCACCAAAGAAATCTTCCAACCCTTGTATATCTACCATTGTCATCCAGCGGTCACCCTCTGTGATAAGTCCGCATGATATACCTGCAACGGGTGCTTTTATCGGCACACCTGCGTCCATGAGTGACAATGTAGAACCGCATATTGACCCCTGTGAAGTAGAGCCGTTTGAAGAAAGTATTTCCGAAACAAGCCTTATTGTATAAGGGAATTCATCTTCCGACGGAATAACGGGAACCAATGCTCTTTCTGCCAAAGCACCATGACCTATTTCACGTCTGCCCGGACCTCTTGAAGGCTTTGTTTCACCAACGGAATACGACGGGAAATTATAATGATGTATATATCTCTTTGTAGTCTGGTCATCAATTCCGTCCATTACCTGCTGGTCGCTTACAAGTCCCAACGTCGTTACAGTCAAAACTTGTGTCTGACCTCTTGTAAACAAGCCTGAACCATGCACTCTCGGCAATATTCCTACTTCAGATGCCAAAGGACGCATCTCGTCCATTCCTCTGCCGTCAACACGCTTCTGCTCATCAAGCAGCCAGCGTCTTACTACGTACTTCTGTGTTTTATAAAGACACTCATCTATTTTTTCGGCCTGTTCGGGATAGATTTCATCAAACTTCTCATGCACCGCTTCATATATAGGCTTTAATCTTTCTTCCCTTACAAGCTTGTCATCTGTATCAAGTGCAAATTTTATATCCTCAATGGAGAATTCCTTGATAGCCTCAAACATCTCAGGCTCGGGATCGTTACTCGGATATTCGAATTTAGCTTTACCTATCTCTGCCTGTATGGACTTTATAAACTCAATTATGCTCTGATTAGCCTCATGACCTGCCATAATTCCGTTATACATCACATCATCGGGTACTATATCTGCACCCGCCTCGATCATGGCTATGCGTTCACTGGTAGAGGCAACCGTAACAGCCATTTTTGAAACATCTCTCTGTTCCTTTGTGGGATTGATAACAAATTCTCCGTCAACAAGTCCAACCGATACAGCAGATATAGGACCGTTCCACGGCACATCTGATATACTCAACGCAATGGAAGTACCTACCATTGCTGTTATCTCGGGCAGACAGTCCGGGTCATATGACATTACCGTACAAACAATCGAAACATCATTTCTCATATCCTTCGGGAAAAGAGGTCTTATAGGTCTGTCTATCACTCTTGATACAAGTATAGCCTTTTCAGAAGGTCTTCCTTCTCTTTTTCCGTATCCTCCGGGTATTTTGCCGAGTGCATACTGTTTTTCCTCGTAATCAACAGACAAAGGGAAAAAGTCCACACCCTCTCTTGGCTTAGGTGCTGCCGTTACCGCAACGTGAACAACAGTTTCACCGTATCTTACCATACAAGCCCCGTTTGCAAGCTGAGTTGTCTTTCCTGTTTCAACTACAAGCGGACGACCTGCAAATTCCGTTTCAAATACTCTGTAATTTTCAAACATTTTTTTACCTCCAAAAATAACTTATTTTTGAGTGTTTCGGCTTAGCAATTAAACCAAAAAATAAAAAAATTATTTTTTCGTTTCACTGCTAAAATCCGAAATCACTTCTTAATTTAATGCAAACAGGGCAGCCTGTAAAAGTTTACCGACTGCCCCGAAACATTTTTTACTTACGGATACCGAGTCTTGCAATAATAGAACGATAACGCTCAATATCAACCTTTGTCAGATAACTAAGAAGACTTCTTCTCTGACCAATCATTTTGAAAAGACCACGTCTTGAATGATGATCTTTCTTGTGGGTTTTGAGGTGCTCGGTAAGGTCATTTATTCTCTTTGTGAGAATTGCGATCTGTACTTCGGGAGAACCTGTATCTCCTTCATGTGTTGCGTACTCTTTGATAATAGCTTCTTTTTCGGACTTTAACATTTTTTATCCACCTTTTACAAAAATTTAATCAACCCTTTATCCCAGTAATCGGCTGTGGATTCCCTAAGGGCTTATCCCAAAAACCGAGAAAAAGGCATCAACCGCTGACTATTATATCACAATATTTTTTACTTGTAAAGATTTTTTTTAATTTTTCAAAAATTTTTTTACCCTTGCCATAAACTTTTTCAGTATTATTCTTATTCCCATTGTTTTCATTGTCCAAAAAGAATACAATCTATAACTTTTATCATATATACTGTGTTCTTTGCCGTTTCTGACATAGCTTGTCATTATTCCTATAATATCAATATCCTTTATGCCGTATTCTTTATCAATACAGTTATCCCCCAATATCACATAGTCATTCTCACGTACTTCAATTATTCGGTGAAGTATATATTTATTGGGAGGTCTTTTGTACAGCACAACATCTCCTTTTTTGCACCTTTCCCCATTTCGTTTTATTACTGTAAAAAGGTCTTTTCCCTGTCTTAAAAGCGGCATCATACTTGTTCCTACATTCGTATATGTCAGACTTCCGTTCTTCTCTATATATTCTTCGTAGTTTATTATTTTATCATTCATCTATTGCACCGATTTCTTTAAGTTCGCTTATCGTTCTCTTTACATCTTTTTCTATCTGACCATTATCATCACTATACATTTTTTTCATACCTGCTATTATTTCTTCTTCTGTGACATCTTTTTTAAGAAAATCAATAATTACTCCAAAAGTTTCATTTCCATTTATAACACCGGAAAAATCAGCTTTTCCCGAAGGCACAACGATAACTTCCTTTTTGGTTTTATGCACAAGAAAATTTTTATTAAGTTTCATCAATTTCCACTCCTTACTCCCTTAATATATAACTTCTTCAAAATTTCCCAAAAATGAAAACTCAGTCAATTCTTCCGACAATGCACATATCAATTTTAACGTATTCTTATCTTTGATATTGCCGGTAAAATCCAGATAAAAAAGATATTCAAAGTCTGTCCCCGAAATAGGTCTTGATTCTATTTTCGTAAGATTTAACCCATTTACCGCAAATCTGCAAAGTACACTGTACAGTGAACCGGTTTTGTGAGGAAGTGAAAAGCACAAGCTTATTTTCTCGGAATTTTCCGAAATATACATTTTCCTCGATATAACAATAAATCTCGTTTTATTATTCGGATTATCCTGAAAACCTCTCATGATTATATCCAAACCGTATTTTTCCGCTGCTTCTTCCGAACATATCGCTCCCATTGTCATATCATCACTTTGAGATACCATTTTCGCTGCTGCCGCTGTACTTAAATACGTCTGAACAACAATATTACTGTGATTTTTGAAAAAGTTTGAACATTGATAAAGTGCCTGCTGATGTGAATACACCTTGTCTATATCCGTCAGATGTGTGCCTTTTTTTGCTGCCAAAACATGATTGACAGGTATATCTATCGCCATTGATATATATAATCTGTACTTCAACATTAAGTCATACACTTCTGTAACAGAACCTGCGGAACTGTTTTCAATAGGCACTACTCCAAATTCTGCTTCTCCGCTGCATATCGCTGAAAATACATCTTGAAACGTTGAACAAAAGTCAAGTGTACAATTCGGAAAAGCTTTTATACTTGCTTGATTTGCATATGTACCCTCTACGCCAAAACACGCTACTCTTATATTTTCATTTCTCGGAACAGCATTTTCAGCCGTATATATTTCATTTTTTAATGCATTTCCGCCTCCTGCCATATCATATTGCAAAGCTCTGCTTAATTCCAATATAGTCGAATACAACAGCCTTGCAGAATTACCGTAAACTCCTGCCTTTTCCGCTGCACTATTCAGTACCTCATCTTCCCTTGCTCTATTTACTACTTCAAAGCCATGTTCTATCTTATACTCTGCAACTCGCTTTGAACATTCCATCCTCCTTGCAAACAGTTTTGCCAACTGTTCATCTATCTTATCTATTTCTTCTCTTATCGGCTTTAAACTCATAATTTATGTACCTCCGAAAGTATATTTATCATAGCTATTGCCGCTGCTGCTTCTATTACAGGTACTGCCCTTACAACTATGCACGGATCATGCCTTCCATGTATCTCCAATACACTGTCTTTATGTTCTTTCAAATCAACCGTATTCTGCTTTTGCGAAATTGACGGTGTAGGCTTTACAGCAACCCTAAATATTATCGGCATACCCGATGTTATTCCTCCAAGTATTCCGCCATGATTATTCGTCCTCGTTTTCACTATGTCACCGTCATAGTAAAACTCATCATTATTTTGACTTCCCCTCAACTTTGAGCCGTCAAAACCCGAGCCAAATTCTATTCCCTTTACCGCCGGTATGCCAAATACTATTGATGAAACTACATTCTCCACTCCGTCAAACATAGGTGAACCTGCCCCCACAGGCATTCCTGTTACAGCACATTCTATTGTTCCTCCTATACTGTCCTGTGACATTCTGCATTCCTCTATTAATTCACGCATCTTCTCTTCTCTGCTCTCATCTATCAAGCCAAATACAGCCTTGGAAAGCCTGTCGGTCAGTTCATTAGGAATATTAACAGGATTAAACCTCTCATCTTCTATATCCCCTATTGAAGATATATGTGCTGCTATCTTTATTCCTCTTTTCTCCAATATCTGACGGCATACCGCCCCCGCAAACACAAGCGGTGCTGTAAGTCTGCCCGAAAAATGCCCTCCGCCCCTTACATCATTGAACCCATTATATCTTATATACCCTGTATAATCTCCATGTGACGGTCTGGGACTTGCCATTACATTTCCGTAATCCTGTGAACGTGTATTTGTATTCCTTATCACCGCACATAACGGTGTACCTGTTGTAGTATCATTCAGTATTCCCGAAAGTATCTCCGGAATATCTTTTTCCAATCTCGGTGTAGCCGCTTTATCCTTTCCCGGTGCTCGTCTGCTCATCTGTAAGTATATCTCATCCATATCAAGCTTTTCACCAGAAGGCAGTCCGTCTATTACTACACCTATGCCATTTCCATGACTTTCACCGAATATTGATATTTTTATATCATTCCCCCACATCGACATCTGCAATTCCTCCCAGTTTCCTGTAATCTTCGAAAAATTTCGGATATGATTTATTGATACTTTCCATATCTGATATAACCACATCTCCATTCGCAAAAGCCCCTGCAACTGCAAGTGACATTACTACCCTGTGGTCATTATATCCCTCAACTTCACCGCCATGCAAAGACTTCACACCTGTAATAACAAATCCGTCATTTGTTTCTTTTATATCCGCACCGAGCCTTGACAAGCCATCTGCCATAGCTGCAAGCCTGTCACACTCTTTTATTCTCAACCTTTCAGCACCCTTTATAACCGTTACACCCTCTGCCAATGCCGCTGTAACGGCAAGTGCAGGTACCATATCCGGTATATTTCCGGCATTTATTTCAATCCCTAAAAGTTTGTTTTTTTCTATTATAATACTTTTTTTACTCTCCTTTATACCTGCACCAAACTTTTTATATATCTCCATGCACTCTTTATCACCTTGATGTGAATTTATATCAAGATTATCTATCTCTATTTTTCCGCCAAGTGCCGCTGCTGTCATGAAAAATGCTGCCTGCGACCAATCACCCTCTACTTTGAAACTCTGTGGCTTATAACTTTGATTTCCGGATATTCTCCAGCCTCTCTCAGTCCTTTCTACATCAACACCAAATTGATGCATTATATCCGTTGTCATATCAATATACGAAGATGACTGTAATTCCGTTGTCAAAATAATTTCACTGTCACTGTCAAGCAGCGGCAACGCTAAAAGTAACCCCGTTATAAACTGAGAACTGACATTCCCTGCGATTTCATATATACCGCTTTTGAGTTGTCCCGATATTTCAAGCGGTAATCCTCCCTTTGTCCTGCACTCTACATTCTTTTCCGGCAGGCACTCCAAATATATTCCTATCGGTCTTTCAGGCAGTTTCCCATGCCCCAAAAATACTGCATTTACTCCGCCCGCTGCACATACAGGAATTAAAAACCTCAATGTCGAGCCGCTCTCTCCGCAATCCAAAACCACATTTTTCTTTTTAAAAACATTCGTGCCGTCAACAGTCAACTTCTCCCCGTCAAATTCTATATCAGCTCCCAGAAATTTCATACATTCCGTTGTTGCTTTTATATCATTTGAAAAATCAACGGGAAATATTGTGCTTTTTCCTCTTGCAAGTGCAGCACATATAATTGCCCTGTGAGCTGCACTCTTTGACGGTGGCATGGATACCGTTCCAAAAAATTTGCTATTTTTTATCCTTACTTTTCCCATTCAAACACACTTCCTTTTTATTCTACATATATCATATCACAACATTCTCTATCAGTCAAATAAAAAAGCAGCTATACTTTCGTACAACTGCTCAGTCGGGGTTATATCGTATTTTTAGCTTGTTACCAACGGTAATTTCACCTTGCCCATCAATTTGAGCATGGGCGGTATTACGGCAATCTGCACTGCACTCATTATTACTATTTGCCATATCCTCATTACTACTCTTGTAAAGTAAAACTCAACAAACATACCATCATCTGCATTATAAGACAGATACGCTATCCATATAGTCGTTATAAACAAACTTATTATAAACTGTGTTATGCCTACCGAAAGTACAACAGACCATATATTTGTACGTTTTTTCAAAAACAGACCATATACCAGTCCCGAAAAAGCATAAGTTAAAGTTATCGGTGGAAACCACGCTCCGACTGGGTGTATTATACAACCGATAATATCGCCAAATCCCGCAACCAATGCACCGCCTATGCCTCCATAAAGTCTTGCAGCTATCACAACAGGGATAAATGACAGGCTTATTTTTATAGTTGCCGTATGTATCTCCAACATTCCCAAAACCGCTTGAGCAGCCATGAGAACTGCAATAAATGCTATTGTCTGAACAGAGGTCTTTATATTTATTCTGCTTTTTTTCATAAAAAAATACCCTCCTATTATTACAAAGTTCCCCGACTATTATTACAAAGTTCCCCGAAATAATAAGAAGGCACAATAAGCCGTTATATTATCCTTCACAGCGGGATGCAACTCGTGTACCGCAAGAAATACTCTTTTCGTTCAGATGACAACTCCCCGTTCATCTGACACTTTACGCAACACAAATTTACTCTGCAAGTGATACTATAACATAAATGTATGAATTTGTCAATAATCAATTTTTATTTTTTATATATTCGTCAATGGACTTTGCAGCGGCTTTTCCTGCACCCATTGCAAGTATGACTGTTGCAGCACCTGTTACTGCATCACCGCCTGCATATACACCTTCACGGCTTGTCATGCCGCTGTCACCATCTGTTACTATACAGCCATGTTTATTCGTTTCAAGCCCGGGTGTAGTACTTCTTATAAGCGGATTCGGACTTGTGCCTATTGCCATTATCATGGTATCAACATCAATAACGAACTCACTGCCAGCTTTTTCAACAGGTCTGCATCTTCCGCTTGCGTCAGGCTCTCCCAATTCCATTTCTATACATTTTATTCCTTTTACCATACCTGTATTATCTCCAAGCACCTCAACAGGATTTGTCAAAGTCCTAAAAATAATGCCTTCTTCCATTGCGTGTTCAACTTCCTCTTTTCGTGCAGGCAGTTCATTCATACTTCTTCTGTAAACGATATAAACATTCTCCGCCCCCATTCTTTTTGCACATCTTGCAGCGTCCATCGCAACATTTCCTCCACCGACTACCGCAACATTTTTACTGTGCATTATGGGAGTTTTTGCACCCACTTTATATGCCTTCATAAGATTGATTCTTGTAAGATACTCGTTTGCGGAATATACCCCTTTCAGACTTTCTCCGGGAATATTCATAAATCTCGGCAAGCCTGCACCGCTGCCTATATATACAGCTTCATTTCCCATTTCAAACAATTCATCTATTGTAAGAACCTTGCCTATTACCATATTTGTTTCTATATCTACGCCTATCGCTTTAAGATTATCTATCTCATTCTGTACAATTATTTTTGGAAGTCTGAATTCGGGAATGCCATAGACCAATACACCGCCTGCCAAATGCAAAGCTTCATATACAGTTACTTTATATCCCAATTTTGCAAGGTCGCCTGCGGCTGTCAACCCGCTCGGTCCCGAACCGATTATTGCCACTTTATGTCCGTTTGATACAGGCATTTTCGGCTTTTCCTTTGAATTTTTTCTATGATAGTCCGCTACAAATCTTTCAAGTCTGCCTATGCCTACACTTTCGCCTTTGATACCCCTAACACACTTGCTTTCACATTGTCTTTCCTGCGGGCATACCCTGCCGCATACGGCAGGAAGTGAACTTGACTGAGATATTATCTCATAAGCTCCCTCCATATCTTCATTAGCAACTCTCTCTATAAATGCAGGTATATCTATAGATACAGGACAGGCTGTACGGCATGGCTTATTCTTACAATTAAGGCATCTTTTTGCTTCATTTACTGCCATTTCATAAGTATATCCCAATGCAACTTCATCAAAATTATTTTTCCTTATATTAGGATCTTGTACCGGCATGGGACATTTCTTTAAATCCATATTTCTTTGCACTGCCATTTTATTTATCCCCCTGTTTCATCAAATTGCAATTTTCATCTCTTACTCTTGTTTCAAAATCTCTGTAAATAGTTCCCCTGTGCATTGCTTCGTCAAAATCAACAAGGTGTCCGTCAAAGTCGGGACCATCTACACACGCAAATTTTGTCTGACCTCCTACCGTAAGGCGACAGCCTCCACACATTCCCGTTCCGTCTATCATGATAGGATTCATACTTACAATAGTCTTTATTCCATATTCCTTTGTCAGCTTACATACAAACTTCATCATAATAAGAGGTCCTATCGCTATGACTTCATCATACTGATTTCCCTCTTTAATAAGTTCTTCGAGAGCATTTGTTACAAGTCCTTTTTTGCCATAGCTGCCGTCATCCGTCATCATGCAAAGCCTTGAACTTACATTTCTGAATTCATCTTCAAGTATTACAAGCTCCTTATTTCTAAATCCTGCAATGCTATGCACTTCACAACCCAAACTTGACAATTTTTTCGCAATGGGATATGCTATTGCACAGCCTACTCCACCGCCTATGACTGCAACTTTTTTAAGTTCGTCTGTTTTACTCGGCTTTCCCAGAGGTCCCACAAAATCATGCAAGCTTTCGCCCTCGTTCAATGTGTCAAGCTCCATAGTTGAGCCGCCTACTATCTGATATATAATCGTAACAATGCCTTTTTCACGGTCAAAATCCGCTATTGTCAGCGGTATTCTTTCACTGTCCTCCTTAGCCCTCAAAATAATAAACTGACCCGGTTCAGCCTTTTTGGCAATAAGAGGGGCTTTTATATCCATACGTGATACTGTTGGATTTAAAGATGTTTTTCTTACTATCTCATACATAAAAATACATTCCTTTCTTTGCAGAAACCGCATACGGCAATTATAACATATTTTTCATAATTATACAATACAAATCTTGTATTTCCTACAAATAAAATATAAAAAATAATATTCGTATTTACAATATGAAGCAAAGTTATTATAATGTTAATATAAAACATTTTATTTTTATTGATGATTTTGCAAAAGAGTATTATAATAAGCATAAGGAGCGGTTTGTGTGTCTGGCAATGAATATTTACTCACTCTTTTTGAGTGGTATGCACCCCATCTTAAGATAATATCCGAAATTGGAAAAATAAATCAAAAAAGGGGCGAAATTTATGCTGCACGAAGAATTTATGAGTCTTAAAGAAACAGGACAAAAGGGAAGTTTCCTGCTGCCGTTTGTTGTTAGCAGAACGGTTTTGCCGGATTTCTATACAACTTTCCCTATGCACTGGCACAATGAGATGGAAATAGTCTATGTTGAAGAAGGAGAGTTTGAGGAATGTATTAATTTTGAATATTACCATGTACGTAAGGGAGATATTGTTATTGTCAATCCTTGTGTACTCCATTCTTTCCGACAGTATGAAAATGAAAGAGCCGTTTTCAAAACTATCATGTTTGATTTCAATATGCTCACAGGAAATGCTGCCGATGCAAGCTCTATCAAGTACTTCAACCCATTTTTAGAAGGAAACTACTTATCACCTAAAATAATATCACCCGATGACAGTTACTATTATGAATTGAAAGAGTGCGTGCTTGAAATAATATCCACGCATTCAAAACACGTTAATTTCTTTGAAATAAAAATCAAATCCGAACTTTACAGATTATTCTTTGTACTGTTCAGTCATTTCTTCGTGTGCCGTAACGGTGACACTATCATAAAAGACAGCACCACGAGAAATATAAAAATAATCCTTGACTACATCGGTGAAAACTATGCGAAGCCTATCACTATTG
>Ga0310695_10006223_pt1 | contig 19927 bp, 21 predicted proteins | sample RumenRJG_04DNA_FD_203882 | JGI IMG/M metagenome (GOLD analysis project Ga0310695, IMG submission 203882) | Bovine rumen microbial communities from Lethbridge, Alberta, Canada - RJG_04 (v2) (version 2) | ecosystem: Host-associated > Mammals > Digestive system > Stomach > Rumen | place: Canada...
ACAACTCTGGATCGATATTCCACGTATCAGGCTCCGAATCCACCAGCACCGGCGTAGCCCCTAGATACGTCACAGGATGCGTAGAAGCACAGAACGTAAAGCTCTGCACAATCACCTCATCCCCAGGCTTCACACCGCAGTTCAGCAATCCCAGATGCACCGCTGCCGTACCCGACGACAACGCCACCACTCTTTTGTTTTGACCGACGCGCTCGACCTCTGGTCGCTTGCTACCAACGGGACGCAAGAACTCTTCGAGATCTTTCTCAAACCCATTCACATTCGGCCCAAGGGGCACCACCCAGTTCGTATCAAACGCCTCCTTCACATACTTCTGTTCCATCCCCTCCTCACTCATGTGAGCAAGGCAGAGATATATTCTTTTTCTTTCAGACATATTTATATCTTTATTATTCAATTCTTCCCATTAAACGCCTCCATGGTGGCATTGCCCTCCTGCGAAATACCATCGCGTTTCAGCACCTTCATGATGGTAATCCAGATAACTTTCAGGTCTGTCATCAGCGACACATGACCCACATACCACACGTCCAGTTTGAATTTCTCCGACCAGCTGATTGCATTGCGCCCATGACACTGCGCCCAACCAGAGATGCCTGGTCTCACTTCATGGCGACGGGCCTGCTCTGGAGAATACAACGGCAGATACTGCGGCAACAAAGGTCTCGGGCCAATCAAAGCCATATCCCCCTTCAGCACATTGATCAGCTGTGGCAGTTCGTCGATGGATGTCGAACGCACAAACTTGCCCACCTTTGTCAGACGAACCTCATCAGGCAACAGTTCTCCGTTGGCATCCCGTTCGTCCGTCATCGTCTTGAACTTGATGATCTTGAATATATTCCCATGAAGACCAGGACGCTCCTGCAGGAACCATGCCCCTGCCCCTTTGTTGGCAAAATGAAGCCATATCGCCGTTACAATCAGCAGCGGCGAACTCAGCAGCACAAAGAACAGCGCCACCCAGAAATCAAAAAACCTTTTAAAAAAAATGCTTATACATCCTTTGTATCCATTCAATTTCAGGAATTCATGTACCCCCTACTTTACAGGATCGAAAAAAGTATCAGGCTTGTTCGGATTAAATATCTCGTTACAATACATCACAGTCACCAAATCCTCCGTCTCTGAGAGATTGATGATATTGTGAGTATAGCCTGGCAGCATGTGAACAGCTTGGATTTTATCCCCAGAAACCTCCCATTCAAGTACTTTGCCAACAGGGTCATTGAGGTTACGTTGTTGAATCAGTCCATGACCTTTTACCACAATAAACTGTTCAAACTTGGTGTTGTGCCAGTGTTGGCCTTTGGTGATGCCAGGCTTTGAGATATTAATCGAAACCTGCCCCGAATTGAGCGTATGGACTAACTCTGTGAAAGAACCACGCTCATCCACATTCATCTTCAGCGGGAAAGCCACCTTCTCCTTTGGCAGATAGCTCAGATACGTCGAGTACAGTTTCTTCTCAAACGAGCCAGCAGGAATCTCCGGTATCATCAGCGTCTTAGGCTGCTCCGCAAACTGATGCAGTAGCTCCACAATCCGCCCCAATGTCACTTTATGCGTCACAGGACAATAGCAGTATCTCCCCTTTTGTTCTTCTGTTATTCTGTCTGAAGAAACAGGTATGATGTCCAATCCATCAAACTCACATCGATGCTCCTTGCCCTCTAATGAATCCACCATCTCATCCACCAAGTCGTCAATATACAGCAACTCCAGTTCTACACTCGGATCATTCACCGTATAAGGCAGATCATTCGCCACAGCATTGCAAAATGTTGCTACAGCGCTATTATAATTTGGCCTGCTCCATTTACCAAACAAGTTCGGGAAGCGATAAATCAAGACCCTTGGTCGCAAACCTTTATCCGTGAAATCCGTGTCATCCGTGCCTAAAAAATCTCTTTCGTAATCCAGGAACAGCTCCTCCCCCGCCTTTTTCGAACGCCCATACTCACTATTACCAAACCTTCCAGTCAGCGAAGCCTGCTGGCTCGAAGACAACATCACAGGACATTTGTTCCCATACTTTTTGAGTGTATCCAGCAAAGTCGAAGCAAACCCGAAGTTTCCCTCCATAAACTCAGAAGTTTCTTTGGGCCTGTTCACCCCCGCCAGATTAAAAACGAAGTCCGCTTTCTGGCACCACTCTGAAAGTTGCTCTGGAACAGAGTCAATGTCATACTCGTAGACCTCGTCAATCTTTAGCGACGGTCTTGTACGATCTTTTCCGTCTCGTATATTCTTTAACGCCCAACAGAGGTTTTTACCCACGAACCCCTTGGCACCTGTCACTAATATTCGCATACTACACTTCTTTACGCCAGACGAAGCGATTAACTATTCCCACATAGCTCTGTATAATCTTCACCACTTTGGTAGATACATTCTCCTCGATATAGTCAGGCACAGGGATACCATAATCCCCAGCAGCATTCATACTCACGGCAGTATCTACAGCCTGAAGCAGCGAGACCTCATCAATACCTGCGATGAAGAAGCAAGCCTTGTCCAGCGCCTCCGGGCGCTCTGTCGATGTCCTGATACAGATAGCTGGGAACGGATGACCGACCGAAGCAAAGAAACTACTCTCCTCGGGCAGTGTACCAGAGTCAGAAACAACCGCAAACGCATTCATCTGCAGACAGTTGTAATCATGGAATCCGAGCGGTTCATGCTGAATCACGCGCTTATCCAACTTAAACCCAGATGCCTCTAGTCTCTTGCGACTGCGCGGATGACACGAATACAGAATCGGCATATCATACTTCTCTGCCATCTTGTTGATAGCGGTAAAAAGCGACAGGAAATTTTTCTCTGTGTCGATATTCTCTTCACGATGGGCTGACAACAGAATATACTTACCCTTCTCCAAGCCCAGACGCTGATGAATATCCGAAGCCTCTATCTCTGCCAGATTCTGATGCAACACCTCCGCCATCGGCGAACCAGTGACATACGTCCTTTCCTTCGGCAGACCGCAGTCAGCCAAGTAGCGACGGGCATGCTCCGAGTAAGCCATGTTCACATCCGAAATAATATCAACGATTCTGCGATTGGTCTCCTCCGGCAGGCACTCATCCTTGCACCTGTTGCCAGCCTCCATGTGGAAGATAGGGATATGCAGGCGTTTAGCCCCAATGACTGACAGACAGCTATTCGTATCACCAAGTACCAATACAGCATCCGGTTTTGTCTCCACCATCACCTTATAGCTCTTGTCGATGATGTTCCCCATCGTAGCCCCGAGGTCATCCCCCACAGCCTCCATATAAATATCAGGATCCTCCAACTTCAGATCTTTGAAGAACACCCCGTTCAGGTTATAGTCATAATTCTGCCCCGTATGCGCCAGCAAACAGTCAAAATACTTCCTACACTTATTAATCACCGCCGCCAACCTTATAATCTCCGGCCTTGTACCTACGATTATCAGCAGCTTCAACTTCCCATTATTCTTAAACTTCTTAATCTCCATATACGCAAAAACAATAAAAAAATACATGTTTCGCCCTTTAGGGCACAGGCTTTGCGAAACATGCCAAAACTTTGATGAAGAGGGTTTCCCTCGTAATCAATTGCATCCCCCTATGTAGGGGGCCTTGGGGGGTAGCGCCCCTCTTTGGGTTCGTTTTCTCGGAGCGAGCGAGAAAAGAATGAGCAGTGAGAGGAGAACTAAGCTCGCTTAGGCTATCCCGAGTCGTGAGGGATTTAGATTGTGCTCAAAATGAACATAACCTTTTGCTTCTTTTCGAAAAGAAGAATTAAACGAGATTCGGGATACCCGCAAGCTCATTTTTAATATATTCAAGCGAAGCAATCTTCTCTTTCGTTTCTTCGAGATTCAACCTCCGAGTATTATCCGAGTTAAACTCCTCGATAGTGACACGCTTGGTGTCCCCTTCCTTGAAATACTTATCATAGTTCAAGTCACGATTGTCAGCCGGCACACGGTAGAAGTTACCCCTATCCTCAGCCTTAGCACACTCTTCCTTGGTCAGCAACGTCTCATACATCTTCTCACCATGACGGATACCAATCACTTTGATGTCCTCCTTTTTGCCGCCAAACAACTCACATACAGCCTCTGCCTGTGTCTGGATGGTGCAGGCCGGAGCTTTCTGCACAAGAATATCACCATTCTCTCCATGCTCGAAAGCAAACAGCACCAAATCGACAGCCTCTTCCAATGACATGATGAATCGTGTCATCCTCGGTTCCGTCAATGTGATAGGATTACCCTTGCGGATCTGCTCAATCCACAGAGGAATCACAGAGCCACGGCTGCACATCACATTACCATAGCGGGTACAGCAAATCTTCGTATTCCCACTATTGCGGCTCTTGGCAACAGCTATCTTCTCCTCAATAGCCTTGGTGATACCCATCGCATTGATAGGATAAGCAGCCTTGTCTGTCGATAGACAAATCACGCACTTCACCCCTGCATCTATAGCGGCGTCCAATGTGTTGTCTGTACCTATAACATTCGTCTTGACGGCCTCCATCGGGAAGAACTCACATGAAGGAACCTGTTTCAGCGCAGCGGCATGGAACACATAGTCCACGCCCTTCATCGCATACTTCAGGTTCGAACGGTTCCTCACATCGCCGATGTAGAACTTCACTTTGTTTGCAACCTCTGGCATACGCGCCTGGAAGTCGTGACGCATATCGTCCTGTTTCTTTTCATCACGTGAGAAGATACGAATCTCCCCGATATCTGTTCTCAAAAAACGGTTCAGCACGGCATTGCCAAAACTGCCTGTACCACCAGTTATGAGCAGCGTTTTGTCTTTAAATACACTCATATATGAAATTCTAATTAAAAATTTATTTTAAGTTCATAATCTCATCTTCATCCAAAGGTCGATATGCACTATCTTTGGATTCTAACAATACTGTTCCTGATTCCAAGCATTTCAAGCTATGCCACTGGCCTTTCTCGATATTCAGCACAATACCACCTGGAAGCATGTTGACAGTTTCGGTTAGGTTGCCATTCTCGTCATAGAAATACTCTTCAAAATGTCCACGAATACAGACACAAGTCTCAGATGTTCCCTTATGTCTAAATCTCCTCTCCTGAATACATCATCTTCTTCCCCAGCACTGTACACAGTATCATCTGTATATCTTTCACAAACGAATAATGCGTGTAGTAATAGCAATTCAAACGTACCTTATCAGGATATATAACCTTATCATTATACTCTATTGCTATTTCCTGCATGGGGCGGGTATCGCCAGCAGCCTGTTGTTTTGCCACATAGTCCGCAATCATTTCATCCTCCAAACGGTATTTCAACGTAGCAGGCCCTGTAATTCCAGGTCGAAGCTTCAGCACATCCCTGTCCGCACCTTCAAGCTTATCCGCATACCCTGGTACATCTGGCCTTGGTCCGACAAAACTCATATTGCCGATGAGCACATCCCAAAGACCTGGCAATTCGTCTATCTTGTAGTGTCGTAAGGTTGCACCAAACGGAGTTATACGACTATCACCAGCCACTGAGACAGTGCTGCCATTGTGTTTTACCGTCATCGTACGGAACTTATGGCAGTCAAACAACTTGCCATCCTTTCCCACTCTCTTCTGCACGAAGAACGCAGGGCCTCCCGGCATCTTCATCTTCACCAGCACCGCCACAATTAGCAATACCGGCCAAAGGAAAAGTAATCCTATCAAAGCTACAGTTCTGTCAAATATAAATTTTAATATCATCATCTAGTATCGTTGAGTGCTTACCTATAGAAGAATCACAAAATAAATAACTCGTAATTAACACCTCACACAAATCCTTTTCCAACAAAAGTGGAAAACTATATATATTGGTATCCAAAGGAATTCGGAGGGATAATGGGTCGCAAGATGCCATGTATGCTGAATACTAGCTGCGACAGATTGTATCCGGGCATTCTTGCTCACGCGTATGATTCTATGGTCATGCTGTCCCATATTACCATTCAGTATCACCTCATTCAGTATATATTTCCCTTCCTTCTCGTCTGGTTCACAAAGCATCTTCTCCCTCTCAAGTCCAAACACATAGCCCATTATCCACATCATGGCAGAAGTGAATCTTCGCAAACTCAAGCAATCTAAGAAAAACTTTCTGAAATCTGCATCTTTGACATTGTCAAGCTTATTTTGAGCAAGTACAAAATACAAATCCATAATTTGCCTTGGCCCCAAGCCATAGCTCTTTTATTCCACCATCCACCCACAGATTAATATCACCAAACTGTCTAAGTATTGATAAATCAGAGCCATACAATTGAGCTACCCCTTGACCTTTAAGGATACAAGTCTTGAAGCCAGTCTGTTGCAGTCTATTACAAGCTTCTACACAATGGGCATTCATCACTTCATTACACTATTGTATATGTGATGAAAGTCCCAACCACTGCCAGTACAAATCAGAAGGAATGCCCTGTCCATTCTGTTGCAATTTTCGTACACCGGCAAAAGTAACCCCAATAATAGCATGCTTTTGAGATAAAGCAAATAAATCCTGCCATTCACCCGAAGAAAGAATCCTTGAGAGGCTATTTTGCCTCCCAATAGTTACACGTATCAATTCAAATAGCAATTCTTCCACTGCAGATCTTAGCTTTTCTTCAACGAATTTAATATGGTGTGAAGTCAGAACTCCCGCCAAACCTTCTTAGCCCTCACTCTTGAACAAACAATCTACATTAAAAAGATTATTTCAAGTCATGGAATTGTTGTCTAAAGCTTTCAAATACTACATCTTCAGTGTAATATTTAAGCAAATAGTTAAAACCTTTATCTACCATCTCTTTCCTATGCTCAATACTCATCTCAAACACATCACATATCTTAGATATCATCTCATCTGTATTATTAGCTATCAAAGGAGCACCTTCATCACGAACAAGACCACCAGCCCCTGTAGTAGTAGTAACAATACACGCTCGTATCGATAATGCTTCCAATATCTTATTCTGAAGACCAGCCCCTGACATCATTGGAACTACAATCACCCCAGCTTTTTGCAAATATGGCCATACGTCATCAACATAACCAGTCACCACAACATGTTCTGAAGCCAAATTTTGTACTTCTCTTGTAGGCCTATTTCCTACTATATAAAATTTAGTATCTGGATACTTGGCGACAATACTTGGCAAAACTTCTTTCACGAAATACACTGCTGCGACAACATTCGGATCATAAAACATCGAACCAACAAATACAATGTTATGATTCCCCTCACATTGTGGTACCGTTCTATTTGGTTTAATCGTGTAGAAATTTCTCACAATACCCATTTTCTTCGTAGAATCACCAATGATATTCTTTCGGTCCACATCGGATATAATAAAACGGATATTAAAATCATCAAATACGTTTTTTTCGTATTTTGAAAGTAATCGAAAATCTATATCGTACAAAAAACGCCATATATCTTTTTTATAATGACGTCCTTTTTCATAGCCTAACGCTATTGAATCAATATAGTCTATTACTTTTGTATTGTTACATTTTCTAATATATTCAGCTGCCCTAACAGTCACTGCAAACAACATATCATATTGAGAGTGATAATCCTCTATAAATTTTTTAACTTTAGGCAAGTAGAAGTAATTCACTTGCATAGGTTTTCTGTTGTTAAGAATTAGTCCCTTTAAAACATTCCAATACGAATGAATTTTACTAATATGATATCTGTAAACATTGTCGCAAACCGATTTAAGGCCTTCTTTAACAATCTTATCATCATCATAATGAGATACATAAATAAGGTCAATAGCGAAGCCCATCCTCTTCAAGAACATTAAGTCCTGATAAATGCGAATTGCGCCACCGTCTATAAGAGGATAAGGGCATCCTGGAGACACAAATAATACACGTTTATTTTTATTCATTCTTACAAAAATTATAAAAATAGAAAAATACGTAATCTATTAGAGTTACTTATGGGATAAAAAAGACAAATAGTATTCATGTTGTTTCAACAAACAGGCCACATTATATATAGTTTTATTATACTCGCCTATTTTATATATAACACCCCTTATTGGAAAGAGAATTTTAATTACATTCTTCATAAGTGTACCATACAAAATATGTAATTTGCAATAAGCGTATCTGAAATTCAAATTTTTTACCAAAAAATCTTGATAGTTTGTCTGATGCCTAATATTTCTTTCACCATCACAAATATATTTGAAATGTTCTTCTCCCAGATAATGATTTACAATTTCATATACAATTATTGCATTGACATCATTATTAATATATTTGGGTGACACTTTAACAACTTTAAGCCACGCGAAATCAAATTCTTTTCTTATAATAGCATAAGCATTTATTTCGTTAGTTTCTTTGTCTCTCGATAACCACAAATCAGAATCTTTATACAAACATTTCATTTCTTCTCGAAAAGAAGTCTTGTCCGTTTGAGGTCTATATTTCAAAGGATATGTCTTAAAACTATCTTTCTGTATTTCTAAAAGATTATCTAACAGCGAATCTATATCTTCATTTATGGATTGTCCTGTCCCAGTATTAACAATGACTTTGTTGATGATATTCAACTTTTGCCCTCTTTTAATACGATACCTCTGTTTTGCCGTCATTTCAACAAGATCAATTGGGGCATCCTTGACACAATACCACCATTCTGTTTTGTATCCACAATCAAAATCTGATGTCCACCGCGCAAAATAGCAATTATTACGAGTTAAATAATCCGATATTTCTTTAACATCCACATCTGTATCATAATGGGGGGGGGCAATTTCTTAATAAACAGCCTTGGTATATCTTCCATGTATTTCGCATAAGTTCTTAATAAATAGCAATTTATATCAATATTAAAATTTGAATTCAACAATAAAATGCCTTTCCCTCTTGTTCTCAGGAGGTAATCTCATATAATCGCCATATAAGTTTGAAAGATATTTATGAGAATCTTGGGGAATGTAAGATTTAAAACCCTCAAAAGTGCATTCAGCAACAGGAAAAAACACATTTACAGGCTGAGTTTCTTTCAAATAATGATTACGTCCTGTAGGTATTGTCATCAATGATGACTGATGACTCTTTTTATTTAATAGATCAAAATAATAAACCCATTTTCGATGCGACATAAATGAAAACGCTCTACCTATCCATATTCGTAAATGATACCTACGACTTGCTTCTTTATTTTTTCCATAGTACATTTGCAAATTCTCATTCGGGAATTGGCTATACAAAGTACAAGTACAAACAAATTGCAAAGCATCAGAAATCACAGCCTTACATTTCCTAATAAAAATATTCTTAGGAGCATAATCCATTGGGAACACATCCAAATAAACACCCGAATGAAATTCATTCTTATCACCATAGATTTCTTGATAAATTGTTCCCTCTAAATATATTTTTAAAAAGGTACTTCTTGCATTTTTAAAAGAATTTGGATATTCAAAATGATATTTCTTATCAATATGCCCACTTTCATACAGTTTAATTAATCTCTCGTAATCATTTCTGGGCATCATAAGGTCTAAATCGTCATCCCAAGGTATAAAACCTTTATGCCTGACGGCACCTAAGCAAGAGCCTCCTCCAAGCATTATTGTTAATTCATTCTTACAGCATATTCCAATAATATCATTATGCATATCCAGCAATATCGCCTTCAAACGCGAACTTTCCTCATCTGACAATTGTCGCAAGGAATTCGTTTCCTGTGCAATTTCGTTTAACAACTCAGTATCTGTCTTCATAATTCTAAAAATAAAAATGAAACATAAAAAGAGTAATTGTCAAAAAGTTATTGTAAGTAAGATATTAATCTTTCAAACATTTCTTTCAATCCATATTTTGGCTTCCATCCTAGTTTTTCTAATTTTTCAGTATTCAGTCTTAGTTTCGTCTCGGGTGCATATCCTTGATTATCCTTTGCTACAATCGTTACTTCAATATTTGGATTAAAACTATCTCGAACTAGATAAGCCATATCCTTAATGGATATATAACTATCCTTATTGGCTATATTATAAGCCTCACCCTTTTCGCCAAACAACAAGAGATAAAGCATTGCGCTAACGGCATCAGATGTATAACAATATGGTCTCGCAGATTCTCCTGTAGTATGCATTTCGATATTTTCTCCTTTAATAGCACTTCTTGCAAATTGAGCAAACACACGTCCATCATTGTACTCTACACCAGCCCCAAAGGTCTGGGTCATCCTGGCTATGGCCACATTCACGCCATATTCTTCAGCATAAGCATGACAGAGACATTCGCAAGTCCGCTTACCTATATTATAGGAACTCCTTACTTCCACAGGATTGACGTAACCTTGAAAATCCTCATTCAGCCATTCATCCGTATGGTTGCTGCCGTATGTTTCTAAAGAGGAAGCATAGACCACACCTTCCACTTCGACCTCTTTAGCAAAATCCAACACAGCAGTTGTTCCTTCTATTGCTGTCCGAAGTGTCTCTACAGGGTGCTCCACGAAATACTTAGAGGCTGTAGGACTGGCCAGATGAACTACATAGTCAACATGTTCACGAATTGAGCTTACACCAATCTCAGTAAGTCCCAATTGATAGAACTTAATTTGTGACGCCTCTTCTACAAACACCTTCTGTGCCTTCTCGAGGCTCCTGACTACGGCTATCACCTTGATGCCAAGGCCTTTCTGCCGGTTCAGCTCCAAAAGACATTTCACCATGACAGAACCTATCAGTCCCGTTGCCCCTGTTATCAGGAATGTCTTTCCCCCTAATTGCTCCCAAAGCTCAAAATGCTCTGCAAACTGCTGAACATCTTCTTCTAAAATCTGTTGGTTCATATCTCAGAATCCGAATATCTGCTGGTTTTCATGTACTTCCACCATCGCCTTGAAGACAAAATAGTCTGTGGGAGTGGTAATCTTGATGTTCTCCATCGGCCCGATGACCTTACCCAGCTTATGCCCGTAATGGTGCATCATTGAACAGCTGTCGATGAAGTCATGCCGCCCCTCACTTCTGGCCTGCTCATGAGCCGCCAGAATATCCTTTAGATAGAAACTCTGTGGAGCACGTGCTATCAGCGAGTTAGCGCGAGTCGGTATTTCCAGTCCACCATCAGGCTGAGTCACAATGAAAGTCTCTGTGGCGGGTATGCAGGTAATACTGCTTCCCTCTTTACGAACCATCTCAATATTATCGGTAATTGTCTGCTCCGTAATCAGAGGGCGCACCCCATCATGTATCAGTACGATGTCGTCCTCGCCGCTTGCCACCTCTTTGGCAGCCACAAGCCCATTATAGATGGAGTCCTGTCCCGACTCACCTCCAGGTACAATCTTCCGCACCTTGTTGATCTCAAACTTCTTGAGCATTTTTTCCAAAAAAGGAATCCACTCTTCCACACACGCTACAACTATTTCATCAATCATCGGGTGATTGTCAAACAGCTCCAACGTATATATGACAATAGGCTTCCCTTGATATTCAAGGAATTGCTTTGGGCGCGATGTCGTATGCATTCTACGCCCAGTACCTCCTGCAAAAATTACAGCTATATTCATAATACTACATTCTTCTAAATTAGAAAAGTGATTCCAAAATATCTTTTTGCTTGTTAATAGAATTTTCAGGATATAAGCGTACCACCTCAGTGAATGCCAGTTGCTTTCCTTTCATACATTTGCAGAAATCTCTTACTTTTCCAACAGCATCATTATCATCCCTACCAACATTCAGACCAAGAGGATATTTCTCTATCATCTCATATTGAGAATCCTTATTATAGTAGAAATTCAGTATAGGGCGACCAGAAGATAAAAGTTCTAACATTTTGCTAGGAGATTGGTTTTTGCAGTTATTTCCGATATTCACCAAAACATCATATTCATAACAAATCATTTCCTTATACCTTTGCGTATTGGCTTCTGGATATAAATTAATATGATAAGATAAATATTTCTTGACTATATCAATACATTCTGTATATCTAACAAACATATCCAAATGTACATCGTCAATTTGCGAAATAACAGAAAGCATGTATTGGGGATTTCTAATTACTTTATATAAAGCGCCTGCATAAACCATCCTACAGCCAATACCGATATTATTATTGTTTGTAAGCAGAATGCTTTTTCTTATATCATCAAGAACATATTTAAAACAAATTGTCTTCTCTTTTGGCTGATGAAACTTATTAAGTGCATCATAATACAAATCTTCCAATAAAATATTATAATCTGCACTATTGTATATTGAAAGCTCCTTAATATAGCGTTTTTTTCTCATCTTCTCTATATTAAAAAAAGATGGGTAATAGTTTGCACTCTGAAACGTTATAGGATCTGTAAAGAAGGTTATCCATCTCACATTAGGATGAGACTCTTTAAATCTTTTGGCTGCAAAATGAGCATGAGTAATCGCTCCAGAAAGAGAAACAATCACATCAACCTTTTGAGCTTTATTTATATCATTTAATGCCTTATATGATGCATCTTCTTCCCATTTAGTAACATAGTCATCTACAAAATATGAGCAGATTGCCGTTCTTAATTTAAATAACCAAATCAAAGATTTAGTAATGAAATTGGGATGATTCCTATAATACCCCTCACATTTTAATCGCAATTTATAAACAGAATTAGAAATGTAATAAACACTAATTTGAGGATCATTTAATGCCCCAAAATTCAGTATTGAAGGAATTGCTATAATTTGGACATTATATTTATACTTTATCAACTGTATATATTTGTCCAAAACTGCAGATACTGGTGACATCTGAGGATAGTATCCTCTCGTAATTACTACAATATTTTTCATACTAATATTAAATCGTCGTTCTTTGCATACTTAACAATAAACACTATCATTAAATACCAATAAACCTAATTTTTCTACTCATTATTTCCTTCATCGAAAGATCTCAAATATCTGATGAAAATTTGGTCCTAAATAAATTGTTTCTACACTTATAATGTACAATCTTATGTAAAAAAAGATCATAAACAGTGATAGCACTTCCATTATTGGAACAATTTTTTTATGCTTTGAGATGTGTTCAATCAAAAAAGGAATAAATGCAGGTGATATAACCTCAAAGTAATAAGCGACTCTATTTAAATTTAAAAATTGTACAGAAATATTTTGGAATATGCCATTTAAAATAAAAACATAAAAATATATTTTGTAGCTCTCCTTTTTATAAAAGAAGAAAGATAAGGCGACAAAAAAATTATATATTAGACTAAAACTTGCTTTTTCTATCCCCATATTAGGGTCATCAGTCATAAATCCTCCATAGGTATCAGAAACAAGACTTATAGCTAGAAATAAATCTATATTAAAAGATAAAAGCCTCAAACCCACCAACACAGAAAAAAGCCACATTCCTGCCAACACTAATTTTATATATCTATCATCATCAAACTTTAAGAAAAAAAGGAAGAACGGTAACATAACCATAGAAGACCTGTGAATCGCAAATGCAATTAAACAACAGAGAGAATACTTCAATAGATTTCTGCATTCAATATATTTTAAAGAAAAAGCAAAGATAGATACTGCTAACATTTGTCGGACCAAGTTTGCTTCTTGTATAAAAGTTCCATTACATATGAAGAGCAAAAAGATAAAAGGTGGCCATTTGAAGCGATAATAAGTAATTACTATAAGTGTGTTGGTAATAATAGCAAGAGCAAAAAAAATACCGATATCACTTAAGCCCAATAGAGACAACAATTTACATAAACATAAGAATCCAATTTCTGCCCTTACTCCTCCACTATCACTTTTCTCTAAAAATATCGAATCCAGACCTGATATTTCACCAATTCTAAATTTATCGATATTTTTAAACATCATTTGATACTCCTGATGATCAGTAAACAAATCACCTCCCATCCCTGTCATATAGGAAAGGGTAAAAATAAGTGCTATTCTAAAAAAGACAGCCCTTACACTGCCAGAAATCTTTTCATCGCCTAAGTAGGAAAAGATAATAACAAGAACAAGAAAGGCAACAAATGTCATCCCAATTTCAAATCAATTATCACAAATGTTTTATTAAAAATAAGAGACGATTAAATAAAGGGAAATGATATTCATACAAATTTTTTATATTTCCTCCTTTATAAACCATTCTCGGTAAGTAAAAAATAGACTTTCTGGAAATATCCGACAATGGAGCTTGGATTGTTCCAAAAGCACAATAAAAACCAGCCTGTTTAGCTTCTTTCATAATACGATGGGATACAGAGCTCTGCCTTCCATAGGGGTATGCGAAGTAACTGATTGACTTATGAAGTATTTGTTCAAGGTTCTCTTTCGATTTTCTAATTTCTTCGTAACTGTTCTCCACTCTTCTCAACATCGGATGCGTCAAAGTATGAGCACCAATCGTACACAGTATATCCCCATTTAGCTCTTCTATTTGAGATGCTTTCAAAAAACCAACCGAATCGATAAACTGGCTTGTAATGAACAGTGTAAATGGTATATTTTTTTCTTTAAGAATAGGATAGGCATTATAATAGAAGTTCTCTGGAACATCATCAAATGTCATCAATGCAAACTTATTAGGATCCGCGTTGTTCAGTTTTCCGCATAAATCATCAATAGGAATAAATTTGTAACCCTGAGCCTGCAAATCATCAATCGATTTACGAAATTCGCAAACTGTACATCTGCAACTTTGATCAATATCAACATACTCATCCGTCACATGGTGGTACATCAACACCACCCCATCTAATCGGCTATTTTTAGACTTCCATAACCAATAGTTACGAAGCAAGTCATATCTTATCTGGTAATAAATTTCCTTTACAATTGTCATAAAAACTCTAATGGACTAATTTCCTAAAAATAATGGTTTTGATTAGTTTAGCTATATATGGCAACAATAGCCTCGGACTGAATCCTTCTAAGAAAAACGGTGCAACTTGATCCGAATAGTCACCATTCCCATCACCCTCTTCTTGAGTATCATAGAGGTTTAGCCCCTTCCCTTTAATATCATATTTGACATTAAGCTCTATTGGACGCATGTTTAAGGCAAAGGATTTCAATTTTTTATAGGGTAGCATTCTCGTTGATAAGATATAATGTTTTGTTGTTTCTCTCTGAAAGCCATAAACGTCCAACGTCACATCTTCAGGAGTAACATCTAACCATTTTAATAAAGATAGATTATTAAAATAGATGTCATACTTTACCAATTGCTCAAAATCAGCCAACCGATAATCAAAGTCATTTTGCAACAAATTCACTTGCACAATGGAATTGTTGTCGCCTCCGTGCTCTCCTGCATCGCTGAAATTTGTTGTTAGTGAGATATTGGGATACAAAACATATCTGTCAGTATCGACAACATAGGCATTATAATACTTAGACCATGCCCTTGTCCATCCCTTTATTTGCTTTGGCATATTGACATGTAAGACATCTGCTTCTGTGTGAGAGTCACGCCACTGACAAAATGAATTCCACATTTGGGAAGTCCAACATTGCCCCCAAGTTGATACATCTTGCATGAGAAATACGTCAAAACCGTTCTGCTCGTTCATAAAGGGTAAACCGACATAGCCATTCCTCTCATTCTTGTATAGTGAAACCTCTGCTATTCGGTCTTCATTAGCATATCGTGGCAAAACCTTTTGAATATATGAATAAAAGTATGGACTAACAACCAAATCATCTTCGAGCAAAATAATTGCTTTGAAGAACTTTGTCAAATCCCCGCATTGATATATGTGATTCAGTAAGCCTAGACGCTTTTCTTCAATATTAACATATTTACGACCATAGGGCCAGTTAAATTCCTGCACAAAATCATACAATGCCGTATCACCACTGCCGTCGATACTGATAACAAGAGGGACATCTTGCGAAATGTATTCTGCTTTTAGAAGAGAGTCAAGAAGCCGCTGGATAGACTTCAGCCGATTATATCCGACGACGACAACTGCAATCTTGTCTTGATTTCCTGTAAAATCAATAGGGTTAATCATAATCTACGACTAATGATGAAAACTTTTAACAATGCAAAAAAAACACCACGAAGAGGAGGATATGTACTAAAGTATAGCTTAAGATATCTAACTGTTTCGTGTCTGTTCCCCAAAATGAAATAATACATGCATAAAGCTTGGAAATGATATTGCGCATATCGGGGATGACGGTCAAAACATTCTTTAAATGTTTTCAGAAAATGATTATGGAATAGAATGCCTCTTCTAGCTTTATCCGAATAGAAATCTGTACTTAATCTGGGAGCCCCATGGTTTACATAAACTTTAACTAACGATTCTGGAACGTAATCCACCTTATATTTCTGACAAATACGAGTCATTAACTCCCAAATCAGATCCTATGAAACCAATAGTGTCATCATAAGTACCACCAAACTCCTCAAAAACAGTTCTTCTTATCATCATTGTGGGAGTACCAGAAACAAGTGGTCGAGAAGGAGCTATATCTCCAACAGAACCCAACTCTGTCTTATGAATAGATATCACTTTATCTGGATTATCATTATTGTAATAAGACATCCAACAATAAACGATACCATAATCATTAGAAAGGGTTTCAAATAGCTCAACCTGCTTCTCTAGCTTTTCTGGGAGGTACTCATCATCATCGTCTAAAAAAGAAACATATTTTCCTGTAGCTTCATCAGCGGCAGCTCTCAGTTGAACCTGAGGGCCATTAATACTAAGTTTAATATACTTGATATGAGAATCATTATAAGACTTGACAACATCTTCCGTGTTATCAGAAGAATTACCATCCACAATGATATGTTCATAATTGGTAAACGTCTGCTTTTGAATACTCTCTATACAACGGTGGATTAAGTTTGCACGGTTGTATGTAATTGTAAGGATTGAAACTAATGGATTTTTATTCATAAATAAAAATATTTAAAAAACAACCTAAACAATAAAATTATGTTATCACTAATAAAAGATAATCACTCCTAAATTAGAAATGCACATACTGTATTCTTCCCAATTCTTTTATTTCTTAATATTTGTATAATATCCCCTGTTAATCTTACAAAATCACCCAATGGCTTAAATGACTTATAACGATATGCATCAATAATAGAACCGAATATTACTATGACAAGTGCCTTGTTGAACTTAATATTTGGATTGCTCAACATCCGGATTTTTGTTGTATACGACAGATACATAAGCTTTCTTTTAGATTCTATTCTATTACCTCTATCATGAACAACCTTCAAAGAAGGAACAATACCTATCATAAATTTGTGATATAATGCTCTCTCAATATAATCATAATCCTCCCCATAATGTTTAAAAGTCGGAGAAAATCCTCCAACAGCCTTCAAACAACTAATAGTAATAAGCCAATGTGCGGCCATCACTCCACTAACAGAATAAACATCTCTTATTTTTTTTGTATATATATCACTAAATAACTCAGAATTGGAAGAATAGGAACATACAAATTGAACAAAACTTTGATCAATATGACACATATCTGAATTCATTTGAAATGGACTTAATATACCATAATTTGGATGTTTTTTGCTTATGGCTATCAAATCATCTAATGTATTGGGAAACACCCATGCATCTTGATTGAGGAGATAGACATAGTCATAACTATGCTCCAAAGCATATTTAAGACCAATGTTGTTGGCTTTTCCAAAGCCAAGATTTTTATTGCTCTGATAAAATATAACATGGGGGAAATGCTTCTTTATATATTCTTGTGTCCCATCTGTTGATCCATTATCAATTACAAAAATATCTGGTAAAAGAGTTGAAGAAGAAAGACTTGAGAAACATCTCTCAGCCCATTTCATGGCATTATATGTAACAATAATCGATAATACTTTGGATTTTACCATAATTATTAATGAGCGTTTTTTTACTTAACAATATTTATCCTGTTTCTACAAAATAGTTTTTTATATAATAACCGACATTTTTCATCCAAATACTTTCTTTCATCACCAGTAATCCCGAAACAATACACACAAATACTTGACCATATTAAAGAAAAAGGGACTATCAAAAACAACCTTAGTAAAGAATAATTAAAACTAAATGATATAACAAAAGGAAATATAGAAAAAAATAGAACAATTGCACAAGGCCTAAGGACGCTTTTAACAAAATAGATTGCAGACATATGTATCATCCGTTGTAGAAAAAACAGCTCAATTATAATTCTTATAATTACAATGATTCCAAATACAACATATGAATAATAAGCCGGGAAACCTATTTTGAATAAAAGATAGGATATGGGTAAAACCATTATCATAACAGGGCTCAGTACCATCTGAGGAAATTTCAAATCACCCGTTGACAAAATAGCAGTTGTAATAGTACCTGACAATATGTCAATCAACATAATTGCTAATGTTAACCTCAGGAACAAAGATGTATAAGCTGGTACATTTGTGAGCCATATTTCTAATATAATTGGAGCTTCAAAAAATACCGGAAGAACCAGAACCATCATCATATAGAAAGAATATTTCGCTCCTTGGCAAACTAATTTCTGCATATATGTAATGTCGCCTCGCGCATATGCTTTAGTTATTGGAGGATTGAGAGCCATCGTAAAATTACCAACAAACTGAGAAACGGCAGATTCGACTGAAGCAACAACGCCTCTTGCTGCATTAATAGCGACACCAAAAAAAAGATTAGTTAGCAAGTTTATACCTTGATAACGCAAAATATAGGCTGCAGCTCCCATGTAATTATAACTTGAAAAAGTTAACATTTCTCTTAAAATCGTTCTATCATATATATAACAATATTTACTCTCTTGATAATTACTTGAACAATATAAACCATATATAATACTCATAAGCATTGAAACCATCATCAATAAAACGGCGTATGTTATTAGTTTATCCCAATTTGAAATGACCAACAATAATACTATTCCAAGCCTTAAAAAAACTTCTAATACACTCATATATGCATAAACTCCCATTCGCTCATGAGAAATAATTACAGAACTATATGGGACACTAATAAGATTAAACACGAAAGAGGCTAAAGAGCAATGATATACCCATACGGCTGCATAAACACGTTCTTGGGGTATTTCCATTTTATTATATAGAAACCATAGCCCTATAGTTTCTGCTGCAACAACAATGATTAAAACCAATACAATTTGAATATTTAGTGAAGTAGAAAAAACGATTTTTAATCGTTTAATATCGCCACGGCCTATTTCAAATGTTAAATAACGACTAATAGTAGCATTCATTGTAGATGATAACAAAGAAAAAGTTGACACAAGTCCCCCTACAACATTTTGTATACCAAAATCATAAACTCCAAGAGTGCTTAAAACCAATCTACTAGTATATAAAGAGACAACCATTGTTATCATCATCCGCAGATATAGGAACATTGTGTTTTTGGCTATTCTCTTATTATCACTAGATTCTTGCATATAAAAAATAAATAATCAATTGGGAAGTAAAGTAAGCTCTCAATTGCTTAGAAAATCCTTTAAACTTGTTCTTTTTACGTTTTGAAAAAACGCTTCACAATCTGGTTTTGTTCAATATAAGCCTATTTGAATATCAAACGGACTGTCAAAATCTTTAAGCATAGTATGCCTAGTATTTTTCTCTGAAAGTATCGCATGCTCTGGTGGTATTCTCCTGTTGATACCCAGAGAGTCGTCCAATATGCCGATGCCTCCATCTGCCTCAGGATGATAGAACTCGTCACATTTGTATTGGAAAACTGCCGTTTCAGAGAGGACGGCAAAGCCGTGGGCGAAACCCTTGGGGATGAAAAATTGTTGTCCCAGTTGACAGTTGAACGTATGACCAGCATATTCTTTGGCGATTCTTTCGCCTTCTTCGTCATGGGCGCAGAGGAGGCTTTAGACATGCTGTCCGTAT
>Ga0310695_10006225_pt1 | contig 19919 bp, 14 predicted proteins | sample RumenRJG_04DNA_FD_203882 | JGI IMG/M metagenome (GOLD analysis project Ga0310695, IMG submission 203882) | Bovine rumen microbial communities from Lethbridge, Alberta, Canada - RJG_04 (v2) (version 2) | ecosystem: Host-associated > Mammals > Digestive system > Stomach > Rumen | place: Canada...
TTCCCGAAGATTGAACGGAGCAAGCTTGATCTCACATGTAATTCGTCCGTACAGTCCACCGTGATTATGAATCAGTTTATCCAGAATCCACGAGCTGGAACTTCCGCAGACAATCAGCATCAGGTTATGACGGTTGCAACACCAGTTGTTCCAAAACCCTTCCAAAGCTGTGATAAAACCTGATCGTGGTGTATCAAGCCACGGAAGTTCATCCAGAAATACCACCTGCCGGGTCCCATCATCTTTCTCCTGCAGGAACAGTTCAAGCATAAAAAACGCCTCCAGCCAATCTGCCGGCCGTTTGCTTTTCTTCATGCCATGTTTCAGCAGAGAATAGTAGAACTGTTCGAGCTGATCCTTCATCTGTCCGCTCGTTTTTCCTTCGACAGGGGATAATCCGGCATGCCTGAACGTGATTTTATCTCTGAAAGTCTCATCAATCAGAAAGGTTTTTCCGACACGGCGCCTTCCGTAAACAGCAATGAACTCCGCCCGGTTCCCGCGATATCGGCGAAGCAGTTCTTTTTGCTCCCTATCACGTCCTACCACCGCATTACCTCCTTTTAATTTGTGACGAAAGCTGCAAATTTGCATTCATCACAAATTATAATGCAATTATTATATCTTATGATGTCTGCTCTGTCAATTGTGCAGACTTAAAAAATGCCGGCTCAAATGTGCGCTGCTTTCTCCGGTGTGATGACGGCATGAACGCCGGGTTCTTCGAGCGATTGCACTCGCCAGGTCTGCATTTCCTCCTGATTGGGTCTCATGTCTGCCTCCTGTTATTCCATGTAGGCGCCCTTCATGGCGCTGACGGCATGCTCGGCATAGAGCTTCAGCAGGCCGTGCCGGTATCGGCTCGTAAATCCCTTCCAATGCTTCTGGCGATCTTTAAGCGCCGCGTCGATCTCCTCCGGGGTTTTCCGCTCTCCTTTGATTCCGACAATCTCCAGGCGCCGCGCTTCCACGTCGATCTCGATGAGGTCGCCCTCCTCCACAAAAGCAATTGGTCCTCCTGCAGCCGCTTCGGGACTCACATGCCCGATGACCGGTCCGCGTGACGCACCGGAGAAGCGGCCGTCGGTAATCAGCGCGACACTTGCCGCCAGCTTCGGATCGGCACAGATGGCCTCGCCGGTATAGAACATCTCCGGCATGCCGGAGCCCCTCGGTCCTTCATAGCGGATGAAGACAGCGTCGCCTGGCTGAACCTTGCCGTGGAGCACGGCATCGATGCAGGCTTCCTCACTGTCATAAGGCTTCGCCCTCAGGGTTGCTTTGAACATATTCTTTGGGCAGGCAGTGTGCTTGATGACACAGCCCTCCGGCGCCAGATTGCCCCGCAGGATGGCAATGCTGCCGTCGGTGCCCTTGGCATGGTCAAAGTCATGGATGATGTCGGTGCGTGAAACCGTGAGACCCAGTGCTTTGGTCTTCTCCCGGAGGATCTGATCACAGTGCTCATAGAAACCGTTTTTCTTCAGGTCTTCCAGGTTTTCTCCAAGGGTCTTTCCGGTCACAGTCAGGACATCCAGATGGAGCATGGACTTGATCTCCTCCATCACCCTGGGGACGCCTCCCGCATAATAGAAGTACTGTGCGGGCCAGTCCCCGGAGGGTCGGATGTTCAGCAGGTAATGCGCCCCGCGGTGCATCCGGTCAAAGGTGTCGGCATCAATGGTAAAGCCGAACTCGTGCGCAATAGCCGGCAGGTGCATCGTGGCGTTGGTGGAGCCGGAGATCGCCGCATGGACCATGATGGCGTTTTCAAAGCTCTTCATCGTCACGATGTCTTCGGCTTTGATGCCCTGCCTCACCAGCTCCATCAGCTGTCTGCCCGCCTGACGGGCGGCCTCGGTCAGCTCCGGCGCCGTCGCGGGCATCAGGGCGGTTCCCGGCAGCATCAGGCCCAGCGCCTCGGCCATGATCTGCATGGTGGAGGCGGTTCCCATAAAGGAGCAGGCGCCACAGCTGGGACAGGCGTTGTGTTTGTAGTATTCAAGCTGCTCGGTGGGGATCACGCCGGTTTTTTCCCAGGCATCGTACTTTCCGATCTGTTCCAAGGTCAGCAGCTCGTTGATCGCGCAGGCCGGATCCTGCGCAACATACTGCTTCGGCAGCATGTGCGCCTCCATGACACCGCCTGTGACGACGATGGCGCTCATCTCTTTCAGCCGCCCGATGCTCATCAGCATGGCGGGCATGGACTTGTCACAGCTGGCGATGAATACGCCGCCGTCAAAGCCGGTGGCATTGGCCTGGGCCTCCACCAGATTGACGATCGCATCCCGGTGCGGCAGAGAGTAGTTGATCCCGTCATGGCCCTGGGCAATCCCGTCGCACATGTCGGTCGCAAAATAACGTGCGGCCTTACCGCCGCTCTCATTGACCCCCTGCACAGCCTCTTCGACGAAGCGGTTCAGATGCGCAGAACCGGGATGGCTGTCTCCGAAGGTACTCTCCACCATGATCTGGGGCTTGTCCAGATCTCCAACCTTCCAGCCCATTCCCATCCGGAGGGGATCCATTTCAGGCGCAAGCCTGCGTACTTCCTGACTTTTCAGCATTTTCATTTTTCTCCTGAAACAGGTGTTTCATTTACAACGTAAAATCCGCTCACACCCGGATCTTTTCCAGCAGGGCTTCGATCCGCTCGGAGAGCGTCTTCAGCGCACCCGGCTCGAAGGGAGACGGGAAGCCCGCCTCTTCCAGTAGGTCGGTCCAGACCTTTTCTCCTCCCTGGCGGCTCAGGCGAAGATATCTCCGGAAAGCGTCGTCATAGTCCTCCCGGGACGCAAGCAGGAAGCAGAAGGCCGCCGTCTGGGCCAGGCAGTAGTCGATGTAGTAGAAGGGACTTTCATAGATATGCATCTGGTACTGCCAGCGGGTTCCCTTCTCCAGATAGGGCATGCCCTCCGTGGAGATGTGCGGACGGAACTGCTTCTCCAGCTCCAGCCAGGCCTCGTCCCGCTCTGCCGGGGTCATGTCCGGGTTTTCATACACGATATGCTGGAAAGCATCCACCATGGTGCCGTAGGGCAGGAAGGAAAAGGCCTCCAGGGCGTGCATGAAGCAGTAGCGGCCGGCGTCTTTGCCGAAGAACTTCTCCATGTACGGCCAGGCGAAGAACTCCATGCTCATGGAGTGGGTTTCCGCGGTCTCCATGCCGCCGCAGCCCAGGTCCAGCGCGAAGCGGTTGTCCGCAATCAGGTAGGCGTTCAGAGCATGTCCTGCCTCATGGGTGACCACATCCACATCCCCGGCCGTGCCGTTGAAGTTTGCCAGGATAAAGGGCTGCCGGAACTTTGGAAACTCCGTGCAGTAGCCGCCGCCCCATTTGTTCTTGCGGCTGTCCACGTCGAAGGCCTCGTTTTCCAGCATCATGTCGATGAAGGCGCCGGTCTCGTCTCCCATGGCGTGATACATCTCCCCTGCCGCGGCGAAGATCTCTTCTTTCCCAAAAGGCTTCGGATCTCCACCCGGCAGGAAAACGCCGTCGTCATAGAGCATGTAGTTCTCCACGCCGAGGCGTTTCGCGTTCTCCGTGCGCAGGCGGGAGACCACCGGAACCACATCCCGCAGGATGTTTTCACGGAACACGCGGACCTTTTCCTCGTCGTAGCAGAGCCTGCCCATCCGGTGATAGCCCAGCTCAATGAAGTTGCGGTATCCCATCTTCTTTGCCATGCGGTCCCGGACATGGACCATGCGGTCATAGATGCTGTCCAGCTGCTCCTGATGTTCGGCGAGACCCTTTCCGAGAACCTCATAGCACTCCCGCCGGGTCTCCCGGTCCTCGCTCTTGGCATACTTCATCAGCAGGGCGCGGGGCATGGTCTCGCCGCGGAAGGTGAACTCCATCCCGCTCATGAGGTCGGAGTACTCCCGCACCAGTTTGTTCTCCTCGACCATATCTTCGACAATCTCCGGGGACATGGATTTACGCTCCACCTCCATCGCCCGGAACAGGACGGGAGAGAGCTTCTCCTCCAGCTCGGCGCGGAAGGGGGAGTCCAGGAGCGCGGAGGCATACTGGACGGAGTAGTTCTGCACCGCGGGGCCGATCTCGTCGTAGTATTCGTTCTCCGCGACATAAAATTCGTCCACCGTGTTGATGGAATAGCGCATATAGGCCAGCGCCGTGTTGGTCTGGTATTCCAGCATGAGTTTCTGCTCCTCCTCGCGGGCGGCCAGAATCTCATCGGCAGAGGCGGCGTTTCTGATTCGGGCAATTACGTCCTCCATGACGGAGCTGACTTCTTCGATGGTGACTCTGCGATAAGGCAGTTCGGATTCTTTCATCATGTGTTCCTTTCCAGAAAGCCGGATTTTCCCTTTCGAAACCGGTCACAGACCTCTTTCAAAAGCGGATTCTCAGCCCGATTATAAACTTGGTAAAGTATAGCATTTTGTCGTTTTCTGTGCAACGGCAACTTTCATGAACCTAACCATCTTAGAAAAATCAGCTTTGACCGGAGGACGCCGTGATCCGCGGCTTTCCGGACACATTTGAACAGCGCTCCCGATCCGCGGTTTTCCGGAGTCGGGAGCGCTGTTTTCTAATAACTAATAAGCAATGATAAATACAGGTTTTTTCTGTGAGAAACTCAGCGGGTCGGCTCTTCTGCCTTCGTTGTCTCCTGTATGTTAAACCCGGCGGTTGACGGGCTCCCGGCCTTCCAGCGCATCGATGATCTGCTGGGCCGTCATGATCCCGCAGTTCTCAAGGTTCTCATAGGACTCTGCGCCGTTATGAGACGTCGCGATGACGTTCGGCAGGGTAAGCAGCGGGGTATTCTCCGGCGTCGCCGGCTCATGCACAAACACGTCCGAAGCGAAGAAGCCGACCTGGCCGTTTGTGAGGGCTTCATACATCGCCTCTTCGTCCACGACCTCTCCGCGTGCGTCGGTGACAAAAATCACGCCCTTTTTGCAGAGCTTCAGACTCTCGCGGTTGATCATGTTCTCGGTAGAGGGGAGCAGCGGGACCAGGATGCAGATAATATCGCTCTCCGCCATGAGTTCCTCAAAGCTCCTGAACTCCACGTTGTACTTCGCCGCGGTCTCGTCGTCATGCACGACATCGTAGGCGATGGTGCGGCAGTCGAAGCCCGTGAGCTTCTTCGCAACCAGCTTGCCGATGTAGCCGAATCCGAGAATGCCGACGGTCTTCCCGGTGATTTCGTGGAAGTTCAGGTTGATCCACTGACCTTCTTTGGTCATGTCGTTCATTTTGGGCAGATTGCGGATACCTGCCAGCATCAGCATCATAATGTGCTCGGCCACGGAGTTGGCGTTCACACCGGGGCAGTTGGTCACCATGATGCCGTGGCGTTTGGCCGCCTCGGTGTCCACCGAGTTCATGCCGGTGCCATAGCGGGCCAGGATTTTCACCTTCGGCGCGGCGCTCATGGCCTCCTCGCCCCAGGGCTCGCAGTTGGCGATGCAGCCGTCAATATCCCCGATCATGGGCAGCAGCTCATCAAGGAAGTAGTCCCTGTCCAGATCCGTGCACACGACCTCATAGCCCTTGTCCAGCAGCATCTGATAGCCGGTGGGGCTGAACTTTCTGTAGTTGGGTTTAGCGATCAAAACCTTTTTCATAATCCAATACCTTTCATCAATGATTTGGGGGCTATCCTGCCTGCGGCAGGGTGTAATGCCGGATCCGCTCAGTACCGCACAAAGCTCGCCGTTGTCTCCGCGGCTTCAAGATCCTTCGACCACTCGCAGCCCAGCTCCTTCGCGATCGCGATCAAACCGTTCCAGGTGTCCGGGGGCAGGTCGATGCCTTCCCTGGTCAGGCGCTCATAGTTCTCGTGCTCATATTCTCCGGGCATCATGACCTTGTCAAAGCCGTCCGCGGGTTTGGCGGACTTGATATAATCGCTGTGGTTCAGGACCTGAGCCTCATAGGCTTCGCGGCCGAAGAAAGCGTCCGGATCAATCGCCATAAGAAAGATCCCGTTCTCCGCAAGCTGCTTGTCATGAGACCAGTAGTCGTCGTTGGCGAGCGCGAGAGAGAACATGTTCGCCATAACGGCCAGGGCCGAACCCTTTACACCGCCGGAATTCTTGCCGCCGACGGGATAGATCGTTCCCGGAGGATCGCGATACAGCGCCATGGGATCGGTCGTATCGTGACCTTCACCGTCCATGATCCAGCCTTCCGGGCACTTCAGGCCCTTTTGAACATAGGTACGGACCTTGCCCTCGGCAACGACGGTCATAGATCCGTCCATGAAGACAGGGAAGCTGCCTTTTCTCGGCACGGCCCAGGAAATCGGGTTGGTACCCATCTTCGACTCCTTCGCCCCCCAGGGTGCGAGCGGCTTGTCATAGCAGAGGCTGACCGTGCAGAAAGCGATAAAGCCCTGCTTGGCAATATACTCCGTGTAGGAGCCGACTCGCCCCGCATGCGCGGCGTTCAGGCTGACGGCACAGCCCATGCCGTATTGTTTCGCCTTTTTCATGACGATGTCCGCCATGGCATACCCCACCATCTGGCCGAACTTGAGGTGTCCGTCCACAATGGCGGTCGTTGGCGTCTCCTTCACGATCTCGATTTTCGCGCCGGGGACGATCTTCCCCATTTTCATCTGGTCCAGATACTGGGGAATGCGGATGACGCCGTGGGAATCGTAGCCGACGAGATTGGCCATGACGAGCTCCTTTGCCATAAACGCAGATTCCTCTGCATCAAAGCCGCCCTTCAGCAGGATCTCTTCGGAATACTTTTCCAGATCCTTATAGTTGACTCTCATATGCTTCCGATGCCTCGCTTTCTTTCACCACAAATTTCCCTGTTCGTCAAAGGGCCAGTCCTCCGGTTCGGACAGGATCTCAACATGCGGATTGTTTCTGGCTTCTTCCAGCATGGCCTCAGAGATGAAGATCTCCTCCAGGCGCATGGTGTCCTCGATATGCACGATGCGCGGATTGGCGCGGTCAATGAAGTTGCAGGTGCGCAGCGCGATCTTGATGCAGTCTTCATCCGAGCGCGTGAAAAGCGGGATCCGCGGCGTACAGAGAACGGTGGAGGTGACCACGTTCGGAAACGTGGCATCCACGTCAATTTTATTCACCAGCCGCGCGGTTGTGACATCCGAGAGGCCAAGACCGTTGCAGTTGCCGTGGGTCTCCTCCGTCAGATCCAGCACCGCGATGTGCTGCACATTCCTGTCCCCCTTCACATGGGGTACCGCGAAGCGGCCTGTGATGTTCGGATCCATGCCGTCACCGCTGATGTCTTTTCCGATGCGGTCAACCACGAGCACGTCGATGTCGTCAAAGTAGATTTTGCCCAGTCGCTCTTTGGTGCGTTTCAGAATATCCGGTTCGCGGTCAAAAACTTCTTCCTTCAGAAGCCCTTCGATGATGCATGTTTCGTCGAAGGCGTTCTCGCCCAGCGCGATCGCTCCCAGAATATTCGTGTTTTCAAAAATGACCTTTGCAATCTGCGGCAGGTCGTAACCCATCTCACGGAAGCCATCCTGATGGACCTGCTCCGCGCCCTTCTGTTTGCCCATGCCGATGACGGCCATCTTCAGAATCCCGCTCTCATACGGCCCCCGGAAGGCGGTGTGCGCCTTGACGCGGCCGCAGAGAATGATTCCGTCCGCCTCGGCGGCATATCTGTCCACATACACGGGCCAGCCGTTGTCCTCCCGGTTTCCCACCTGGACAACCTCCATGGAAGAGCGGATGGGGCAGCCGAGAAACTCTTCGGTCACACCGTATCCGGCAAGAATTCCGGTCTGGCCTTCTGCCGTTGCGCCGCCGTGACTGCCCATCGCCGGGAAGACGAAGGGCTCTCCACCGCATTCTTTCACAAAATCCACAATTGCTTTTGTGATGGCGGCGATATTGGCCACCCCGCGGCTGCCGCAGGTGATGGCAACGCTCATGCCCGGGCGAATGTGTTCCCGCATCTCCGGGCGGTCCAGCCGGTCGTGAACGACCGTTGGAATTTCCTCCGGTTCAAAGTGGCTGTGATCGAACAGCTGCTTTACGCGAACCATGCGCGGCAGCGTGACGCTCGAAGCGAGCGCCGAGACCACATCGCCTTTCATTTCCAATGCCATCGTTTTCCCCTTCCGGTTTACCACTCTGCAACGGAGCCGTCCCGGTGCCGCCAGACGGGGTTTTTCCATGCATGGGGCGACTCATTCTCTTCCAGGACCAGCTCTTTGTTCACCTCAACACCAAGCCCCGGCAGTTTCGGGATCTTCACACTGCCTTCGATAAAGGTATAGGTCTCCGGGTTGAGAATATAATCCAGCGGGCCGTGGAACTCGTTATAATGGATGCCCATGCTCTGCTCCTGGATGAAGGCGTTGTAGCTGACGGCGTCCACCTGCAGGCAGGCAGCCAGTGCGATGGGACCCAGAGGGCAGTGCGGCGCGAGCGCGACGTCGTAAGCCTCGGCCATCGCCGCAATCTTCCGCACCTCGGTAATGCCGCCCGCATGGGAGAGATCCGGCTGGATGATGTCCACCCCACCGGCCTCGAGCAGACGCTTGAAGTCATACTTGGAGAAGAGCCGCTCGCCGGTCGCGATGGGGACGTTGCAGGCACGGGCGATTTCTTTGAATTCGTCCATGTGCTCACAGAGGACGGGCTCTTCCAGAAACATGGGGTCGAACTCCTCCAGCTTTTTGGCCAGAACTTTGGCCATCGGCTTATGGACACGGCCGTGGAAGTCGATCGCGATGCCGAAGTATTTTCCGCAGCTCTCACGGATGGCGGCGACCCGCTCCAATACCGCATCGATCTTCTCGTAGGAGTCAACTATCTGGAGCTCTTCGGTGGCATTCATCTTGATGGCGGTAAAACCCTCGTTCTTCTTCTCGAGCGCGGCTGCGCCGACGTCGCCGGGCCGGTCGCCGCCGATCCAGCAATAGACACGCATGCTGTCCCGGCAGGCTCCGCCCAGAAGGTCATGCACAGGGGCGTTGTAGAACTTGCCCTTGATATCCCAGAGCGCCTGGTCGATGCCGGCAATGGCGCTCATAATGACCGGGCCGCCCCGATAAAAGCCCGCGCGATACAGAACGTTCCAGATGTCCTCAATTTTCATGGGATCGGCACCAATCAGGTAGGGCTTCATTTCCTCAACGCACGCGCGTACCGTGGCGGCTTTGCCCTCGATGACAGGTTCGCCCCATCCGATAAAGCCCGCATCGGTTTCAATCTCGACAAAGCCCCAGCGGGGACGCACCAGATAGGCGCGGATATCGGAGATTTTCATGCTTTATGCCTCCAAACGCGCTTATACACGCATGCCGGCCAGCTTGGGCAGGGTCTCCGAAATCGCCGGGATATAGGTGATGCAGATCAGGCAGAAAAGCATCACAATAATGAAGATCACAATGCCTTTGCAGACGGTCTCCAGCGAAGTATTGCCGACGCGGGCGGCAACGAAGAGGTTGATGCCGAGCGGCGGGGTGATGAAGCCGATGGCCAGGTTCACGACCATGATGATACCAAAATGGATGGCACTCAGTCCAAGAGACAGGGCAACCGGCAGCAGGATCGGGGAGAGCACCATCATCGCGGGCGTGGTGTCCATGAAGCAGCCGACGATCAGCAGCAGGATGTTGATGAGGATCAGCACGATGATGGGATTGCTGGAGACATTGAGGATAGCCTGGGTGATCATGGCCGGGATCTGCTCGATCGTGAGGATGCGGGTAAACGCGGTGGCCGCGCCGATGATGGCCATCGTGGTTCCGTTGGTAGAGCAGGCGCTCGCGATCGTGTTGAAGAGCTGCTTCGGGGTGAGCTCACGATAAATGAACACGCCGCAGACAAAAGCATAGACCGCCGCAACCGCCGCAGCTTCGGTCGGGGTGAAGATGCCGCCGTAGATACCGCCGAGGATGATAATCGGGTCGATCAGCGCCCACTTTGCGTCCCAGATGATGGCCAGCCGCTCTTTGGAGGTATAGCGCCGGTCATCGCCCTTCCAGCCCATCTTCTTGCAGTAGAAGTAGCACAGGAGGCAGAGGCAGAGGCCGATGAAGATGCCGGGCAGGAACCCCGCCATGAACATACCGGTGATCGATGTCGTGGTGGAGACGCCATAGATGACCATGGGGATACTGGGCGGGATGATAACGCCGATACAGCCCGAGCAGGCGATACAGGCCAGGGTAAAGCTCTTGCTGTAGCCTTTTTCCAGCATGGCGGGCACAACCATCGCGCCGACCGCCGCGACCGTCGCCGGGCCGGAGCCGCTGACAGCGGCAAAGAACATGCAGACCACAACCGTGACGATCGCGAGACCGCCCGTGATGTGCCCGAAATAGGCGCTGCAGACGTTCAGTATTCGTTTGGAGACGCCGCCGGCAGCCATCAGTTCACCCGCGAGGATGAACAGCGGGATCGCCATGATCGGGAAAGAGTCCGTGCCGGTAATCAGCTGCTGCACCATGAAGCTGCTGGAGAGGCGCGAATTGGTGAAGACCACGAAGAGGGAGGCCAGTCCGATGGCAATGCCGACCGGAACGTTCAGGATCAGAAATACTACAAGGGAAACAAACAGAATTATCGCAGCCTGACTCATCCTTCATACTCCTCCCCGTTTTTAATGCAGCGGATCCGATAGGCGATCGTCTGGATCTGACGGATCGCGGCAAGACCGAACCCGACAAAGGTCGAGATGTAGACATACTTAAAGGGGATGCCCATCGCGGAGGATACACGGGTCTGCTTCAGAGAATAACCAAAACCGGTATAGGCGACGTAAATGGCAAAAAGCAGGAAAAATACGTCTCCGACGATGACGACGTATTTGCGCATGTTTTTTGGGAACAGATTGAGGGCCGCATCAATCTTGATATGCTTGCGCATCTGGCAGCCGTAGCTGATGCCGAGATAGACCAACCAGATGAAGATGTAGCGGGCGAGCTCCTCGGACCAGCTCAGGGAATTTTGGAAAACATACCTGGCAACGACCTGAATGAAGATGATGACCGTCATAACGCTCATCAGAACGACGCAGCAGTACTTCTCCAGGTTGGCGTCCAGCCATTTCAGTACTTTCAAGGTGATGAACTCCTTTTTTCAGATTTTCGGGGCTGAAGAATTGGAAAAATATAAGAAAGAGAGCTGCCGGGGCATGGAAAGATCCTCCATGTCCGAAGCGGCTCTCTCCAGATCTTATCAGATACTATCTGATCAATGGATTCGCTTCAGCGAACAGCTTTATCCTCTTGCGGCAGCCAGGGCGTCGAGGAGTTCCTGACCGAGCTCGGGATGAGCCATCTTCTCCATCGCCATGCTGGCGCAGTCAGCGGAGTCAGCAGCGGCCTTGAACTCGGCAAGTGCGTCGTCGGAGAGCTTGACAACCTTGCAGCCGGCGGCTTCGATGGTGCCAACATCCTCTGCTTCATACTTCGCGGACTGCTCCTTCTCGAACTGGGTAGCCTCTTCCATGGCCTTGGTAACAGCATCCTGCTGCTCCGGGGTCAGAGCGTTCCACTTGTCAAGGTTCATCACAACATAGTAAGGAGTAAAGCTGTGGCGGGTCTCGACGGCAAACTTCTCGACTTCTTCAAACTTGTTGCCGACAATGATGCCGTAGGGGTTCTCCTGGCCATCGACGGTGCCCTGCTGCAGAGCGGTAAAGACTTCGGAGAACGCCATCGGAGTGGGATTGGCGCCCATCGCCTTCCAGGCGGCCAGATGGATCGCGTTGTCCATTGTACGCAGCTTCAGGCCCTTGAGATCGGCGAGGCTGTTGATTTCCTTGTTGTTGGTGGTGACATTGCGGAAGCCGTTCTCCCAGAGGGCAAGGCCCTTCAGGCCGAGTTCTTCCACACCGCCGATGATGGCCTGTCCGGCCTCGGAGGCGAAGCCGACATCGAAGGCCTCGTCACGGCTGAGGAACAGATACGGGGTATCGAAGATATAGAAGTCATTATAGGAGGAGGCAACGGAGGAAGTGGAGCCGATGGAGATGTCGCACTCACCGGTCTGGGTCATTTCCCATCTCTGCTCGTCGTTTCCGAGCTGGTTGTCAGGGAAGTCCACGCAGGTGATGGTGCCGCCGGAGTAATCTTCCACAAGCTCAATGAACTTCGTGACCGCGTCCTTCGCATTCATGGAGGTAACGCCGCCGATCAGGAGCTCAACCGTGTCATTCTTCGCCGCAAACGCGGAAGCGCTGAGCGAGGAGAGCATAAGCAGGACCAACAGGATTGCCAGGAGTCTTCTTTTCATTGTTTTTCTTCCTTTCTGCGGAGAACCGCACAGAGTGTATTGTGTTGACATACGACGTATGACGTCGTGCCTTAAAAAAAGAATACACTGTTAACAGCCATGTGTCAACAGTGTTTTTCTTTTTTCATAAAAATTTGTTATTATTTCTAATTTTTCCGCCCTGCTTTTGTGCAGAATCGACTATTCCCTGCTCAGCTCCGCCGCATCCGTCTTTTCCGTCTTTTTCAAATGCTCAATACACCAGTAATTAGACTTCAAATGATTTTCCATTCCCTGCCTTGCCGCTTCCGAATCGTTCCGGCAGATTGCATCGGCGATTACTCTGTGGTATTTCAGCGTATTGTTGATCGGTTCTTCTTCTTTAATTCTTGTGAACAGATTGACTCCATAGGTAATAATCGGAATCATCTCCGGCAGAACGCTGTTATGGGTGCATTCTGCGATATAATGATGAAAGGCCACGTCTTCCGCGCCATGGTCCTCACCAGATCTGATTTTTTCTTCCACTGCCGCACAGCGTCTCTGGAGTTCGTCTTTTTCTTCTTCCTGAATTCGCTTTGCAGCGATGGAGGCAATCCAGGGTTCAATCTGGTATCGGATTTCATACAGGTCCTCCGCCAGACCGATTTTATCTGTCACATAATCAAATCCCAAAGGATCCTCTACTTTTCCCAGTTCCTCCGTGACATAAGTGCCTTTTCCGCGGCGGATTTCCAGGCAGTTGCGGGCAACAAGCAGCTTTACCGCTTCCCGGATGGTACCACGACCGACGTTCAGACTCTCCGCCAGCTCAAATTCATTGGGCAATTTGTCTCCCACACCGATATTCCGCTCTTTGATCAGGTCGCTGATCTGCCGAGCGACTCTTTCGGAAAGTGAGCTTTCCTTGTGTTTCTGTACGGTTCTAAACAGTACCGGCACTTGTTGTCCTCCCTTCGAACACATCTGACAACACCATCACAAAACGATGATGCATGTTATGATATGTTATTATATATTAATTTTCGGTTATAATCAAGCAACACTTCAAGCAGCACTCTGCAGGCGTGCACGGACGCATTCCTGAAAAAAAGATACGCCTGCCGGAAAAGCTTGACTAAGCTTTATGCATTATGTATATTAAATTTAACTTTCGCAGATGAAGCTGCAATCATGATGCGTTTTGAAAAAACTTTGGAAAAGGAGGATATGAAATGACAGCTCTGGAATACGTACAGCAGAGAAAGATCGTCGCGATTGTCCGCGGGCTCTCTCCGGAGTATATGGTCCGGCTCGGACATGCCTTTGAAGAGGGCGGAATCGGATTGATGGAGGTAACCTACAACCAGAGTGCTCCCGAAACCTGGAAGGATACCGCGAATGCCATCGAAGCGGTCGAAAAGGAATTCGGAGATCGTCTTCTCGTGGGTGCCGGCACCGTCATCCGTCCCGAACAGGTTGCCATGACCTACAACGCCGGAGGGCATTACCTGGTTACGCCCACAACGCAGCCGGACATCATCCGGATGGGCAAAGCGCTCGGTATGGGCCTCTTCCCCGGCGCTTTCAGCCCGTCTGAGATTCTGGCCGCCTGGGAGGCAGGTGCGGACGCGGTCAAGGTCTTCCCGGCCAGCAGCGTAGGTCCGGGGTATATCAAGGCGGTACGCGGACCTCTTTCCCATATTCCGCTCATGGCCGTCGGCGGCGTGAATGAGAAGAACGCGGCGGATTTCATGAAAGCCGGCTGCGTCGGTCTCGGTGTCGGCGGGAACCTTGTCAACAAGGAGTGGATCCGCAACGGCGAATGGGACAGGATTACTGCCCTGGCCAGAGAATTTATGAAGGCGGTGAAGGAAGGATGAAAATAGCCATTGTTGGGTCCGGCGCAGCCGGCAGTGTTTTTGCGGCATATCTGCGTCGAGGCGGCGCCGAACTCACGCTGGTTGACCGCTACAAGGCTCATATGGACATTTGCCGGGAACGGGGCCTGCTCTTCGTAACACCGGAAGGAGAGGAACTCCTGACCGGATTTCATACGGCGGAGAGCGCCAAGAACCTGGAGATCCAGGATCTTGTGATTCTGATGGTCAAGGCGACACAGACAGAAGCGCTGATCGACGATCTGCGCGGCTGCGTAGGGCCAAAGACCGCTGTGGTTTCCCTGCAGAATGGACTCGGAAACGACGAATTGCTTTGCCGATATTTCCCGCCGGAGCAGATTCTCTACGGCTTCGGTACCATCGGCACAGAGCTGCCAGAGCCGGGCAAGTGTGTCAGCAAACCCGAGAGCGGTGTGATCATGCGCTTCGGTGCAGTCAAAAAGGGCCCTTTCTCCGATCATATGGGCTCGGAGCTGGAGCGCTGCTTCCGCGCGGGCGGCTGCGAGGCGGTCTTTGAGGAAGACGTGCGTCCCTATGTCTGGAAAAAGGCAATCTCCAACAGCGGCTACAATACCCTTTCCGCACTGCTGCGGCTGAAGGTGGGCGACTATCTGGAAGAGGAAGCGGGTGTCGAGCTCCTGCGCTCCGTCTGGGCAGAGGGCTGTGCCGTCTGCAGGGCCGTGACGGGCTTCGACCTCTGGCCGGAGCTGCAGGAGGAACTGCCGCGGCTGAAGAGCGGATTCGCCACCTACTATCCCTCCATGGCGCAGGATGTGCTGATCCATCACCGGCAGACGGAGATCCTGCTTCTGAACGGGGCCATCTCCCGTTACGGAGCTGCCTGCGGCATACCGACACCCCTCAACGACGCCCTGACGCGAATGGTCCTCTGTATCCAGGCTAACTATGAAAAACAGTATCGGGATGAACCGAAGTCTCACTGACAGGACAGGTTCTCCTCAGGCTTTGTTCCGACGCAGAACAGCCCGCCATCAAATGCTGATGGCGGGCTGCTGTTTTTGTTGCAGCTGCTGTCTCCTGCCGTTTACTCGGCAACGTAATTCAGCAGATCCGGCTGCTCATGGCCCGGGAGCCACTCGAGCTCAAGGGAATCGGCTGTGGCCTGCAGTTTCTCAGCGTATTCCTGATTGGCGGCCAGCATGCGCGCGGTTCTGGCTTCTCCGGTGGTGCTCGAAAACTCCACGATGGCATCCGGGGAGAGCGGCAGACGCAGAAGAATGTGATAGCCGTAGCTGGTCTCTACCACGTCGGAGACGGCATAGTCCTCCAGGGCCTCGGCGGCGGCTTCAAACTCCGGCACCATGGTTCCGGCGGTATAGGTATAGCCCTCCGGATACCGGGCGCTGCCCGGATCCTCGCTGAGCTCCTTCACCTTCTGAAGGAAGGCCTCCTTGCGCTCTGTGTCGTCTTCGATGGCCCGCAGCTCCGAAACAAGTGCTTCCAGTTCCGCCTTCTTTTCCGCCAGGGCGGCTTCATCCAGCTTCTCCCCGCTCTCTTCATCCGTGTTGAGCAGCAGGATGTGCGCCGCGGTCACATAGCCATTGTCCTCCAGGAATTTCAGTGCGGCTTCGTCGGGCAGATTGACGGCGTTTTCACCGTACAGCCGGTTGAAGCTCTCCTGATACAGGTAGTTCTGGGTCACGATGCGGTCATACATGTCCCGGGAGAGATGGATCTGCTCCAGATACTCATAGAAGGCTTCTTCCGTTCCCTCTTCTCCGAGGGCGGAGGTGATGTCCTGCTGCTTCTGTGCTTCGATCATGCCGCGCATTTCCTCGCTGACCTCGACGCCGTTTTCTTCGGCAAATTTTTCCAGCGCGCCGAGCTGGATCATCAGGTTGTCCACGCTCTCCAGCGCGGCCTCGGCATAGGTGTCGCCCTCGCCCTCCTCTTCGACGGACTCATCCCAGTGAAACTGCATGCCGTAATAGGCGGACATGCTGTCGAAATACTGTTCGATCTGGCCGCACTGGGTAAAGAGAATGTAGAAATAATCTCCCCAGGTCTCTTCCTTGTCGTTGACCTTCAGGACCTTCTCCTCCGGTGCATACAGGCTGTAGAGGGCTTCGTAGTTAATCCGTCCGGAGGCAACCGCGGGTTCCTCCGGGACCGTAGAGGGCGCATCGGGCTGCTCCGGCTGTGCTTCCCCTGCTGCGGCGCTGTTCGATTCCGCCGCTGCGGTCTCCGGTTCGGCTGCCGCTGCAGTCTCCGTTTCCGCCGCTGCGGTTTCCGGCTCTGCGGCGGCTTCCGCGGTCGCCTGGATTTCGGTTTCGCCGTCTGTTCCGCCGACCACTCCCGCTTCCGCTGCGTCTTCAGAAACAATGTGCTGGACTGCCGGGGATTTGCCGAGGGAGGTTCCGGTCAGGCCGAGAACCCCGATCACCACAAGACAGAGAACCAGAAGTCCGATCAAGAATTTTTTCATGCTGTGCTCCTTTCCTGGCCGTTGCCGCCCCACGCAAGGGCAAACTCACGCGCCTCGTCGATGACGTTCTTTTTGGATTTTATCTTCAGGCTGAGACAGGGTTTGGAGCCCGCCTCCACTCGAAGCTTGCCTTTGTATTCCGGCCGCGCATACAGCAGGGAGACTTTTTCCATATCAAAGTCCTTCAGGGTAAAGCGCAGCTCGCCCTGTTTCTGCACAATGTCCGTGATGCCGGCGTTGCCGGCGACACCGCGGAGGATCGCCACCTGGATCAGCGCGTTCACGCCCGGCGGCGGGTCGCCGTAGCGGTCGATCAGCTCGTCCAGCAGGTCGTCGGCCTCCGCCTCCGTCCGGATCAGGGCGATGCGGCGGTAGATATCCATCCGCTGCTCCGAGGACGGAATATAGCGGTCCGGGATGTTTGCCGCCACCGCGAGGTCGGCCGAGCAGTCCGCCCGTTGTGGAACCGGGATGCCCCGCTCTTCCAGCACCGCCTCGTTTAAGAGCTTCATGTACATGTCATAGCCCACATCCACCATGTGACCCGACTGCTCCGCGCCCAGAAGGTTTCCCGCGCCGCGGATCTCGAGGTCCCGCATGGCGATCTTCATGCCCGCGCCGAACTGCGCGAAGTCCCGCATGGCGCTGAGACGCTTTTCGGCGATCTCGGTCAGGACCTTGTCCCGCCGGAAGGTGAGGTAGGCCGAGGCCCTGCGGGTCGAACGGCCCACGCGTCCGCGGATCTGGTGAAGCTGCGCCAGGCCCAGTTTGTCCGCGTCTTCCACGATCAGGGTGTTGACATTCGGAATGTCGATGCCGGTCTCGATGATGGTCGTGCAGACCAGCACCTGGGTCTCACCCCGCACCACGCTGTCCATGACCCGGGAGAGTTCGTTCTTGTCCATCTTGCCGTGGGCGACGGCCACCGTGACATTCTCCAGCTGCTGGGACAGGCGGTAGGCCGTGCGGTCGATGTCCTCCACCCGGTTGTGCAGATAGTAGACCTGGCCGCCGCGCTGCAGCTCTCTCCGGATCGCTTCACAGACGATGCCCCAGTCGTGTTCCATGACAAAGGTCTGGACCGGAAGCCGGTCCTCCGGCGCTTCTTCGATGCTGGACATGTCGCGGATGCCGCTCATGGCCATATTCAGCGTGCGCGGAATCGGGGTTGCCGAGAGCGTCAGCACGTCCACGCCGCGGGAGAGCTCTTTGATGTGCTCCTTGTGGGTCACGCCGAAGCGCTGCTCCTCGTCCACCACCAGAAGCCCGAGATTCTTGAATTTTACGTCCTTGGAGAGCAGGCGGTGGGTTCCGATGACCAGGTCGCATTTGCCCGTCTCCAGGTTTTTGATGGTCCTGCCGTTCTCGCCGCCGACGCCCATCCGGCTCAGCAGTCCGATTTCCACCGGGAAACCGAAGAAACGCTGCATGGCGGTCTGGTAGTGCTGCTGGGCCAGAACCGTGGTCGGAACCAGGATCGCCGCCTGCTTTCCGTCCAGGATGCACTTCATCACCGCCCGGAAAGCCACCTCGGTCTTTCCGAAGCCCACATCGCCGCATAGCAGGCGGTCCATCGGGACGGAGGACTCCATGTCCTGCTTGATCTCGGCGGTGCATCGAAGCTGATCATCTGTCTCCGTATAGGGGAAGTTCTCTTCAAACTCCCTCTGCCAGCTGCTGTCCGGCGAGAAGGCATAACCCGGCAGGCGCTGCCGCTCGGCATAGAGGGCAATCAGCTTTCTGGCCATGTCTTTGGCCGCTCCCTTGGCCCGGGAGCGGGTCTTGGCCCATTCGGTTCCGCCCATCTTGGAGAGCTTGACCTGGCGCTCCTCTCCGCCGCCGGTGTACTTGGACACCATGTCCAGCTGTGTCGCGGGGACATAAAGCACATCCGTTCCGGCGTAGCTGAGCTTGATGTAGTCCTTTTCAAACCCGTCCACCTGCATCTTGACAATTCCGGCGAAGCGGCCGATGCCGTGGGTCTCGTGGACGACGTAGTCCCCCACGGAGAGGTCGGAATAGCTCTCAATGCGCTTGCGGTCGGCGGGGAGCTTTTTGTTTGCTTTTCTTTTGTTTTTTCCTCGGATTAGCTGTGCATCCGTCAGGACAGTAAGCTTGAGCGAAGGATACTCGATTCCGGAGGAGAGGGCACCGACACCGATGCAGCATTCGCCCTGCCCGGGCAGCGTCTCCATTTCCGGCCGGATCAGCACGTCTGTTCCGTGCTCATGCAGAAATTCCTGCAGCACCTTCGCCCGGCGCTCATCTCCCGCAAGAATCACCACGCGGTAGTTCTGCTTCAAATAGACCTTCAGATCCTCCGCCGCGGCCTGGGCATTGCCCGCGTAGGAGGGAAGCTGCTTGGCCGGAATGCTGAGAAGCGTCTTCGGCTGGAAGCTTCCTCTGCCGAGGGTGAAGGAATCGCCCGCATAAAGGGGAAATTGCTCCAGCTCCTTCCAGATCTCATCCGGCGGGAAACAGAAGCTCTCCGCCTCAAAGGGACAGAGTCCGTCCCGCTGCAGGGCGCGAAGATCCTCACCCAACTGTTTGCGGTATTCCTTTGCCATCTCGCTGCAGCGGGTCGGCTGATCCACAAAGACGAGCGCGTCTTCCGGGATATAGTCAAAGCCGGTTGCCGCCGGATAGAGCAGCGGGAGCCAGCGGTCCAGATCCGGCATATTAAGCCGGGTGCGGAGCTTCTCCGCGTCCTGCCGGAGCGTTGCGGCCATTTTCCCGGCCGAGGCGCTGCCCCGCCGCTTCTGATACCGATCGGCCAGCTCCTCCATTTTCCGGCACAGGGTTTCCGTCCCGCCGGGTGTCAGGGTCGGCAGCGCCTCCGCCGCGGGAAGAATTCTGCATTCCGTGACGGTCTCGTCACGGCGCTGACTGGAGATGTCGAAATACCCCATGGAGTCGATCTCATCGCCCCAGAATTCCATGCGCACCGGCTGTTCCTCCGCCGGGGAAAAGAGGTCGAGGATTCCGCCGCGGCGCGCAAACTGGCCGGGGCCCTCCACCTGTTCCGTGCGCTCATATCCGCAGCGGATGAGGGCCTCTTCCAGGTCCTCGACGGCATAGGTTTCCGCCGACGAGATGGTGAAGGCCGCCCTCTGCAGCAGTTCTTTCGGCATGGTGCGCTGCAGCATGGCCGAGACGGAAGCCACCGTCACGGTTGTTTCGCCCTTCTGCGCCTTTTCCAGCAGGGACGAGAAGACTTCCAGTCTTTTTTGTTCTGCCCTGCGTGAGACCGCCTCGGTCGGAAGAAAGCAGAACTCCCGCAGGCTCAGGCAGCCCGCCGGGCGCTGCAGCATGCTGCGCAGGTCCCGGGCAAAGTTCTCCGCCGCGGTGTCGTCCGGACAGATCACAAACAGCGGTTTTTCCAGCGT
>Ga0310695_10006226_pt1 | contig 19918 bp, 17 predicted proteins | sample RumenRJG_04DNA_FD_203882 | JGI IMG/M metagenome (GOLD analysis project Ga0310695, IMG submission 203882) | Bovine rumen microbial communities from Lethbridge, Alberta, Canada - RJG_04 (v2) (version 2) | ecosystem: Host-associated > Mammals > Digestive system > Stomach > Rumen | place: Canada...
GAGCTGCAGATCGCCCAGGATACGGATTTTACCGAAGCCTGAACACCGGAATTGAAAAACCAGCCTGAGCGGTATATCAGACCGCGAAGGCTGGTTTTTCTTATTCTGCATTATTTTGCAGTTTTTTCTCCGGCAGCGGCTTCTGCCAGTGCCAGGACCTGGTCATATTCCGGGAACGGATCGTAGGAGACAGCTCCTTCCACCGGCGGACGGTTGGTCCGGATCCTGTATGTGATGAAGCGCTCCGTGACAAAGATATTCAGCTCTCTTCCCCGGAGACTGACCAGGACATTTCCCGTTGTCTTTTCCTTCAGTTCCCGGAGTGCCGGGTAAAAGCCCTTCGGGAGTTTTCCGTCTGCAGGTTCCTCACCGGCCCCGCTCTCCGGCGCCAGCACGGCGAAGCCTTCCGGAGCAGTCTCGGAAGAGATCTCCTTCAGCCCCTGCGCTGCGAACCAGGTATCATCCGCAAGACTCGCATTCCGGTCGATGATCCGCAGGTCCGTCTCCGTATCCTTCGGAAGTTCCGCCCGGGTCCACGCGCCGGACAGGTAAGTCCCGCTCTTTTTTCCGTCCGGGCGGCTCAGAGAAAGAGGCGCCGTGGCGTCGCAGGTCACCACAGGGATCTTTTTCCAGCTTCCCTCCACCTGCCAGAGACAGAGAATCTCCGCTTTCTCCGCCACCGGAAGCAGCTCCGCATTCCGCACCATGGCCGGCGTCAGAGCAGTCCCGCCCTTCTCTGTGATCTTCGACCCGTAAAGCCGCTTCCCGACGGTCTGCTCCAGATTCTTCTCCGTAAGGAGACGCGCGTAAGCTTTTACGCCGGGCCGGTATACCTTCAGCCAGACCACTGCAGCGGCTGCAGTCGGAATCAGACTCAGCCTTGGAGAAAACCATCCGACGATCAGCGCTGCCAGAATGATGAGCAGCACGATCAGAAGATTGGTCCTCATCTTCTGATAAGCCGCCTTCACCTCGTCAAAGGAACTTTTTACACTTACCATTCAGGTCCTCCTGTCTCACGGAAAAAGAACGCCGCCTGCACACACGGTGCCGGCGGCACTTCTTTATCAGTTTATTCTCCGTCCACCTCAGCCAGCTTTCCGGTCCGGTCGATCTCCATGATCATTCCGACACGCTCCGCATGACGGCCGCCCTGGAACTCTGCGTCTTTCCAGGCATCCACGATCATCTTTGCAAGGTCCGGTCCTACGACCCGGGCGCCGAAGCAGATGATGTTCGCGTTGTTGTGCTGTTTGCTGAGCTGCGCTGTGTAGGGCTCGCTGCAGACTGCCGCGCGGATGCCCTTCACCTTGTTGGCGGCAAGGCTGATGCCCACGCCGGTGCCGCAGATCAGGACGCCGCCGTCCACCTCGCCCGCAGCTACAAGCTTTGCGACCTTGTAGCCTGCGACCGGATAATTGAACCGCTCATTTGTGTCCGTTCCGACGTTGACGACTTCCACACCCTGACTCTTCAGATGCTCCATGATCTCAAACTTCAGATCCACTGCCGCATGATCATTTCCGATTGCAAGCTTCATGTTGTTTTCCTCCGCTCGTCCCACGATATTTTGACAGTTCGTTCCTGATCTCCACTCCGGAGATCCTGCCTTATTCTATCTTACTTCACCCGGAACGTCTGCGCAAGAATCCTCCGCCGGAAACAGCTTCCGGAACACCAGCCCTCCCATGACCCGGTAGCCGTACCGGTTCAGGTGGACCTCGTCAGAGCGCAGACTCTCCGGCACCCGCCCGGCTTCCATGTCCCTGCGGTCCCGTTCCGTGGGAGAAAGCCCTGCGTCGGCAAGGCCGCGGGTGCTGAGATACTCCCGCAGATTCACGTACCGGTCGCCGAAAGCCGCTGCCATCGCCTCCTCCAGGTCCCGCATCTCCCGGCGGGAGCGGATGGGCATGCCCAGGACCAGCGCCTCCTTCTCCGGCGCGTCATAGAAGCTTAACAGCGTCCGATGCTGAAGGATCAGATCTTCCGCGTTCTCAAAAAAACCGTTGGCGCCCATCAGAACTACCGGAAGCAGCTTCCGGCATTCCCGCATGGCCCGTGTTTCGATCTTCGTCCCTGCAGGAACCGTCAACGCTTCCCCGCCGTCTGTGCGTTCAAAGAAATACTGCTCATTGAAAAAGGCGCCCCGCAGCGTGAGCCGGCCTTCCGCACCCCCGATCCGTACCGGGTTCACCCCTGCGTTCCCGTAGACAAGAAGGCAGGTTTCCGAGCAGAGCGGGCTTTTCAGCGGGACCGGGATCCTCTCCCGCCCCGCCGGAATTCTGACCGCCTCCTCCAGCACAAAGGGCAGGGCGCCGCTGCGGCCCAGGATCGTGAAGGTGTCTTCTCCGCAGACGCCGAGATTTTCCACCCGGTAAGAATCCTCGTCCGCCGAAAGTCCGGACATTCCTTTCTCTGCAGTTTTCCTCTCTGCAGCTTCTCTCCCTTCAGCTTTCCCCGTTTTCTTCAGCATTTCCCGGATCTTCTCCTCCAGCACGGCCGGATAGCTCACGCCGCCTCCTCCGAAGCCTTCCGTCAGGCTGTCTCCGACGCAGGCAATACCGTTCTGAAGCCACTGATCTCCGAACCCTGTCATGAAAATGCTCTCCCTTCCGCCTTCATGCCGCGTGCGGCATGCACTCAGACCTTATACCATCAGACATGCTGACTCCTGCCTGTTTCAATGGAAACGCGTCCCGGGCTGCATGACCGCAGGTCCGGGACGCGCAATGCTGCTTACTGATCAGATTTTCTCCGCGGACGCGGACCCCAGGTCCCTCCGCGGTGCTTCAGGTTCAGCCCTCCAGCTTCAGGAGATCCTGTCCTGCCTTGACCTCGCCGGTAGCCATCGGTGCGACCTTCGCGTAATCATCGGTGTTTGTGATGATCATCGGGGTCGTGACCTTGTATCCGGCCTTCTTGATCTCGTCGATATCGAAGGAGATGAGCAGGTCACCCTTCTTAACCTTCTGGTCTTCCTCGACGTGGGTCTCATAGAACTTTCCATCGAGTTTGACGGTATCGATACCGATGTGGAGCAGGATCTCTGCGCCGTCGTCGGTGGAAAGACCGATGGCGTGCTTCGTCTCGAACAGCATGGAGACGGTCGCGTCGCACGGAGCGTACAGCTTGCCCTCGGAAGGCTCGACCGCGACGCCTGCGCCCATGGCCTCGGACGCGAATGCCTCATCCTCGACCTCGCACATCAGCTTCATGGTACCGTTCATGTGAGCGCCCAGTACTGCATCCGGAAGCTTTTCCTTTGCAGGAGCTTCCGCCTTAGGAGCTTCCGCTGCCGGAGCAGCTCCCAGGAGTTCCTGAGGAATCTTGCCCGCGCGGACTTCCTCGACGAACTCTTCCAGGTTGGACTTGACCACGGTGACCACCGGTCCGTAGATGACCTGGATGCCGTTGCCCTTGATGACGACGCCGGAAGCGCCGGTGGACTTCAGAAGTGCCTGATCGACCTTGCCGCTGTCCTTCAGGGACAGACGCAGTCTGGTGGCGCAGCAGTCGATATCAGTGACGTTGTCGACGCCGCCGATGCCCTTCAGGATCGCAGCGGACTTGGCGTCGAAATTCTTCGGCACACTCGCCGCACCGCCGGCAACGCCGACGCCCGTAGCGGCGCGGTACTCATCCTTGGAGATCATCTTCATCTCTGCGTCTGCGTCGCGGCCCGGGGTCTTGATATCCCACTTGAGGATGAAGAAACGGAACACGATGAAATACAGGACAAAGTAGACGGCGATGACCGGGATCAGGGTCATCCAGTTGGACTTCGCCTGGCCGGGCAGGATGCCGTAGAGGATCAGGTCGATAAGACCGTCAGAGAAGGTCGTACCGACACAGATCTTGAGAACATGGCAGGTGACGAATGCGCAGCCCGCGAAGAACACGTGAATACCGAACAGGACCGGCGCAAGGAACAGGAAAGTGAACTCGATCGGCTCGGTGATACCGGTCAGGAAGGAGGTCAGCGCGACGGAGAACAGCAGGGAAGCTGCTTCCTTCTTCTTCTCCGGGAGTGCGGTGGAATACATTGCAGCCGCTGCGCCCGGCAGACCGCCCATCATGAAGGGATACTTACCGGTCAGGAAGCGGCAGGCCTCGACCGAGAACTTGGTGGTGTTGGGATCCGCCAGCTGTGCGAAGAAGATGTTCTGCGCACCTTCGACCAGGTTCCCGTTGATCATCATGGAGCCGCCGACACCCGTCTGCCAGAAGGGCATGTAGAAAATGTGGTGCAGACCGAAGGGGATCAGCGCACGCTCAATGCAGCCGTAGATAAAGGTTCCGAAGTAGCCGGACGCGATAACGATGCCTCCCAGCGCGTAGATTCCGGTCTGGATGATCGGCCATATAAAGTAGCAGATGACACCGGTCAGGATACCGAAGACCATGCAGACGATCGGGACAAAACGCGTGCCGCCGAAGAAGGACAGCGCGTCCGGAACCTGCTGCTTATAGAATTTGTTAGTCAGAATCGCAGCCACGACACCGGCGACGATACCGCCGAACACACCCATCTGCAGGGTGGTGATGCCGAGCATCGAAGTAATGGCGCCGGCCTTCACTGTCGGGGCGATGCTTCCGTCAGGAAGGATCTGACCGCCGATCTGCAGACAGACGTTCATGGTGGTGAGCATGATCAGATAGAAGATGCCTGCACCGAGGACCGCGACGCCTCTCTCCTTCTTTGCCATACCCATGGAGACTGCCAGCGCGAAGATCAGGGCCAGGTTGCCGAACACCGCGCTGCCTGCGCCGTTGAACAGCATCATCAGGGAATAGAGCGCCGTGCCTTCATGAAGGACGCCCTCCAGATGATAGGTCGCGATCGTCGTTGCGTTGGTAAAGGAACTTCCAAGACCCAGCAGAATACCTGCCGGCGGGAGGACTGCGATCGGCAGGAACAGGGATTTACCGATCTGCTGCGCAGCCGCGAACAGAGATCCGCCGCCTTCTTTCTTTGCCATAAAAATACATCTCCTTTCAGTTCAGATTGTGCAGTATTTATAGCCCTTACAGATTAATTATATCTTTTTTATAGAATTTTAATAGATTGACCGCCTATTTTTTTCTCTTTTTTTCAGGACACTTCGTTTTTTGTCCGCGCTGCTTGCCATGCCGTCGGATCTGTGCTATCATCCATTTCAATCCTGCTTTAAAGCATAAAAGCATTATGGGAGACACCAGTATGAATGAAGATATCAGAAACGAACTTCCGGCAGACCAGAACGAAGACAAGGCAAGGCTGGAGCGGATCCGGAACCGGATCGCCGCCATTGACCTGACGATCGCGGACGCGCTGGCCAGACGCATGGACTGCGTCGAGGAGATCATCGGGTATAAAGAAGAACACGGCATGATCATCTTTCAGGGAGACCAGGAGAAAAAACAGAGAAAAGTCCTGCGGGAGCGGGTCGCCGGTCATAAGTATGAGGATGAGATCCTCGATGTCTATCAGGAGATCATAAAAAGCAGCAGGAAGGTCCAGGCCAGAAGTCTCTTCTCCTACAACATCATGCTGATCGGCTTTATGGGCAGCGGCAAGACCACCGTGGCTGACTACCTGGGCCGCATGCTGGAGATGGAGCATGTAGACACCGACGAGATGATCGTGAACTGGATGGGCATGAGCATCAGCGACATGTTCAGGAACTACGGCGAAGCATATTTCCGGAACCTGGAGAGCAACACGCTGCTTGCGCTCCGCGAACGGAAGCAGCTTATCGTCTCCTGCGGCGGCGGCATCACGCTGCGGCCGGAGAACGTCGAGGCCATGCGGTCCCGCGGAGTCGTCGTATGGCTGACCGCGACCCCGGAAACTGTCTACGACCGCCTCCATCTTTTCACCGACCGGCCGCTGCTGAACGGCAACATGAATATCCCCTATATCACAAAGCTGATGAAGGAACGCGAGCCGCGCTATGTCAACGCGGCCGATGTCCGGGTCCCGACGGACGGACTCACCGTCCACGAGATCTGCGAGATCCTGGTGAAACGGGTCCTTGAATTCCAGAAAAACAGAGCAGGCTGACCGCCTGCTCTGTTTTATTTCAGTGTGAGAAGCCCCTCCTCAGAATCCGTAGAAGATCTGGACCAGCGGAGAGGTCCGGTCCAGGATCAGGGTCTTGCTGCCGCCCTTCAGCGATGCCTTTGCCGCGTCCAGGGAACGGACAAAATTGTAGAACTCCGCCTTGCTCTCGTCATTGTACGCCTCGGACAGGATCCTCATGTACTCCGCCTCGCCCTCCGCACGCAGGATCTCCGCGTTCCGGTTCGCCTCGGAGCGCATCACGCTGACCTCCCGGTCCGTGTTGTTCCGGATCTTCTGCGCTTCTGAATTGCCCTTTGCCGTGTAGGACGCCGCGATGTTGTTCCGCTCGGAGATCATGCGCTCATAGACCGCCTGCTTGTTGTCGTCCGGCATATCCAGGGACTTGGTCTCCACGGAAAGGATCTCGATGCCGTAGCCCTCCAGGGAATCGCCGATGCTGTTCCGGATGTCCTGGGCCAGCTTGCCGTTCCGGTTTTCGATGATCGCCGACTGATCCATGTTGGAGATCACGGACTTCAGTGAGGAGAATACCGACGCGGAGATCCGGGACTGGGCCTGGGCCAGCTGCCCGTTCAGGTACCGGGTGAACTTCACCGGGTCATTGATCCGCCAGAGCACGAAGGCGTCGGCGATCATGGTCTTTTTGTCGCGGGTGATGACGTCAGACTTCGGGATATCATAGATCTGCATGCACTTCGGCAGGGAATCCGCTTCCTGGATCACCGGAACCTTGAAGGACACGCCCGGCTTTTCCTCGACCCGGACGATCTCGCCGAACTGCTTGACCAGCATGTACTCGTTCGGATACGTGACCACCAGCGCGGAGATTCCGAGAAACAGGACAAGAATGACCAGGACTGCCGCCAATGTCTTTTTCATGTCAGCTTCCTCCTTTCTCAGCGTGCGCCCGCAGGTGCGGGCTGGCTGCCGGCATCGGCCGCGCCGGCCTGAACCACCGTGCTTCCGAAAGTATCCAGCGGCAGCAGCGTCTGCGTCCCGCCGCCGTCCGTGATATACACCTTCAGATCGGGAAGGATCCCTTCCATCGCCTCGTAGAACATGCGCTGCTTCGTGATCAGCGGATATTTCGAGTACTCCGCGTACATCTGCTCGAAGCGGGACACCTGGCCCTCCGCCTCGTTGATGCGTGCCTGCTTCTGTGCCTCCGCGCTCTTGATGATCTGGTCGCAGGCCGCCTCCGCCTGCGGAATCTTCTCGTTCCGGTCCTTGTTGGCGTTATTCACCGCCGTATCGGCGCCCTGCTTGGCGTTCTCGACGTTCTTGAAAGCGTTCAGGACCTCGTCCGTGGGCGGGAAAGCGTCCTGGATCGTGATATTCACCACCGAGATCCCGATGTCCTCCTGGATCATCCGGTTCGTGAGTTTTTCCTTGATCTCTGACTGGATCGCCGCCTTTCCGGTGGTGATCACGTCGTCCACGTTGTAGACCCCCACCGTGTCGCGGATGTAGGACTGGGCCAGCATCTTCAGCGTGGCCTCCGGGTTCTCGGACGCGAACAGATATTTCACCGGGTCGCTGACCATATATTCCAGATAGAAATCCGTGTTGACGAAGTTAAAGTCCTTCGTGATCATAATGGCTTCCTCCGGAATGGTCACGTCCGTCTCCTGCACGTACCCTATGGGCATGCCCATGATGACCTTCGAGACCTTCCTGACCCTCTGGATAACGGGCAGCTTAAAGTGGAGACCTGCCTGGGAGACCGTCTCCGCGTTTCCGAGGGTCATGATGACGGCGTAATTGTCCTCGTCCAGGCTGTACCATGCCCCCTGGGACAGATACACTGCCGCCAGGATCAGGAGCAGGAGCACGCCCGGGACCTTGAAGCCCGGCAGCTTCGGCTTTTTTCCGCCGCCGCTTCCGCCGCTGTTCCCGCCTTGGCCGTCAATATTTCCGGTGTCCATGCCGGCGTGGGGATCCTTCTTCCTGCTAAAAGACTTCAGGGTATCAAAGAGATCGTCCAGTCCGCCCTGTCCCGTTCTTCTCATCTTTGCCTCCTTTTTGAATCTGAATCAGATGCTGCCCGCTTCCGCAGGCGGGCCTGCAGTTCTGCCGCGGTCATTTCTCCGCGCTTCTGCTGCGGATCCGGATACCGTTCACCGTCACGTTGTCGGTGACCGGGATCAGGAAATATTCGATGCCGTCGATGACCCGGGTCTCCACCAGGTCCGCGGCTTCGGCGTCAACGTCCAGACGGACCGACTCGGACTTCACCGACAGCTTCTTCGGCGCCGCCACGCTCTCCGCCAGCAGTGGGGCGCTGTCCTCGCCGGCAATCTCCCCGTAAGCCTTGTCAAAACGGCCCAGAGCTTCCTCGTCCGCGCCGTTGTCGTACAGGATCTGCCGGATCTCATGCTGACCCAGCAGCACCGGCTCCGGCTCGTCCTTTCCTTCCTCCAGGATCCGGTTCACCGCTTCGCTGATATTTTTCACATTCTCAAAGCTGCAGTCCTTCCCGAGGGACACCTCGATCACCTCGCGGAACACATCCTGCTCCGCAGTCCGCGGCATGGGAAGATCCATTCCCAGCAGCGCCGCAGCCAGCTCATCGTGGCGGCTCTCCTCATTTTTCGCGTACCAGAGGGCTGCGTGCAGGTCCGTGGAGCGGTCGTTGAAGGCGGGATACAGCATGCCCACCTCAGGCTTCTGCACGCCCCAGTCCTCAGACCGGCTGAAGAAAGCCTTCTCGTCCGCGTCGTAGCAAAGTCCGTCCTTGAGAAGGGTGACCGGACAGACGGAAAGCTCAATGAACTGGTAGACATTCTCCGAGCCATCCGTGAGGACCATATTGTCGCTGGTCCGGGTCGGAATGTCGTAGGCCCCGTGCACCAGCAGGATCAGGTACTTATCCGTGGTGCGGTAGGTCTCGATGATCTTATCGAAAAAGGCGTCCACCATCTCCGCATCGGCAAGTCCGCTCCGCAGGAGCCGGTACAGCTCCGGCTGGTGGCCGCCCTCCTTCTCCTCGGAAAGAGGGAAGTCCATGTTGAAAAGTGTCTTCCCGATGCGGCCCGAGACAGCCTTTTTGAAGAGCTCGCAGTACTTGAAGAGTTCCTCGTCCGCAAGGCTGTAGAAGCTGTCCTTCAGCTCCGCTACCCGCTCCTTCTTCTCATTCACGTAGCAGCCGTACATACGGTCCACGCGGCAGTTGTTCTTGTCAAAAAGCTTCCTTACTTCACTGATTCCTTTTCTGTCCATGCTGTTTCGGCCCGCCGCCGCGGGATTCCGCGGGGCGGGCCGGTACTCCTTTATCGGTTTTATTCTGCCAGTGCGAGGATCTGCTGCCAGACGTCGTCGTCCACGTGGATCCCCTCCGCCATGCTCTTCTTTCTGCGGGCCACCGTGCTCTCGCCCGGGCAGCGCACCGGATGCTTCGGGTCTGCCGGGTGGGTGCTGTCCGCGGCCTCGACACGCTTGTCCAGCTTCTCCTGGATCTCTTCCTTCGATCCGAACAGATAAGGATCATAAGCGATGAAGATCTGGGAACAGCCGCCACAGCTTCCGTACTTGTCCTGGTCCATGTCGCTGGCCACGATGCCGTTAGACATGAGCATCGCTGCCATATCCAGGGCGATGGCGAGGCTGGTGCCCTTCCAGTAGCCGGTGGGCAGGATCCGCATCGACTTCTCGATGGCGCCGGGATCCGTGGTCAGGTTGCCGTCGGAGTCAAAGCCGCCCGGATAGGGAAGCTGCTTTCCGGCAAGGCGGTAGACGCCCAGCTTTCCGTAGGAATACTGGCTCATGGCCATATCCACGACGATGGGGCCGTTCTCACGAGGAATGGCGATACAGAAGGGGTTGTTTCCGACGCCCAGCGCATCCGATCCCCACATGGGCATGCAGCTCTCGGTGTTGGTCCAGCACATACCCATCAGGCCCATGTCCGCCATATGCCACGCGTAGGTGCCGCCGCGCATCCAGTGGGTGGTGTTCTTCAGCGCGACGCAGCCGATCCCGTGCTCCTTCGCGAGGGCCGCAGCGCGGTCCGCGCAGAACATGGCGTTACAGATGCCTATACCCAGATGTCCGTCATAGTTTTCCACGGCGCCCTTCGCGCCCAGCAGCTCCGGGCTGCCCTTCAGGTCGATCAGTCCCCGGTGAATGTAATCCACAAAACGCGGCACCCGGTTTGCTCCGTGGCTCTCCACGCCGTCCGCGCTGGACTCGGTGTGGATCTGCGCGCAAAGCTCCGCCTGCTCCTCCGTGAGACCCGCCTTCAGGAATGCCTTCTTGATGACTGCCTTCAGTTCCTCAAATGCGATCTTCATATTTCTGTCTCCTTATTGTGTCCCTGCCATGCTGCCTGGTTCTGCCATATGAAATAGCTCTGTCAGACCGCGCACGGGCCGGGCTGCCCGCGCAATTGTTTCCTCGTCCAAAATAACATACTTCCGGGCGTGATACAACTGAATGCAAAAGTCGCCGGGCCGCGTCTGCTCAGAACAGCTCCACCGGATTCCATCCGTAATCCTGATAGCTCTCGATGTCCAGACTGTTCTCCAGCACATACATCCGTGCGAAAGCACTCCGGGTCTTGTCTTCATCGTCCGCTTCCGCAAAGAACCGGTCCGCCAGGCCGTCATAGTCCTTGCAGAACTCCCGGATCGACTCGTCGTGTCCCGCGCCGTCTGTGGCCTTCTCAAAGGAAGTGACCACGTATCTGCCGTAAGCTTCTTTCATATGCATGACGCCGGGCACACGGCCTCCGCTCTGGCTCATCAGCCGCTTCCCCTCCACGGTGTAGCCGTCGATATTGAAGTAGCCGAAAACCTTCACATCCTCCGGGTCCGCGTCGTCGACATAGAGGACCCGCGGGCTCGGGATCTCGATCTGGCCAGGTCCGTAATTCTCTTCCGCATCCGCAAGGATCTCCTGGCAGGCTGCTCCGACGATGGGGTCTGACCCTCCGTAGAGGAATTCCGGTGCGTTCTCTCCCACAGCGACTCCGTCCTCCACTTCCGCGGACTCGATGGAAAGACGCTCAAACGCAAACCCGAAGGGGCTGTCCGCCGACTCCGCGAGCTGCATGCTGAATTCATAGGCGGTCCTGCCGGGATGATTGTCAAAGCCCAGTGTGCCCTTAACGATGCCGTTCTCCACGCTGTCCGCCTCGATAAATGGAGACACGCCGCCCCAGTCGCCGTTGTAGAGGACGATGTTTTCGCCCTCCGCTTCCTGGGCAGAGACCAGTGCTTTCGCACCCTCCTCCGACACGCCGATCACACTGGTGAGAAGCTTTTCCGCGTCCTTTGCACCGATGGTATGGCTGTCCGAATCCTTCTTTTCCGAGCCGGTATAGGCGCCGGACTCCGAAACGGCAAGACCGAGGAATATCTGACGGGACGCCGCATTCAGCTCCTTGCTTTCATAGATGGATCCCTTGTCCGGAATATTGGCGCCTCCGAAGACTGCGTACCACACATCCTTTGCCAGCTCCTTCGCTGCCTCAGGCGTTCCGGGCTCTGCCTTTTCGACCGGAGCTGCCGTGGTCTCCGGAGCCGTGGTCTCTTCCTGTGTGGTCTCTGCAGCGGTGGTCTCCGCCTTCGTAGTCTCAGGCGCAGCCGTTGCCGGGGCTGAAGTTGTCGTCTCTGCCTGAGTCGGTGCCGCCGTGGTCTCCGCAGGCTTTTTGCCGCATCCTGTCATCATGCTTGCTGCCAGCACCGCTGCCGCCGCGCATGCCATGATCCGCCTGACAATCTCTCTTCCGATTCTATTTTCCATAATGATCCCTCCCGGGTAAAATGATTTCTGTCTATATTATTTTAACACGGTCCGTTCTATAATGAAAATGCCTGCAATGCCTTATCCCGGCACTGCGGGCAATTCTCTTTTCATGTTGATCACATCCATCGGAAAGGACTCAGCCATGGACCTTCTCAGCAAAATGATCGCGGTCACGGACCGCCATGTATTCGATTCCGCTCCGGATCCGGAGGAAGCCTTCCTCGCCCGGCTTGCCCTGATCTTCCGGACAGGACCCCGCGCGGTGGTGCTTCGGGAAAAGGACCTGTCCCCGGAAGCCTATCTGGCCCTCGCCTCGAAGGTGCTCTCCCTGAAGGAGCATCTCTGCACCGGCAGCGAAGTGCCGCTGATCCTCCACGGGTTCCCGGAAGCCGCCCGCGCCCTCGGCGTTTCAGCGGTCCATCTTCCTCTGTCCGTGCTTCTTTCCCTGCATGAGAAGGATCCGTCTTTTCTTTCCGGGTTCCGGACCGTCGGTGCGTCCGTCCACTCGCCGGAGGACGCGCGGACTGCCGTAGGCTGCGGCGCTACCTATCTTTTCGCAGGCAATATCTGGGAGACCGGCTGCAAACCGGGGAAAGCTGCCGCAGGGCTGGAGTATCTCCGCTCTGTGGTCTCTGCGGTCGATGTTCCCGTGTACGGGATCGGCGGCGTCACCCCGGAGCGGATGCCGCAGATCCTTGAGACCGGTGCCGCCGGCGGCTGCATGATGTCAGGATTTATGAAATACGGGCTCTGACCCGTTCCCGCCTGCAGTATCTGCGCATTTCCAAAAAAGAGCCGGGGTCCTGCCCCGGCTCTGATTTCGCTTATAAGAATTGAATCCGCATCTTCTCCCGCAGCTGCTCCTCCTCCAGCGTGGAAAGAGCGTCGATCAGCGCAATGTGGAAACTGCCGAGCCCCTTTTTCCTCTCCGGAAGCGCCGTCTCCCCGGCGATCCCCATCAGCAGGACTGCGTATGCAGCGGCGTCCAGCGGAGTCTCCGCCGCGGAAAGGAACGCTGCCGTGAGGCAGTTGAGAATACAGCCGGTCCCGGTTACCCGCGCCATGGCGGACACCCCGTTCGAGACTGCGATCGTCATATTTCCGTCCGTCAGAACGTCCGTGATCCCGGAAGCCAGAATGACGGAACCGCTCTCCCGGGCCAGGGCCTTCAGTATCTCCGCCGTCCGTTCCAGAGAACCCGGATGATCCTTGCTGACCTGATCCTCGTCCGCGGTATCGATCCCGCAGTTCCCGAAGGATGCCCCGGCCAGAGCCCGGATCTCCGAAAGGTTTCCCTTGATGACAGCAGGACGGCACTCCCGGACAAAGCGCTTCGCCAGCTCCATCCGGAAGGGACTGCAGTTCACGCCCACCACGTCGATCACTGACCGTAGTCCCTTCTTCCGCGCCTCGTCCCCTGACAGCATCATCGATTCCGCCCGGGCATCCGTGATATTTGCCAGCGTCACCCCAAGGGACGCGGAGATCGCCGTGATCCCCCGCACCTCCGCCGGATGCTCCGCGCAGATGGGCCGCGCTCCCACTGCCAGCACCGCGTTCGCGCAGTCATTGATCGCGATGGGGCTGGTGATGCAGTGGATCAGCGGATTCCTCTCCCGAAGCACGCTTCCCGTCTTCAGAATCTCCTCGATGCACTCTGTCATATCTGTTCCTTTCAAAGACTGGCCTGTACGCGGTCCCTGTTCAGGACCCAGTATACCACGCCGCCGGCGATAAATGCAGCCAGGACCACATACTTGAGGCTGTTGACTGCTGCCGAGGGCTCCGGCACAAAGTTCTTCACCAGGACCACCGTGGCAAGATAACCGATGAAGCCCAGCACTCCGATCCCGACAGCGTCGTTCAGCACCTCATTGCCGCCGTGATAGACTTCAGAACCGAGGGCCTGCTGGAACTGAGCCACAAGGCCCGCCTTCTGCATCTGCTTCAGCATGAAAAAGGCAAGGCTTCCGCCGATCAGTGTTCCCGCGATGAAGGACGGCACATAGAAAAACCAGGTGAGTCCCGTACGGCCCCAGATCAGCGTCATGACCGGGTAAGAGACGATAGCGCCTATGATACCGGTGCCGATCACTTCCCCGATGAAAGCCCAGATCAGCTTGCCCCTGGAAAGGCGGTACAGCATGCCGGAGAGAAATGCCCCGAAGACAGCGCCCGTCAGCGCCAGCGGCGGTATCCCCATGAAGATCATGCGGAGGATCCCGATGATAAGAGCGCAGAGAAACGCATAGTAAGGTCCGAGAAACACCGCGCAGGTGACGTTGATGAGATGTGCCATGGGACACATGCCTTCCACGCGGAGGATCGGAGAAATGATGACGCCGAGAGCGATCATCATCCCCATGAACGTGATTCTCGTGATATTCTGCTTTCTTTCCATAATTCTGTCCTTTCTCTGCCCGTTATTTTTGTGGTTTTCTGCATTCGGCACCTGCCGTGCAAAATAAAAGAAGCGCGTGTCCGCAGACACACGCTTCTCCAAAAAAGACTGTTTCAGAATGGATCCGCGATGCTGCCGCACACGAAAAAAACCTGCGGTCGATGCTGAAAAGCATCCTCTCAACCCGAAACACGGGCTCCCATCGCGATCCGCTTCATATCCTGCGCCAGGGCGCTCCCCCTTTCGCAGGCCCGAAGGATAATCTATGAAGCACTATGAAATTACGGTGACATTATATAGACAGAATACCGGGAATGTCAACCCCCGGCAAAGCCCGGCCCGTACTGTTCCATGCTCAGGAACATCTTCTCGATGGTCATCTTTTTCTGTTCCATCGAAGGGTGCACATATCTGCTGAGCGTCACTGAAACATCCGAATGGCCGAGGATCTCGGAGAGAGACTTGATGTCTGCCCCGCTTTCCACACATCTCGTGGCAAAGGTATGGCGGAGCGCATGGTAATTGTAAGCCTCAAGACCGCATTCCCGGAGAAATCTGCGGTACTTTCCGTAAAATGTCCTGGGTTCCATATACCCTTCTGTCCCGGTAAGCAGATATGTCTCAGGTTCATTTCTGTATCCCTGCATATATGTTTTCAGTCTGTCTGCGATCGGGATCTTCCGGCGGGACGCCTCCGTTTTCGGAGAGGACAGGATCAGCCTGGTCCTGCTTTTTCTGCCGGCTTCTTCAGATTCCGGGGCGTCATATTCCTGGATCCGGAAGATCGTCTGCCGTACGGTGATCAATGAGTATTCCAGACTGATGTCTTTCCACTGAAGCGCACACACCTCCCCGATCCGGAGACCTGTGTACAGCGTGACCAGGATCCCCAGAGACACAAGGCTTCCGTCTTCCATTGCCATCTGTTCCAGCAGTTTCTGTTCCCCCCGCTCCAGCACATGGATCTCCGGTTTTCTCTGCCGCGGACCGTGGATCTTAAAATCCCGATCCAGACATCCTTCTTCCGCCGCACAGTGAAGCACCTGTTTGATCACTGAAATCAGGCAGTTCACGGTCTTTGGGGAAAGGGCTCCTCCGTTTCTGCTCCCGCAGGTTCTTTTTTCCCGGACAAAGTCTTCCAGGATTCCATTGTCCAGTTCTGTCAGGGGAATCTGTCCCAGCTCCGGGAAAATATGTGTCCGCAGCAGAAAGTGATATCTGGAAAAGGTCGATTCCTTAACATCCTGCCGGATCCTGTTCAGCCAGAGAACCATAAAGAACCCGAAGCACTGATCTTTACCTGCTTTCAGCTTTCCCGCTGCCACAGCTTTCTGGATCCCTGTCCAGTCCAAATATAAATCTGTCTTACTCTTATCCATATTTGACACCTTCTGTACCATTATAACATTATATTGCACTTATACAACAATAAATGTGTATTTTGTCTCTGTTGCATCACACTATTGCAAATTTTATTCATTTTATAAGGTTTTTCAACCTCTTTCTTCCGTTTCCCATACTTTCCTTCGTCACAAATAATCCCTTTAACTATTATTTACGCGTTATACTATAATGCAGTGTTTTTTGCAATTCCATATATTGTCGAATCTTTTTACATTATTAATTCATAATTTATCATTAAGCAGAGCATAATAGCGTTTTTTGTCTGATAACAATTCGTACCGATCCCATCTTTACTAAAATAATAAAAAAAGAGACCAATGAATGATGGTCTCTTTCAAGGATTCTGTTCCGATTTAACTGATTCTCCGCAGTGTACATAGGCTATCTTCCCTCCCATGATCTCTTTCATCATGTCATAGGCAGGTAAGCCTGTACAATGACAGGTGTAAAACATGGTTGGGTATTCCTTCAGCTTCTCCGCCGTACTGCAGATCACATTCTGCTCTTTTTCCGTGTACGCGCTCTTTTTCATCATGTGGAAGCCGCTGATCACAACGTCCGGAGCACCTCCGAACAGCTCCTCAAAGCGGTCAAGAATATTCAGGATTCCGTTGTGGGCGCAGCCGGAAAAGAGCACATGGCGGTTTCTCTCCGTAATTACCAGACACTGCTCATGAACAAAATCATCCGGAACCAGCCTGCCGCCCTCTTTCTTCCGGAGATTCCCGTTGGATACCGGCAGATCCCGTTTCCCCTTCAGGCCGCTGAACAAGAACAGCTCCTCATCGATCTTCAGGCTGCCCCGGACCGGAACCACCTGGGGAAGGGCACGGATCTCCGGGGCCAGCCCGATGTAATCCGGATCCGGCTTATAATCCCGGGCGGCGTAATACTCCCCGAAGGCGCTCTCCTGCAGATAGATTTTTGCATTGGGATTCAGTTTCGCAAAGGGAAGGATCCCTCCGCCGTGGTCGTCATGCCCGTGACTCAGGATCACGGTGTCGACAGTTTTCAGATCGACCCCGAGGCGGACCGCATTCTCCAGAACAGACGCGGAGGGACCGAGATCCATGAGCAGCCGGTGCTTTTCCGTCTCTACATAAAAACACAGGCCATGCTCAAAAAGGCAGCCGGGAATACCCTCGGTGTTCTCAATCAGGTTCAGGATCTTCATGCTTCTGTCCCCCCTAATCTCAGCGTTTGTCCTTGTCGATAAACTCAAGGGTGATCATGGCCAGCGCCGCGAATACCAGAACAAAGCAGATCATTATCCACCAGTATCTGAGAATATTTTCCGCGGTGTAGTCATATTCAGCCTTCTTTGCCGCTTCCGAGGTCTTGTCCAGGATATAATTCCGGGCATCATCTTCCCCGACCATCCGGATGAGCTGGTCCGGTGTGAAGGTGATGGTGAGCGGCTGCTCCCGGAGTTCCTCCGCGTCCGGGTCTGCGGAAAGCCGTTCCGCCAGATCCCCGATGGTCACGTTTTTTGGGACACGCTGACTGCCGGTAATCTCCTTCGCGATCTCCTGAAACGAGATCTCGAGATCTGCATTGTCCTTAAGATACAGCTCCGCGTCCGTGATCCCCGTCTTCCGGATCTCCTCGACAGCGGGATCGTCCGCATTGTTCAGATAATCCAGCACCTGCCCGACCTTCACGGTAACCGAGAACTCATCGTAGCGCACGCTGAACAGAGTGTTCCATACCGAGGCCAGGGGCTGGCTGTTATAGTCTGCCTGGGCAGTGATCAGCTTCAGGCCGTGATTGCAGATGATCAGATTCGTGACCGGCTTCAGCTGCGCCGGCAGGCTCATCATACCGCCGGAAAAAACCAGCTGAAGGATCAGCACCATCGGCATGACGGTCATGGCTATGGTCGTCGTGTGGCACATTGCCGAGATCCAGAGCGACATCATATCCGCCGCATAGGTGATCAGGAAAATGGAGACACATAACTCCGGCAGGTAAAACGGGGTGAACAGACCTTTCGCAGGATAATTGACTCCCACGGCCCAGGTAATGTAAACGGTGATGACCGTCTGGATCATGCACAGCATAGCCTGATAAAGCATATGCGCCAGAATATAGGAAGACATATGCAGTCCCGCGCGGTGTTCCCGCTTGATCACGTCCCGTTCGCGGCAGATCACCTGGATCGAATTAAAGCAGCCGTTCCAGATACAGACACATGCAAGCGCAAGGGCGCTGACCAGGGTCCCTTCCATACTATAGAAGAATCTGTCCCGGACCACAAATCCCACCAGGCCCGCGATCAGCGTCGCCATGGGCAGCACGATCCAGTCCTTCTGATAGATGAACATGCGCAGCATTTTTATCAGGAATATTCTTGCCTGCCCCAGATGGCCGCGGTAGCGCATGTGGATCCGTCTGGGTGCTTCCTGTCTATTCTGATCAGGCATGCTGCACCTCCAACTCTGTAAACTTCCTGATAAACTCATCCGCCCGGCCGCTGCCGCCTTCTTCCTTCTGGTTGATGAGCTTTACGATCTCTTCCATCTTCTCACAGCCGAAAAATTCCCTCGCCTCCGGAATACTTCCGTAGAAGGCAAGCCTTCCGACCTGCGAGGAATCCTTGGCCAGGACGATCACGTCGTCAAAGAAATCAATGACCCGGTCCGGCGTATGTGTAATGACGATCACAATAGTCCCTGTGTCCGCAGCCTTGCGAAGCTGTGTCATCAGCTCCCGCGCCATGACGCCGTCCAGTCCGGAATCCGGCTCGTCCAGAATGAACAGAGACGGATTTGAGATCAGTTCCATCGCGATGGAAAGACGTTTTCTCTGTCCCCCGGAGAGCTTCTTGATCTGACTGTTCCTGATCGACGTCAGGCCGAACATCTCCATGATCTCGACGACACGCTGCCTTCTGATCTTGATGGCTGCATCCTTGGGAAGCCTCCAGGCAGAGATATCGATCAGAGTATTGCGCACGGTATCCCCGTAGCGCATAAGATCCTGCTGCGGCACGAACCCGGTCTCGTACTGCATTTTTTTATACTCCTTGTACATATCCGTGCCGTTCAGCACCACCTTGGCATCCGCTTTCTCATACCCGTTGATCGCGTTGACGAAGGTTGTCTTTCCGGCGCCGGAGCCGCCCAGAAGCAGCACCATATGCCCCGGCGGAATATAAAGGTGAATGTCCCAAAGCAATGTTTTCTTCTTGAAGGACTCAAATGTATTGCGCTCCTTCAGATTCACCGTCAGACCCTGTTCCATGGCTTCCAGGTTTCCGACAGTGATCTTGTGTTCCATTGCGCGCTGAATATCATCGACCTTCCACTCCGGCTGATACTCGTCCTTCCATCCCCAGATCACTGCCGGGATCGCGTGCAGGACCGGGAATATCCAGAGCCAGATCCAGCGTCTCTTGACGCCGTAAACCTCGATCAGACCGCTGAATACCTGCACTTTATATGCAAAAACAGCGAACCAGAGCATAAGCGCAATGATAGTACAGATATCCACCAGAAGCTCGTTTCCCATCAGATCATAGGCAAGAGCATTCGGGATCAGATAAATGAGCTGTCCGATACAGGCCTTGAAGCCTTCCGGGACCCGGCCTGCGCATCTGCCCAGCTGGTAGATCCTGACGCATGGGACCAGCGCCCACCATCCCTTGATACCGGATTTTTCCAGCAGCCGCCAGAGGCCCGCAATATACATGCCTGCCGGAATGATCATCCACGGGGACGACGCCCCCATGAGACTGTCGATCACGATCCTGAAAATTTTATAATGCATCGTTCCCATGAAAACCTCCGGAAATACACTTCTCAATATATTTCATCATAACACAGACTTGCGGACCCTATTTCCGTAAAATCGAAAAAAGACCATCTTTCGATAGTCTCTCCTTTAAGTTAAGAATTTAGCGCCTGTTCATCGATATCGCATCTTGGTACAATCATTGTAAGGAGTCTGTCAGACACAGTCTTCGCAGGAACTCAGACCGCCCGCTCATCAGACGACCGGGACAGGACACTGTCTGTGCATCGAAAATAACAGGAGGGATTAATCATGAAAAAAAGAGGACTTCTGCTCGCTTTCACCGGATGCCTTCTGGTATCCGCCAATCCTTTATGCGCCCATGCCTTTCCCGGCGCAGAAGCAGTTTTCTCCCAGGTCGAAAACTACGGGCCCGCATTCAAAAAAGCCGCCAAAAACATTTCCTGGGAAGGAACACAGCTCAAGGTCGACGGAAAAACCGTAGACCTCTCAGAATACGGCGCCCTTGCGAACCAGATCCTGGACGCGAAGCAGGTGGGAAACTGGGTCGT